>Ga0075522_10001534_pt1 | contig 17491 bp, 19 predicted proteins | sample NGEPerA_FD_74796 | JGI IMG/M metagenome (GOLD analysis project Ga0075522, IMG submission 74796) | Arctic peat soil microbial communities from the Barrow Environmental Observatory site, Barrow, Alaska, USA - NGEE PermafrostL2-A | ecosystem: Environmental > Terrestrial > Soil > Wetlands > Peat ... | reverse complement strand
GGCGAAATCGGCCAGACCCAGTTCATGCCGTCGTCCTATATCAAATACGCGGTCGATTTCGACGGCAACGGCCGCCGCGATCTCCTGCACAGCGCGCCCGATGTGCTGGCTTCCACCGCGAACTATCTCGCAAGCTATGGCTGGCAACGCGGCAAGGGCTGGGAACCCGGCAGTCCCAACTTCGCGGTGCTCCAGCAATGGAACAAGAGCGAGGTCTATGCCCGCACCGTCGCGTATTTCGCAACTCAGCTCACACACGCGCCTTGATCGATTGCTTTCGGATTGCTGTAATGCCGCCTAAGGGCCGATTGCCGGAAGCAACCGGCCGATGAGCGCGTAGCCCAAGCCCGTATGCTCAACGGCGCATTTCCATTACGTGTTCGTAACGAACGGAGTATTCGCCAGCGACGCGTCTGTGCGCGGATATTAGTCGGCCTGGTTGCCTTCGCGCCCAACAGCCTCCAACGCGGACCTCGGTACCCGGCTGTGCGACCGTCGCGACTCTATAATGAATATAACTTCATTATATAAGGCTGCATATGCGAATCACGCATGAGAAACTGAAAGGTCCTTGCTAACTTTAGTGCTGAAGTTGAACGAGCGGGCTGGACTTGGTTCCAACAATTGCCATTTTTCGCCATTGAAGCAGTGAGAATCTCTCGTCTACACGTACGCTTAGCGCTTAGAGGTGTATTTGGAACCGGCTTTTCCCTCTTGGAGAAGCCGGCGATGGGAGGTTAACGCCTCCTACCAACGCCATGCATTTTCGGATTAGCTGCACCGCAGCATTTGAACTTCCGAAGCTTAAGACGCTGATCTATATTCATTTCAACGATGAGGTTTCAGTCGAAGAACTGAATCGTATTGCAAGGAGACTACCCATGTTGCTCTCGTTCATCCGCATGATCCAGGCGTTCCGGGACTATCGGCGCAATGTCAGCGAACTGTCCCAGCTCAGCGATCGCGAATTGGCCGATATCGGTCTGGACCGTTCGGACATTCCGCGCGTTGCTTCCGGCGCCTTCGGCAGCTGATCCATCTGACAGCCGACTTTTCGAACGGATAACGCCCGCCTCGCTGCGGGCGTTGTCGTATCTGCCGTCACGCGCTACCTGTGTGCGGATGACAGGCATCAAATCCCATACCGAGCCCGTGCATATCGTCGGCGGCGGCCTCGCCGGCTCCGAGGCTGCCTGGCAGGTCGCCAGCGCAGGCGTCCCCGTCGTCCTGCATGAGATGCGCCCTCGCCGGATGACCGAGGCCCATCGCACCGAAGGCCTGGCCGAACTCGTCTGTTCCAATTCGTTCCGCTCCGACGATGCCGCCAACAACGCGGTCGGCCTGCTGCACGCCGAAATGCGGAAGCTGGATTCGCTGGTGATGCGCGCGGCCGATACCAACCAGGTGCCGGCTGGCGGCGCGCTCGCCGTCGACCGCAACGGATTTTCCGCCGCGGTTACCCGGGCGCTCCAGGACCATCCCTTGATCGAGATCCGGCGCACCGAGCTCCGCGGCCTGCCGCCCGAGGATTGGCGCAATGTCATCGTCGCAACCGGTCCCCTCACCTCGGCGCCGCTGGCGGAAGCCATCCGCGAGCTGTCGGGCGAGGACGCACTGGCATTCTTCGATGCCATCGCCCCGATCGTGCACCGCGACTCCATCGACATGTCGGCAGCCTGGTTCCAGTCGCGCTACGACAAGACGGGTCCCGGGGGCACCGGCGCCGACTACATCAATTGCCCGCTGACCAAAGAGCAATACGACGCCTTCGTCGACTCGCTCATCGCCGGCGAGAAGACCGATTTCAAGGAGTGGGAAACCAACACGCCCTATTTCGACGGCTGCCTGCCGATCGAAGTGATGGCGGAGCGCGGCCGCGAAACGCTGCGTTACGGCCCGATGAAACCGGTGGGACTCACCAACCCGCATGATCCGACGGTGAAAGCCCATGCCATCGTGCAGCTGCGCCAGGATAACAAGCTCGGCACGCTCTACAACATGGTCGGCTTCCAGACCAAACTGAAACATGGCGCGCAGCAGCGCGTGTTCCGCACCATTCCCGGGCTCGAAAATGCTGAATTCGCCCGACTCGGTGGACTGCATCGCAACACCTTCCTGAATTCGCCAAAACTGCTCGACGCCCAATTGCGCCTGCGCGCGCAGCCGCGGCTGCGCTTCGCCGGCCAGATGACGGGCTGCGAGGGTTATGTGGAATCCGCCAGCATCGGGCTGATCGCCGGTCTCTATGCGGCGGCCGATGCGCGAGCTGCAGCGTTGGCGCCCCCACCGCCGACCACGGCGCTCGGAGCCCTGCTTGGGCACATCACCGGCGGCCATATCGAGACCATCGAGCCGGGAACGCGCTCGTTCCAGCCGATGAATATCAATTTCGGGCTGTTTCCGCCACTCGCCAGCCCGCCCACCCGCAAGCCCGACGGCACGCGGCTGCGGGGCAACGAAAAGTCGGTGGCGAAAAAACAGGCGATCAGCGCGCGGGCGCTGATCGACCTCGACCGGTGGATAGCCGATCATCTGCGCATTGCCGCGGCTGCGTGAGCGCGCCATGAGTTTGCCAAACGATGACGCCGCGGTGCTGACGGCACGCTGGACCGAGGGCGTGCTGTTGAAGCGCGACGTCTTCTCCAACATCGAGCGCGGTCGTTTCCGCAGCGAAGCCGGTGAAGTCGACGCCGTGCTGCGCCGACTCGACCAGGTACCCTGGTGGTCTTATCTCCTTGCCCGTCATCTGTTCGCACGCGAGCGCCGCGCGCTTGCGGCGGCCCGCGGCCTCGAGGTCGGACCGGAACTGCTCTGGGCGGGCCGCGGGGCGCTGGTCCGCAGCTTCATCGACGGCGTAGCCCTGCACCTCGCCAAACCCCATGGTGATGTCGGCTATTTCCGTTCCGCCAAGCAGGCACTGCGCCGGATGCATCGCGCCGGCATCTGTCACAATGATCTCGCGAAAGAGCAAAACTGGCTGGTGGGCCGCGACGGCCGCGCCTATCTCACCGATTTCCAGCTTGCCGCCTGTTTCAAGACGCGGAGCCGGCTGTTCCGGATCGCGGCCTACGAGGATCTGCGGCATCTGCTTAAGCACAAGCGCAGCTACGCGCCCGGTGCGCTGACGCCGCGGGAACGCAAGATCCTCGCGCGCAAATCGTTCGTCGCCAGCGTGTGGCTGAAGACCGGCAAGAAGCTCTACCGCGTCATCACCCGAGGCCTGTTTAACTTCACCGACCGCGAAGGCGGCGGCAGGCGGCTGGTCAATGACGCCCCGGTGCTGGCCGGCCTGATCCGGAAAAACCCGGAAGTACGCGATACCGCGATCGTCGCGTTCGCCGACCGCCGCACCGGCGTCGGGCTCTATGCCTTCGTCGAGGCCGACCGGGACGCGCTGGAAGCGCAATTGCGCAGCGAGCTCGCCGCCGCGAAGGGGCCGAAGCCGCCGGAGCATATCCAGGTGGTGCAGGCCTTGCCGCGCGATACAAACGGAAACCCGCGCATCGAGATCCTGCAGCTCGTTGCGATGAATCAGCTCGATCTGATCGAACCGATGATGAAGAGCGAGGCCGACCGCGCGTTCCTGAAGGACATCCTGGAACAGCGCAAGAATTTGCGGGATCGTTTCAATTTCGAGGCGGCCAACCTGAATTCGCTATGACGCCTGTCGTCACCTTCCCGCCTTCCTGATGCAGACGGGATCACCCTTGGGCTGCGCGGTACATTACCAGTCGGGGCCGAAACCCGCACGCGCCCGCCGCTGCTGAAAGTCCGGGAAATAAGTCACCAGGAAGGCGAATACGCTCACGATGACGATCAGGGCCAATGCCGCGCCCAAAATGCCGTTCCGGTCCGGAGTCCATTGCAGCCATTTCATCGTGCAACAGTAGCATACGATCACGGTCGAAAGAACTGCGACCTCGACGCCCGCCACATCGTCCAGAGCGTCCGAAGCCTTGCGGTGACGTGAAGCTTGAACGGATCGGTGTCCGCGCGCGCCATGCGCGGCAGGTCGCGCGCAACCAGCGCCAGCGGCAGAAACACCGGTCTTAGTTGCGGCGGCATGGTCTTCAGAAGTCCGACCGCGGTCCGCAAATGGCCGCCGGCGTCACAGACCAATTGATCGAGCGCGGCGCGCAGCTTTGGTGTTTCCTTGCGCGCGAACACCTCTTCCATGCCGCTGCCCTGGCTCTCCAGCAGTTGCAGCGGCACGAATAGCTGCCGGCGTGAGGTGTCCAGCGGCAAAGCCCAGATCACCTGCGCAATGCCCTGCGCAAGGCCGGCGTGGCGCGCCAGGTGCTCGATTTCAGGGGATTGCCATCCACCAATCGCCGCGCCGAGCGAAAACAGCGCCGAGGAGGTGTCGTTGATGTAGCCTTCCAATGCCGCCATGGTCGGCATCGGATCGTTGTAGAGATCGAACTGGTGCTCGTCGACGAGCCGTGACAACCGCTCGACCGGCAGGCTCCACTCCCGGATCGCAAACATGAGTTCGGCCGCGACCGGATTGCCCTCGACACCGCCGTGTTCCCTGCCGGCGAGCATGTCGGTCCACCACTGCAGGCGCATTTCGCCGGGAAGCGGCTGGCTGACCAGTTCGTGAACGCGCGATATCTCGACATTGAAGGCATACAAGGCCAGGAGTCCGCGGCGCTCGGCCGCCGGCACGAATAGCGTCGAGGCGTAGCGGCCGAAATCGTGGCTGCGCACCAGTTCGGCGCAGAATTCGGCGGCCCGCCCGCCCTCGCCGGCGCGGCTCATGGCACCGCGATCAGCGCCGCGGCCACGCGCCGGCGCTCGCCGATCATGACGTTGTAGGTGCGGATCGCCGGACCGGTCTGCATCGGGTCGAGCACGACGCCGACCGCGCGCAACGCCTCGCGCAAGTATAGTGGCGGCCGCCAGACATCATTGCCAGTGCCGACGATCAACGTATCGATGCCGTTGGCGGCCGCGAATACGCGCCGAAGCGAGGTCTCGTCTATCTGCTCCGGCCGCGTGACCGGCCACGCCCAGATCGCGTCCGGCAGACACAATAGCGAGCCGCGATGCGACATCTCGGCGAAGGCGAAACCGCCGTTGCCGTAGGCCTCGATCGGGGCGGACCTCGGAAGATGCGGCGCGTCCGGGCAGCTCGAAATTGGCTTGGACATGACCTTGTCCGAAAACCGGTTGCCGCTGTTCGGGGTCATGCCCCCGCTATTTCTTCTTGGGCTCGTCCGAGGCGTCGGCGCGGTGGATGCCGACGCCGAGATAGATCAGGATCGGGGCGGCGATGAAGATCGAAGTGTAGGTGCCGACCAGCACCACGCCGAACATCATGACCGCGGTGAAGCTGTGGATGGCGCTGCCGCCGAACAACAAAAGTGCCAGCAGCGCCAGTGATACCGTCAAATGGGTGACGATCGATCGCGACAGCGTCGAATTGATGGATTCGTTGAGCAGTTCCGGCATCGGCATTTTCTTGTAACGCCGCAGCATTTCCCTGATCCGGTCATAGATCACGACGGTGTCGTTGAGCGAATAGCCCAGGATCGTCAGCAGCGCCGCGATGCTGGTGAGATCGAAATCGACCTGCGTGATCGACATGAAGCCGATGGTCAGCACGATGTCGTGGACGTTGGCGATCATGGCGCCGAGCGCGAACTGCCATTCGAACCGGAACCAGAGGTAGATCAGGATCGACATGATCGCCAGCATCAGGCCGAGCATGCCGTAGGCCAGCAATTCGCCGGAAACGCGCGGACCCACCACTTCGACGCGGCGGTAATCGACGGAGTCGCCGAGCGCACCGCGGACTTTCTGCACCGCCAGTTGCTGGGCGGCATCGCCGCCGGGCTGCTCGGCCACCCTGATCAGGACCTCCTCGGGACCGCCGAATTGCTGCAACTGGATATCGCCAAGTCCGAGCCCACCGAGGGTGGCGCGCATCGAGGCGATGTCGACCGCGCCTGACTTGGCGCGCAATTCCATCAAGGTGCCGCCCTTGAAATCGATGCCGAAATTCAGCCCGTGGGTAAAGAACAGCGTGATCGCGACAATGGAGAGGAGCGCCGAGATCGGAAAGCTGATGCGGCGGAAGCGGGTGAAATCGAAATGGGTGTTGTCGGGCACGATCCGCAGCGACGGCAACCAGCCGAAGCAGCTGACCACGGTCAAGACCACGATCAGGATACCCAGCGAGAGCAAGACCAGATGAGTCAAAGCGGCATTCCCCTAGATCGGCACGCTTTGCGGCCGCTTCCACCGCACCCAGGCTGCCACGATCAGGCGGGTCAGCGTGAAAGCGGTGAAAACCGTGGTGATGATGCCGATGCCGAGCGTCACGGCGAAGCCGCGCACCGGACCGGTGCCGATATAGAACAGCACAGCGGCGGCGATGAAGGTGGTGATGTTGGAATCGAGAATGGTCGAAAGCGCGCGCTTGAAGCCCGCGTCGATTGCCGAGATCGCGTTGCGCCCGCCGCGCAATTCCTCGCGGATGCGCTCGTAGATCAGCACGTTGGAATCGACCGCGATGCCGACGGTCAGCACGATGCCGGCGATGCCGGGCAAGGTCAGCGTCGCGTTCAAGAGCGACAACAACCCGAAGATCATGGCGACGTTGATGGCGACCGCGATGTTGGCGAACACACCGAACAGCCGGTAGGTCACGAGCATGAACACGATGACCATGATCGAGCCGACATAGGCGGCGAGTTCGCCCTTCTCGATCGAATCCTGGCCAAGGCCCGGTCCGACAGTGCGCTCCTCGATGATCGTCAGCGGCGCCGGCAGCGCGCCGGCGCGCAGCAGGATGGCGAGATCGTTGGCCTGCTGCACGGTGAAATTGCCGGAAATCTGGCCGGAGCCCGCGGTGATCGGCTCCTGAATGACCGGTGCCGAAATCACCTTGTTGTCCAGCACGATCGCGAACCGCTCCTTGACGTGTTCTGAGGTCGCTTGCGCGAATTTCCGTGAGCCGGACGAGTTGAATTTGAATGACACGATCGGCTGGCCGTTGCGCTGGTCAAAGCCAGGTTGTGCGTCGGTCAGGTCGCCACCGGAGACCAGCACCTGTTTCTTGATGACATAAGGCTGCGGGTTCGCCGGGTCGGCGCTGGGGAGCACTTCCGAATCCGGCGGCACGGCGCCCCGTTGCGCCTGATCCGGCGGTACCGACTCGTCCACCATCCGGAATTCCATCTTGGCGGTCTGCCCCAGGATCTTCTTGAGCTGGGTCGGGTCCTGCAAACCCGGGACTTGCACCAGAATGCGATCGGTACCCTGGCGCTGGATCAGGGGCTCGACAGTGCCAAGTTCATTGACGCGGCGTTCGACGATCTGGATCGACTGTTCGATGGTCTGGCGGATGCGCTCGGTGATGGCCGCCTGCGGAACAGACAGCCGAATCAACCCGCCGCCGGCGTCCGAGATCTCCAGGCTGCGCTGGCCGCTGGAGCCGAGCATCCCGCCGAGCGGCTGCGACAGTGCGCGCAGCTTCTCGAGCGCAGTCGCCAGCTCGGTGTCTCTGGTAATGCGCACCTCGACCGTATCGTTACGCACATTGAGGCCGGTATAGCCGATCTTGGCTTCGCGCAGCGTCCGCCGCACGTCGTCGCGAACCTGGTCGAGCTTCTCCTTCTTGACGTAGTTGGAATCGACCTCGAGCAGCAGGTAGGATCCGCCCTGCAGATCGAGGCCGAGCACCAGCCGCCGCTGCGCCCAACCTGGCCAGGTCTTGACCTGGGCCTCGGGAAAGAAGTTCGGAACGGCGCAAAGGCACACCGCCAGCGCCGTCAGGATGATCGCCAGCGCCTTCCACCGCGTGAAATACAACATCGAATTGACCCGTCAGATCTTGCGAAAAATACGGCGCTTGAAGAGCTAGCTGGCGGACGTTTCGTCCTTGACGGGCTCGCTCTTCTCTTTCGCCGGTTCGCCCTTGGCGCGCACGCCGGAGATCATCTGCCGCATTTGCCGCACGCGGATTCCGTCCGAGATTTCGAATTCGATCTGGTCGTCATCGACCACCTTCGTCACCTTGCCGACCAGCCCACCCGACGTCACCACGGTGTCGCCACGGCGGATGTTCTTCACGAGTTCGGCATGGTCCTTCACCTTCTTCTGCTGCGGTCGCAGGATCAGGAAATACATGATCACGAAGATCAGCGCGAAGGGCAGCAACGACATCAACATGCTGTTGGTATCTCCGCCTCCCGCGGCCTGGGCAAACGCAGGGGTGATCAGCATTCGTACAATCCTTGTAAGACGGAATGAACCGGCAGCGCGTTCGCATCCGCCGGTTCGGGTAAATTCGCGCGGACTATAGCGGCCGCGGTCCCAATTGCAACGTCGTCGGCCCCCTGATTCGGCCTTGATTTCGACTGCCTTGCGGCGCGCCCAAAGGCCCGTTATGGCTGCGTGGTCAGGAACCGCTTAGATGTCAAAAAAGCCCCGGAAAACAAGACCTGCCGGCCCGCGCAAATCGCCAGCCGCCGCGACAAAACGCCCCCTTTCACAACATGACATCGCGGAAAGGATCGCGCAGGCGCTCGAGGCCATCGCCACGCAATTGTCGGCGGCCTCGCCGACGTCCCGTGCGGCCGCCTCCTTCGACAGCGCGGATGCCTTTGTCTGGCACCCCAACGGTCGGCTGGCGCCGGTGCCGCGGGTTAGTCGAGTCGATCTCAGCCTGCTCAAGGGCATCGACCGGATGCGCGACATCCTGATCGAGAACACCGAGCGTTTCGCCGACGGACTTCCCGCCAACAATGCACTGCTATGGGGCGCGCGCGGCATGGGCAAATCGTCGCTGGTCAAGGCGACGCACGCCAACATCAATGTCAACCGCAAGGCTGCCGACCGGCTGAAGCTCATCGAGATTCATCGCGAGGATATTGAAAGCCTGCCGGCGCTGATGGACCTGCTGCGCGCCTCCCCGTTTCACTTCATTGTCTTTTGCGACGACCTGTCGTTCGACGGCAATGACGCCTCCTACAAGTCGCTGAAGGCGGTGCTGGAGGGCGGCATCGAGGGACGCCCCGACAATGTGATCCTTTACGCCACCTCCAACCGGCGACATCTGCTGGCGCGCGAGATGATCGAGAACGAACGCTCGACCGCGATCAATCCCGGCGAGGCCGTGGAGGAGAAGGTGTCGCTGTCCGACCGTTTCGGGTTGTGGCTCGGCTTTCACCGCTGCAGCCAGGACGAATATCTGGCGATGGTGAATGGCTATTGCGGCCATTTCGGAATTAAAATGGCCGAGGAAGAATTGGAGCGCGAGGCGTTGGAATGGTCGACCACGCGAGGCTCACGCTCGGGTCGCGTCGCCTGGCAATTCACCCAGGAATTAGCGGGACGGCTGGGCGTGAGGCTGAGCGGGAAGCAATAGCCGGAGATGAACACGGCCTCGCTCGAAGGTCGCTTACCGATGACTTGTACGGAGAGCACGGGAGACGGCGATGGATCGAACAAAAACGATGCGTCTTTCCGCCTTCCTGGTTGAAGCCAAACGCCGCACCTATGCGGGCCTTGATGATGACGCGACGGTATCGACGCCGATCATCGTGGGCTCGAAACAGCTCGAATACGCTGACCGTGACCTGAGCTACCGGGATATATATTTCGGGATGGCCTATTTCGCCGGCCAGGAAGTCGTCATGGCAGATCAGCGGACGATCTGGTCGATGAGCTATGCCGGGGGCATTTCGTCCGCCATCACGGATCGCGAAAAAATCCGCGCAATTTACGCATTCTTGCGGAAAGCGCTGCTGCGCGTAGACGAAGAGAGGCCCTTTCGCGGCCCCTCACACTTCGAGGAAGGCAGCCATCGCTACACCGACTCGTCGGAGGGCGATATCTCTGAGTTTCACGGCGTCGAACAGGTTTATCTGGAAGGAGCGCGCGTTTACCGACTGGACTATTGTGGGGGAATTATTCGATAGCAGGGCGATCGCCGTTAGGCAGCCGCGACGAAGATCATGTACCGACCAGACAGCACGGCCTTCTGACTAACGGTCGGTTTCCCGCCGCCGTGCTATGCCGGGCGTTACGCCCCATTCAGGAATTGAAGCGGGTCAACCGGGGTAGAGCCCTTGCGGATCTCGAAGTGGAGTTGCGGCGACGCCACTTCTCCCGATTGACCCGATTTGGCAATGACCTGGCCGCGCTTGATGGGATCGCCGCGTTTCACCAAGAGCTCACTCGCATGGGCATATGCGGTGACATAACCGTTGGCGTGCCGAACCAGAACCAGATTGCCATAGCCCTTGAGTTCGTTGCCGGAATAGGCGACCACGCCGTCTTCCGCCGCCTTGATCGGCGTGCCCTCGGGCACCGCCAGATTGATGCCGTCATTGACCTTGCCGTTGGCCTTGGCGCCGTAGGCGGTGATGACCTTGCCGCGCGCCGGCCAGCGGAAGGTTGGCAGCGCTCCGGTTGCCTCAGTCACCGCCTTCACTGACGTCTCGGGTGGCGCCTCTTCGATCTTCGTCGTGGCTTGGGCGAGCCGCGCGCTCTGAGGCGCGGGAGCCACGGCCACCCTCGTGGCTGGTACACCCGCGGCCGCCACCGGCTGCGCGGCAATGCCGACAGCCGCGGGCTGCGCGACCGGTGCAACAGCGGCGGTCTTGGCACCCGGTACAACCAACCTGGCGCCGAGTTTGAGCTTCGCGTTCGGCTCGATGTTGTTGGCCCGGGCCAGTTCGGCAACGGGGATATGGTTATGGTGGGCGACGCTCATCAGCGTATCGCCGCGGTTGACGAAATGAACCGACGGCGGCGCTGCGACGGCGAACGCAACAGGCTTGCTCCCCGGGGCAGCCAGGACGGGCGCGGCGGCAACGGCCGGATGCGGAATGATCAACTGCTGGCCGGGCGAGAGCGTGCGGGGCCCCCTATAGCCGTTGGCGGCGAGGATGGCGGCCGGGGACACATTGTAGCGGCGGGCCAGACCGTCGAGGGTATCGCTGGTGCCGACGATAATGGTGGTGCCGGCGGGTGCGTGAGCGCGGGTCGCAGCCACCGAACGCGGCGCGACACTGCCGGTGGTCTCCAGGGGATGGGCCGGCGGCGCATATGAAGCGAGCCCACGCCCGCCTCCTGATACCCCGTTACCAGCCGTCGGAAAGGACTGCGGCGCGGCGATCGGCGGCAGCGCCTGCGACTGGTATTGCGTCTGCGGCCGGGCGTATTGCGGCAGATCGCGGCGTTCGACCGCGGGGGTCGGCACCGAGCCGGTCGCTTCAGGCTGCGAGGCAAAGGGATTGGAAAAGGAATTTTGCGAAAGCCGCGTCTGCATGTCTGCGCTGCAGCCGGCAAACCCGAACGAGATCAGCGCCAGCGCCGCGGCATGCGGCACACAGCGCGAGCGAAGCCACTCGACGATACGGGACATGGTTACTCACTCGTACGCAACTAAATACTGTTTTGAGTAAACACCTCCCCAGTAAACAACGGCTTAACCCTGCGAATAAGATGTTGGCGGGACAGCCGATCCGGATTTTTACAGCTCTCGCGCGATACCCGGCAGCGCCGGCACGAAGCGCACGTCAACGAGCTCCTTGCGATCGAAGCCGGTCTCCCTCCGGGTTACGCGGAAAAGCGTCTGGACGCCTTGGTGCGGCCCGACCGGTGCGATCAGGACGCCGCCGGGCACAAGCCGTTCGAGCAGCGCGTCCGGAATCCGCTCCATCGCCGCCGTGACGATGATGCGGTCGAACTGCCCCGCCGTATCGGGCATGTCCAAACCGTCCCCCAGCACCACCTCGACATTGCCGCAGCCGAGCTTTCTGAGCCGCGCCCGGGCCGTGTCGGCCAGCATCCGGTAGCGCTCGACCGTCAAAACCCGGCTGCAAAGCCGTGACAGGATGGCTGCCTGATAGCCCGATCCGGTGCCGATCTCGAGCACCCTGTGGTGCTTTTGCAGCTGCAACTGCTCGGTCATATAGGCTACGACGAAAGGCTGGCTGATGGTCTGCCCACAGGCGATACCGAGCGCTGAGTCGAGGTAAGCATCCTGGCGATCGGCCGGCTCGACGAACAGCTCGCGAGGGACCTCTTCCATGGTGCGCAGCACCGCCTGATCGCTGATCCCGCGGCGTCGCAGCGTAAGCTGAAACATCATCTTTTCCGGCGGGTTCTGGCTCGCAGACATTCTGGTCCCGTTCTGGCGCCGGCAGCGCAGCCGGCGCCTCTCAATCGACGTTCCCGGAGCGGAACCGGACCTGACGCCTTGCGTTAGGGCCGGGGTAGAGGCTATCGCTTGACGGCCGCGCCGGCATGACAACGCGGCGGAACACGTTGACATTGCGTGTGATAGCGTTATTTGCGAACCTCACGTCAAGGGACAGGCAGGATATTATCATGGTTGCGACGCGGATGCCGCGAGGATCTGTGTTTCTCGTCGAGGACGAGGTCATGATTCGGATGATGGTCGCCGACATGCTGGAAGAGCTCGGCTTCACGGTCGCAGCCGAGGCCGGCGAGATCAACGAGGCGATCCGGCTGGTGCAATGCACCGAATTCGATCTCGCCATTCTCGACGTCAACGTCAACGGCAAAGTGATTTCCCCGGTTGCCGAATTGATCAAGGCGCGCAGCCGTCCCTTCATCTTCGCAACCGGCTATGGCTCCTCCGGCCTGCCGGAGGAATACCGCGACCGCCCCGCGCTGCAAAAGCCCTTCCAGCTCGAAACCCTGTCGAAGATGATCGACACCGCGCTGAAGAGCGCCACCGTCTAGCTTCCCATTTCCACAGATGGGGCGTCGCCTCGCGTCACTTCAGTGTCGCGGCAAGCGCTTGCGAGAATTCATCGTCGGTGCGATCGAGCCGCAACGGCGTCACCGACACGCAACGCGCCGCCAGCGCCCAGAGATCGGTGCCTTCGGCCGGCGCATCGGCCTGCGCCAGGCGTTCGAATCCGATCCAGAAATACGGATTGCCGCGGCCATCGCGGCGCTGGTCGACTTTCAGGAAGCCGAGATTACGCTTGCCCTGGCGCGTCACCCGCACGCCCTGGACCTCGTCGGGGGAACAGGCGGGGAAATTGACGTTGATCACGGTGTTCTTCGGCACGCCCGCCTCGATCACCTTGCGCAGGATCGGCGGTCCGAATTTCAGCGCGGTCTCCCATAGCGGCGCGTGTCGGGTCTCCATGCTGAATTCCTGCGACAGCGCGAACGAGGGAATGCCGAGGATGGTGCCTTCGAGCGCGCCGGCGATGGTCCCGGAATAGACCACGTCCTCGGCGACGTTGCGTCCCTTGTTGACGCCGGACAGCACGAGATCCGGCATGGTTTCACCCAGGATGTGGCGCGCGCCCATGATGACGCAATCGGTCGGCGTGCCCCGCACGGCGAAGTGCCGCGGGCCGACTTCGCGCAGCCGCAAGGGATCGTTCAGTGACAGCGAATGCGAGACGCCAGACTGATCGAGCTCAGGCGCCACCACCCAGACATCGTCGGACAAAGCGCGCGCGACCTCCTCGACGATCTTCAGCCCGGGTGCGTGGATGCCGTCGTCATTGGTGCAGAGAATTCGCATTCGCTTGAATCGCTTCCTTGCTGGTCAGCGCGGTCCGTCTTTATCCCGCTCGGTGGCCTGAGGCAAACTGGCCGAATCCGGCCGACTTGGCCTCTGCCCGCTGGATTCGCGGGCGTTTGCCGGCGATCCGCCAAACAGCTAACGCTGCGGATATTGCGCAGCCGCGGTGGTTCCGCCTATTTTCGATTTCGTTTTGGGATGGCGAAGGGTTGATGATGACCCGCTTTTCAGCCGCAGCCGCGATTTCGATTTGCTGGTTTGTTTGTGCCGCCGCCCCGGCTGCGGCGCAACCGGACCCGGCGAGAACTCTCTCGTGTGGCGCGGGCGAAATCCTCAGGGATGGCGTTTGCCTTCCCGACGAGGGCAAATGCTTTCCCTGGCAGGAATTCAGGAACGGCAATTGCGTCGCAAAATCGACGTCTGCCGCGCCACCGGCACCATCACCGGCCGGTCCGACCCTGCAGGCAGCTCCCGCGCGATGCGTCGGCGGCGCGGTCGACGCCGCCGGGCAATGCGCGTGTCCCGTGAACACCCGTGAGGACGCGGAAAGCGGTAATTGCGTCGCCGCCGCCGTCCCCCCTGCTCCGGTTGCTCCCGTCCGCAAAGCCAGCGACAACGTCGTCTGCGACGGCGGGACGCTCTCGGACGGTAAATGCGCCTGCCCGGCTGGTTTCGAGCTGATGCCCGTGACCAGCAACGCCGCGAGCGGGACTTGTGTGAAGACCGACGCGCCGAATTGCCTTGGCGGCGAGTTGACCGTCGCGGGGACATGCTTCTGCAACGGACAGGTCACGATGTCCGGCCAGGATTATTCGCTCGAACTGGTCGGCGGCAAATGCGTCCCGAAACGATGCCCGCAGCACAGCTACCTGAAGGACGGCAAATGCGTCGCCGGCAACGACAGGAATTTCAGCTTCACCTGCCGTACCGGCTATATCCCCGATGAAGCCAATCCCGGCACCACCGAGACCGGATTACACTGCCTTCCCGATCCGACCTTTTGCGATCCCGGCGTGAAGCGCAAGGACGGCGCCTGCCCGAAATCGTCAGCCGTCGCCATCGATTGCTTTGGCAACAAATGCACGTGCCGGGATCCGCATGCCGATTGGACGGATTATTTATGTCAATGCGTCGAGCCGTACCGGAGCGTCAATGGCGCCTGCGTTGAGGCCGGAGATCGCGCCGCGCCCGGCGGGGAAAAAGATAGGCCCGAGCCGCGGGAAGAATCATCGACGGAGCCGATACACCGGCGAGCCTGCGGACACGGCATGGTTCGCGCGCATGGCGACTGCGTGCCTGCGCGACGAAGATACCCGACGGGCGTTTACCAGGAGGCTCCCGGCATGACAGGCTATCCCGGCGAACTCTATCCGCGCCGCGGTTCGCGAACATACCCGTTGAGAGACGACGCCCTCCCGCGCCGGGAACATTGATTCGATGGCGCGACGGCCGGACGCCCTCATCTCGGAGGGCGCAACTCGCTTGCGATCCAGCCGAGAGCCTTGGAAGTCAGGGGATCGCCGGAGACCAGCGTGGTGACCACATGACCGCATCTTTGGCACTCGAAGCTGCGGCTGACGCAGCCGGATGGACCCGGTTCGAGTTTCGACAGCAGCATGTGGTGTTCCCTGCATTTCGGGCAGCCGGGCCGCAGAATGGCCGCGACGAGGGGTGAGGATACCGGTTCGAATTCTGGCATGGCGCACCGTTCCGATCTGGACGTGCCGTAATTCTATCGCGTCGAAATCACCGGGATGTTCGAAGCCCTGATCGAACATGGCCGGCTCGAACACCCCCTGCCCCAGTCAAATCGATCAATCTCGAAACTGCGTCCGGAAGCATGAACAACTCTGCCGATACAATCCTAAATTGTCGTTCAATTGCTCGCCTTCCAGACGCCGTCACCGCCGAATGCGAATGCGCCATGACCGTACGAATTTCGCCGGCCAGCCGTCGATGCGCATTGCATATGGTTGGGCCGCGGGCTTCGCCACCTCCGCGAGCGGCTCGCGCCTGGAAAAAACCGTAACGGGAACCTCCGGCAGACCGGCTTGCACCGAAGCGGGACGAGCCAGCGCCGGCTCGGGCGGCGGATAATGCTTGCGCGCGACGGCGATCGCCTTGTCGAAATCGTCGGCATTGAGCCAGCTTTCGGCGCGGAGGCCGTCAAGCACGCCGTCCTGCCACAACCTCCCGGCTTCGATGTCGAATTTGCCTCTCAGCTTCTGATTGCAGGCCTGAATGCCATGGCCGGTGACAGCCCATTGCCGGCCCACCCAATAGATGTCGCGATGCAGGGCCATGTCTGTTCGCTTTCCGGACAGATCTCTCCGCAGGGAGCATGAGGATAGCCGGTCACGGCCCTTGCGCAACATCGAAGGCGGACAGGCGGTCGAATAAATTGCGCTATGTGTCTTTGTCGACGATCTTGAGCCCGCCCATATAGGGCTGCAGCACGTCGGGCACGGCGATCGAGCCGCCTTGCTGCTGGTAGGTCTCCATGACCGCGATCAGCGCGCGGCCGACCGCGGTGCCGGAGCCATTGAGCGTGTGCACGAAGCGCGGCTTGCCGTCGGGTCCGCGAGAGCGCGCGTCCATGCGGCGGGCCTGGAAATCGCCGCACACCGAGCAGCTCGAGATTTCGCGGTAAGCGCCGCCCTCGCCCTGGCCGGGCATCCAGACTTCGATGTCGTAGGTCTTTTGCGCCGAAAAACCCATGTCGCCGGCGCACAGCGTCATCACCCGGTAATGCAATTCGAGCCGCCGCAGCACTTCTTCCGCGCAAGCGAGCATGCGCTCGTGCTCGTCGCGGCTCGCTTCAGGTGTTGTGATCGAGACGAGTTCGACCTTGGTGAATTGGTGCTGACGGATCATCCCGCGGGTATCGCGCCCGGCAGCGCCCGCTTCGGCGCGAAAGCATGGCGTCAGCGCGGTGAACCGCATCGGCAGTTCCTTCTCGTCGACGATGGATTCACGCACAAGATTGGTCAGGGAGACTTCGGCTGTCGGGATGAGGCCGAGCCGCTCACTCCTCAGATCGACATTCGATGTTGCCAGCAATTCGCCCTTGATGGCCCAGAATTGGTCGTCCTCGAATTTCGGCAATTGCCCCGTACCGAACATCACGTCATTGCGAACCAGCAACGGCGGATTGATCTCGGAATAGCCGTGCTCATTGGTGTGCAGGTCGAGCATAAACTGCCCGATCGCGCGCTCCAGCCGCGCCAGACCTTTCTTGAGCACGACAAAGCGCGCGCCGGAAAGCTTCGCCGCCGCCTCGAAATCCATGAAGCCAAGCGCGCCGCCGAGATCGTCATGCGCTCTCGGCGCAAAGCCGTAATTGTGCGCGGCGCCGAAATGATGCCGCACCACATTGCCGTGTTCATCGGCGCCGTCAGGGACTTCGTCGAGCGGCAGATTTGGAATCGCGGCGAGTTCTTTCGTCAGTTCCTCATCCGCCGCCTTCGCCGTGAGCTCGAGCCGCGGCATGGTCGTCTTGAGCTCGGCGACCTCGGTCATCAGCGCCGAGGCGCGCGCGTCGTCTTTCGCCTTCTTGGCATCGCCGATTTCCTTCGAGGCGGCGTTGCGTCGGGCTTGCGCCTGCTCCGACTTCAGGATCGCGGCGCGACGCTTTTCGTCGATCGAAAGCAGTGACGCGGACAACGGTTGCAGTCCGCGCCGCTTCAGTCCGGCGTCGAAAGCTTGCGGATTTTCGCGGATCCATTTGATGTCGTGCATGACGAGAATTCCTGCGTCATGGCCGGCGAAAGCGCGAAGCGCGCCTTCACGCCAGAATCCCGGCCATCCACGTCTTTGCCGCGTTAGAACAAGTCGTGGATGCCCGGGTCAAGCCCGGGCAGCACGAATCATGGGCAATGTGCCGGCAATGATAGGTCAAACGCGGGCCGTGCGCCCTACTCCGTCGGGTTCGGATCGGGCGGCGGCGGGGTCGCCGCTGGCGGG
>Ga0075522_10001533_pt1 | contig 17495 bp, 10 predicted proteins | sample NGEPerA_FD_74796 | JGI IMG/M metagenome (GOLD analysis project Ga0075522, IMG submission 74796) | Arctic peat soil microbial communities from the Barrow Environmental Observatory site, Barrow, Alaska, USA - NGEE PermafrostL2-A | ecosystem: Environmental > Terrestrial > Soil > Wetlands > Peat ... | reverse complement strand
GGTTAAGAATAACCCTACTTTATCGGATGCAGGAGTTTGGAATACAGCAGCGGCTGCTATTGAGCAGAGGATAACAAAGGCGTTGAATGCTCTTAATCCTGTTCCCGAGTCTCCAATTGATACTCTTTTTGATGCTTATTTTGCTGACGCTTATTCAAATAATGTAGGTAATCTACAAACACAGTTAGCAAAAGCTGCTACTATACCTGCTATAGCTGCCTTATTACAAGCTGGTGGTTCCAAAACCCCGGGTGAAACTAATGCAGATCATGGTTGTTATAGAGATATGGGTATCTCTCAATTAAGCTTTGCTGATGGCAGTGATTATACACCAGCTGTTTATTTTCATGATGACAATGCTGAAATTAATGCACATCTTCAACAACAGATACAAACAATTGTAAACAAAGTAACTGCCTCTGCAAAGAGTTTTTCCACCATGGTACCTATTTATCATAAAGACCAGTTGATGCAATCTACCACAGGGCCTTATACTTCAACCAATTTATCTGGGATTATATCTACTGTTAGTACTTCGTCATATACAATGGCAAAGGCTTTTCCAACTTTTAAACTTTTCTTGATGGAGGATGATAGTCAAAAACCATTTTATGCTTTCGACAAGTTTTATTCCTATGCTACTGTATTAGATATGGAAGTTATTCGTTATAGGGACAAGCCTGATACCGCTGTGATTAAGATTTCAAATCTCATGCACCTACTGGACCAGCATTTATATGATACTACCCCACAAGGGAGTCAACAGCAAAGATTGAATAAGGAGATTCAAGTACAACTTCCGGCAGGATCAGATACTTTGACAAGCGGTGGAGGGGTTGGATATCAAACTATTAATGTAGACTCAGTAGATATTGATAATAGATTCAAGGAAATTGGTACGTCGGCAGGAGATCAGAAGTTTCCTCTTCATTACTTCGCTTTACAAACTGGTACAAAGATACAAATACGCATGGGTTTTTCAAATATGCCAGATAATCTAACCCCTGTTTTTACTGGAGAGGTGACAGAAATTGAGGGGGATGAAATCCTTACTATTACTGCTCAAAGTTATATGTTGGAACTTATAACTCCTTCAACTGATATCTTACAAGGGGACGGGTTTGCTGTGGATACAGCTTTATCTCTACCTATTCAAGCTTTGGCACATGCTAAAAGAGATGTTCTACAAGGTAATTTATTGGCAATAGGAACATTGGGACTTAGTTCTATCATAGGCACTTTTTGGAATCCAGTTCCAACTTATAGTGGTGTAGGGTCAGTTGGAGGAATAACAATTCCTGGTATTATTACTCCTGGTGGCGGAGCACAAGATGTTATGAGTGCTATGTTACGAGTGAGTTCAGCCAAACATTTTGGTCGTTGGCAGTTAGATGATACTCCTGATTTGTATGTAAAAGGGTGGACTTGGCAAGCAATGGCGGGTTCTGTATTAACATTATTTAATAGTTCACCTTTGACTAATGGATCAACTGGTCTTGAATCTGGTTTTGATAGAAGCTTTGAGAACATTCTTACAAGTCATGTATTTAGTCCAGATGGAACGGTTGCTACTGATACAACTGGTAATATACGAGGAGTCTTTTTTGAGAGGCCTGGGAAATTTGGAGCTCCTGAATATAGTGTTCCTAAAGACCCAAATCTTACTCCTTGGACTTTGATCCAGGATATAGCTAGACGTTACCCAGAATTTATCCTGGCGGTAAAACAGTATGGCTTTCCTTATACAGCGGATGCGACATTAGTGTTTGCCCATCCACTTGATTTTTATGCTTCTCGGGCTACTATACCATCTGATATCACATTGCAACAACAGGCTACGAGTAATAATCAGGTCTTCCTTAACTGGTGGAGTGGAAATAATACAACATCTGGTAAATCTCAATTAACTACTTTTTGTAATACTCTAGGAGCCCCATGGGTTTCAACAGCATTGAGTCAGTATGGGATATCTTTAGGAACTGCACAAGATAATTCCACACTGTTTACTTCTTCTACTGATTTGTTAATGGCTAATATTATTAATGCTACTACTTTTTTTAAGGTTGTATTAGCATTATCTACATCTATTGAGGGTGGTTTTTTTGGAATTAATATTGATGCATTCTTTTCCAGTACTCCTAAAACAGCCGTACAGCAGAATCTTGAACAAATTGTCCAGAACTATTATAGTTATTATCAACAGATTGCTCCTGCAACTCCTGGAAGTTCTAGTACATCTCGCATGAAACCGGTGAGACGATATCATTTAGTAAATGAAGATAATATTATTCATGATGGGATCATGCTAAATGATCATTTTTATAATTCCGTCACATTAGCCGGTCTAAATATAAAGGCGAATGCTAACATACCAGATCAATACATCCGATTATTAAATGCGGATTCTGCTATTGTTTGTAAAGATAATGTAGCGGATAAGGTTCTACGACAAGCTAATATTGGATCATTCTTACGAGATGAAGTGGCAAAGATGTATCGAGGGGAAATTGTATTATTAGGTAACCCAGAAATTGAACCATTTGATGTGTTAACTATTAATGATCCTTCTCTAGGGGTAGCTGGTTATCTTGAAGTTGATAGTGTAATTCATTCTTTCAATCAAGAAATAGGATACATAACTATAGTTAGACCTAGAACTCTTGTGCAGGTAAATGATAAGTTATCTATGTCTATTCTTCAAGGAACTCAAGAGATGCTTAATCAGGTAGGTTCAATTATATCCGGATATGCTCCTGGTTTAACAGCTCCGCTGACTCCAGATCTACCTATAGTAGGAGGGGCAGGGTCTGTTGGAATGATAGCTCTTGATACAGCTGCTGTTGTGGGTGGTTTAGCAGCCGGCCCTTGGATTGCTGCTGGTGTGGCTCTTGGTGCAACGTCTCTAATCTTCATGATGGGCGAACAAGTTCAGACTATGAATCCTATAGGTATTTGCCCTCTCATGAGATTTGAACGACCTTGGGTTGGGGGTCTAGAAGGATTTAAAATTAATGATTTAGCACAATATGTTGCTGAAAAATGGCAGTTGTTTAAAGAAGATGAAATTTATCCAACTCTCTATTCATTCCGTGTAGCTAAACAGATGAAACTAATACCCTAATTACTATGACACATAACTATACTAACCAAGATAAGATGACTGTCAAGGAACAGCACAATGGCTAATGCCCAAAGAAATTCTGAGCTGAATCTAAAAATATCTAGTCAAGGTCAGCAGACTAACTCCGCTGCTAAGAAGGAGTTAGCTATTGTTAGCCCTTGTTCCTCTTGTCAGAACTTCACACAATCCCCATCTGTTTCTGATCCTTATCGTACTACTTGTCCAAGACGGATGTGGATAAATCAACAGGATCCAAATGACCCTACAGCTGTAGATCCAGTTCTTTACCTATCAGGTACCACTGATCCTAATATATTAGATAATCCTGTAGTTGATCAGAGTACTGGTAACTATTTGGTTTGGGTTGCTTCTGTAGAAGATAATGCTGGTATAATGGATGGTTCGGGTAATATAATTACTCCTGGAATTCTGGACCCTAATTTTAATAATTTGTACATTAGATGCAGAAGAAACCCTTATGTGTCTGAACATCATCATGATATCTTAAGGAGTTTGGGTGCTCTTCAACAAAATGATCATGTGATAGCGGAACAACATAGAGTTCCAGCAATGACCACTCCTATTACTAATACCCAGTCCGCTTACCAGATAACTCCAGTAGCCGGTACAGTGGCGAAAACTTCCTTTGCCTATTCTTTCAATACTACAAATCCTAATGATCATGCTTTAGTAGGTGGGTGCTAATGGCTAATCCTATTACGACTAATGTTCAACTTCCTCTCTTTGCTCCTACTGGGACGCTAGTACCTAAGGTCATACACTCAGGAACTGATTGGGTGGGACAGCCTTATCTTTACACAGATGATAGTTCTATTGCTTTGAATAGTAAAATAGGACAAGGTGTTCTAGTAGATAATGACTTTGGTATTTCTCTTTCTGGGTCGATTTCCATTATGGAGTCATTGGAGAGCGTTCACTTTGCTGGAGGATACTTTACAATCAACCCTATTCAACTTGAATGTATTGGATCTAGTGCTGCTTTCCCTGTTCCTTTCTTGATTCCGTCCATGCCACGATTACTTGCAGCCGCGGCTGCAGTACAAAGCTCGGTTGATACACTCAAAGGAGTAGGCTAATGGCAGCTTTTACAGGTGGGTTAGTAGATTTTCAATGGATGAGTCAAGGAGATCTTCTTCTCTCTGGGGGAGATATAGCTACAACTGATCCCACAACTTTGGCTAGTATTCAAGATATGGTTCGTACCAGGATGAAAGCTTCTTTGAATGGTTGGCAGTTATACCCTATTGGTGCAGATCTGGCTGCAAGGTTGGGTGATACAATAGATGCTGAATTGAATATTACCCTACGGCGCCAAGTAAACAATTCTCTTACCAACCAGTTCTTACCTCGTGGTTCTTTTGTGGTAACAAGTCTTCAGGATAACGCTACGATAATGATTTTTGTATATATAAATCAATCATTGATTGTTTCGGCGAATTTGAATACACAAACTGGGATACAGACAATTACTTAAGGATTAAGCTATGTCAATTCAGTTACCTACATCAGCAAGTACATTTCAGAACAATATCTTAAGTGCTCTGGCTACCAGTGGTATTACACAACTATCTCCTGGTGGTAAAGCCCGAGCATTTGCTGATATAGTAGGAGACCAGTTAGGAACCGTAGAGACTGATACTTTTAATATGGTATCCCAAAGTCTTCTACCTTATGCCACTGGTTCTTCTTTGGATTTAATTGGTGATATCTTTGGTGTTAGTAGATTAGGACAAATAAACTCTGTAGTAGTGCCAGATGATAACAACTTTGAGTTCTATGTTCGTACTGGTACATTTGGCACTATAAATAACGGGCAGAATATAGTTATACCAGTTGGGGTAATCATAAGTTCTAGTGCTCCCAATGGGCCACAGTTTATAATCAATCAAGCTGTAACATTGACGGCTGGAGCTAGTAGTGCGTTCTTTTCAGCTACAAGTTCTATCCCAGGGTCGGCTGGTAATATAGCATCTGGAGTAATAGATCAGAGTAACTTTACGAATTACGCTCAATCTCAATATAGCACTTTATTAGTTACAAATAACTATGGTGTAGTTGGCGGGCAGGATCCCGAAGCAGATGGCGACTACAGATATCGTATCAACCTCAAAATTACCTCAAGAGCCGGTGCGAACCAGGCCGCGTTACAGTTCGCTATTCTTCAGGTCCCCGGCGTGCAGAATGTTGTTTTTGAACCCCAAGCTGGGACTTTCACCTGCTATGTATACGGAATCGCTCCTCAGGTTCCACCTTCGTTACTCCAGTTGGTCCAAACCTCGATCAACAATACAGCCGCCTTTCCCCTCACGGGATTAGCAGTAGCTCCTAATCTGGTAGGGATTAGTATGCAGACTACTATCACTTTTATTGCTGGTGTTTCATCTAATAGTCAGGCATCGGTCATTCAAAACGCAGTCTCCGCGGCACAGAGCTATGTAAATAATCTGACTATTGGAGCACCTTTGATTATTAATGAATTGGCGGCCCAGATTATAAGTTCTGATCCGAGTATCTTGGATATAGGAACTCCTGATGACCCTATACAAAGTATCTTTATCTGGCGGAGCCGGGCTGATGGAACAAGGTATAGTCGTTTTCTTGTTCAGAATTATACACCTGCTTTGGGTGAATGTATTGTAACGGAATACAGCATTTCAAATCCTATAAATCTTATAGCGGCATAAATGACTTTTATTCCTATAATAACGCCCAAGTATTCTATACTTACGCAGAAGCTATTGAATTATTTCCCTTATACGGATGTTCGTATCAGAGAGAATCCAGTTTCTTTGGGTGCCCAATTATTGAACTCTGTTGCGTATCAAATGGAAGCCCAACAGCAACAGATAACCAGAGAGCTTCGGGCATTGAATCTATCTGATATGCCTATGAATATTGACAATGGTGGAGTATATTATGCCACTCTTGTTCCATTGAGTTTCTCGTTACCTGTGGATAGTCAGGGAAACTTGCTGCCGCCAGCAACAATACAGGGACAGATGTTACAAAGTAATCCAGCTCTTATTACTTTGACATCTTATGATGATACTGTACCTATACCTACAAGAATTACATTAGATCCAGTGGTGCAGCCAGTTGCTTTGGCTAATCCTCAGATTATCAATACAGTAGGTACTGGTAACCCATTAACCTTTAACATAGGTCAGTTAGCCTTGCCTAACTGCCTGACGTTTAGTATCCAAGGAATGGGTACAGTTACTAATATAATAACTATCTCTATTACAGGAGAGTTAGATCCACCTGCTGTATGGCCACAAGACATACAAGTAAAGAATGAGATTTTAATAGTTGCCGATGATGGATTTTATCAAACAAACTCTGTATGGAGTTCAGCTGCTACTATTGATATCACAGGTCTTCCCGTAGGCTGTACGTGTATATGTTATAATCTGCCTGTTGGCTTACCAGTTGAATCGGATCCTGATAGACCCTTCACGCATTTTGCCTATAGAGGTGTTACCTTTCCACGTTACTGGCAGTTGCAAGATTTACTATTACTAGAATTGTACCAAAGAAACAGGTTCTCAGGCTATGAAACTCACCAAACATATCACTTACCGACCCAAATGGTTGATCTTGCTGTTGAGCCGAATACCAATGGCTTATTTCTTACCGATGGGGTCAATCTATACTATATTGATCGTAGAACGCCGATGCCGAATAATCTTGTGGAGACTGGTGTCACTCAAGAACCGGCTTATGGGATAAATGTATGGTATGATTATAGTAAACCTGGGGATACAACCTATGCCTATGTCTCGCCTGTTGCTATGTCCACCGCTAATACGGTTACACAGTATCGTTACGTGGTGGAGGACCCCAATGGAGATGTTTTCGTTCTTCTACCGACAGGTGTATTACAAGCCTACACAGGCTCAACTGGCTGGACCCAGGGAACGCCGACCGCTGTCAGCTTTCCACTTACGGTCTTTGGGACGTATGTGATATCATTAGAGTGCCTAGGAAGTTTCAATGCTAAAACTACGGACACCTTCCCATTTAATAACTTGGCCATTTCTACGTTGGGTACACCAACGTCCTTGGCCTCTTTGGTTCCTTCCATTCAAGGTATAGCATTTGACGCTTATGACAAGCTTTGGATTTGGACAGGGCAGTTTGCTATACCAGTAAAGATTTCGTATGATGCTTATATGTGGGATGCTTCTACACGAACAATATACGCAACAGATAAATATTATGCTCTGGTGATTGACTAATGGCACCCACAACACTAACTACTATAACTCAGACCAACAGTACAACTTATGCAGATGAGTTAGGAGTATCTATAGGGTTAACTCGTTTGGTAGGAGAAGATTCTGAATCTTATATCAAGCGACTCAAATTGGCAACTCGTATAGATACAAGTCAGGATTATATAGGACTATTGAATGAGATTTCTCTTCAGCTCGGCCTTACTACTAGTCCTCTTATTTCGTTATCTAGTGTGAGTCATAATCCTTTATTAGTAACGGTAGCTCTGACTGGTATTGTACTAACCGATAGTGTAACTCATGCAACTCAAACTATACCTATTGTGACGGTGGATATCGACGATGCTTGGACTTGGCTCAGCTTATCTTCTGTTGTGGATGCGATCAACGCGGGTTCGGTGGCGAACTCTGTACTCAGTGGAAGTGATGGCCCAACGATCAAGCTTGCTAAACAATCTAACGTTCTTACGATCATTGCACAGCCGATCACTGGACAGAACGTATTTCTTGGCTTCGGGGGAATACTCGTTGGGTCAGAACTATTCAATGTACAGGTACCAACTTACACATTGAATACGAATGGTACTTTAGTATTCTCTGCCCCTGTGCCTAAAGGAACAGCCATTACATATCAACGAATGGTATGGCCTTATAATATTATTGGTGGGGATGTAGGTATTATCTCTTTATTGGACTCGGCTGTCTATGCTATGGCACAAGGACCTAATGGCACTATTGTATATCAAATTCTGGAAGCTCTTCAGTCTATTGTAAGTGAAGATTTATCCTATTGGATGGTCTAATGCTGGGTTGGTTTAAAGATTCGTTACTCACTCTGCCTATAGTAGCAACTACTCCCAAGTGGATGTGTGTACCTCTTGCTGGGATGACTAAAACTACATCTGTATGGTTGGGTGATGCTTATACTTCTCTTCTTTCTGTGGCGGCCGGCTCAGGAGATACAACACTATTCCTTACCCAGATAGATGAGTTTACTACTACTGGTACAGTAACTATTGATCTTGAACAGATTTCATATACTGGGGTGACAACCTCTCCTCCATCCATTACAGGCTGTACTAGAGGTGTAAACTCAACTACCGCCGCGGCCCACGTAGTAAATACTACTGTATACCCACAAGTGACTTATACTTCCAGTGGAAACTTTACAGTACTTGTATCTGGAATGTCAACTGGTCCTAATGGGATGAGCCTGGCTACTCCTACTAGTCTCTTTGGCCCTCCTGGAGTTCCATTACTATTAAGTGTTAGCACTATTCAATCTGGTATTGCTGGGGCCATTCAAATCAATCTGCAGATTAATGCCCCGGCCGGAGCTGAAGCAGAGTATACTAACTTGGGAGTAACTATTACTCCCGTTACTCGTCCAGGGGATAAAGTAGATAGTTTTGTTAGTATTACTCTACAACCTATTGGAGTAATCTATGTAGAGCAACGTGATCAGGGATTACAACAGCGACTACGTTTGCTTCCTGCTAATCAGCAGGTTAATGCAAACCTTCCTGGTTTTATCTGGGGTGAATATCGTTGGAGAGATAACACAACCGAGAATGCCCAGGCTGTTGTTCCTACTCGTTGGGATACAGATACTAGTTTAATACAACAAGATTTCATTGGCGGTGTGGGTAGTATTGGGGAGACTAATGATCTTGAACCTATTGATCTTGAAGAGCAACAGAGTTCTATTTATCTGCGTGCCAACCGAGGTCAGTATTTTACAGGTGTAAAACGATATTACTTACCGTCGGATGATTTCAATCTGGAGTTTCTGGCTTGCTATCCGGGTTTACCTTATACTTATCAGTTGCTGGCACCTCCAAAAGAACAGACTCCAGTCTTTGTAGGTACATGGGGTCTTGATAGTCAAGGGTTCTATGAATATAAACTGAATGCTAGATATACAATACCTAGTACATTTGAGCCAAGTAGTTCGCAGCCACAGTTTATGGTTGATCGTAAGACTGGGATCTTGACTGTAAATGCTGCGGTACAACAACCACAGACTACTATTCTGTTGGGTGTATTATCTGGTGGTATAACAGAATATTTTGATACTCCTACTTACCCTATAGATAAGATTGATAATCTGTATGTTGGTAACCCTATAGTTTCTATTACAAACTTTACATTTAGTAGGGAAGAGGGTAATATTACCTTTCCAAAAATGCCTGGTACTAGTAAGGGACAGCCTTTATTTGCCAAGGTAGATGCTGCTATAGCTGTGTTATATGAATATGATATATCAGACGAGACTGAAGTACAGAATACTAATATTCCAGATGAGCAAGATCTGTTGAAGGATACAAGGTTATTGACTCCTGATTTGAATCCTGCTTTTTCTGGTCTATCAAGTGGATATGTTTATTTACAGCATAGGGAACTTAAACCTGTTGCTGTTACCTTGTCGGCTGACAAACCTCTCATACCTATACCACCGACACTTGATACAATCATAGGGTTAGTTGCTTATGGACCAGTCTTTTATAATGGAGATTATGCACTCTTGACGGGGAAGGCTATTGGTAGTCTGCCTAATGAAGTAGTCCCTGGGGTTGCTCTTCAAGTAGTTCCCGGCGGACTAAACCAGAACACAGGATCCACTTTACAATCATATCCATTCCGTGGATTGATAAATGGATTAGATCCAAATATAGATCCAGTTATTGTTACTACAGGTGGAGATGGAATAGCAAATATGGTTTTCCAACCTGAGCCAAACTTTGGATACTATGTTCCCACTACTTCACCTTGGGTTACTCCAAGTGCAACAGTTGCACCTACTGGTGCTACATGGTCTGGTAATATTGTCACATTAACTTTTGCATTGCCTTTGTCGCATAAGTTTGTAGTCAATAGTAGTGTGAGATTATCAGGATTTACTACATCAGCTTTGAATGGTGACTATCAAATAACAGGATTGAGTATTAGTGCAGGTACTATAACAGTTGCAAAGGCTGGTGGTGGATCTGTTACTATTGGGTCTGGTGTGGCTGGCTCGTTAGATACTTTGATTTTGCCGGTGCCAGTTTCAATTAGTCAGTTGTGGTCAGGTCAACCAGCAGGAGAAGGATGGTTAGCGTTCCTTTATGCTGTGTTGAGTAATGATCCTTTATTTGGTTTGACAGGAGGTAGTACAAGTGCTGGACAGATACCTTTTGCTACTGATGGTACTGTTAACGGTACTATTTCTATTACTCATGCTGCTTGGACTGGAGGCGTGGCTACCTTTACTCTCGCCGCCGCCCCTACCAATTTAGTAATAGGTCAGAATATAGATATAATTGGTTGTACTACAAGTACTCTAAACGGCATCCAGAATGTACTGTCTATCATTGAGACGTTGGGAGTTTGGTATATAACAACACCAACCTCCACGGTAGGTATAAGTTCAGAAGCAGAGACCGCATCATTTAGTTATAGTAACTTCCGTTCAAATGGAGTATTATCTATTTGGGATAATAGTCTATTCGGCTGGGTAAAATCTTTTGCATATCAAGTGGGAGATCTGGTTCTAGATTCTAATGGGAATATACAACAAGTCCAAGTAGCCGGTACATCAGGAACAACTGCTCCTTCTTGGACAACATTGTTTGGAGCAGTAACAGTAGATAGTGGTGTTACATGGTCTAACTATGGACGACCTGGCCCTAGCACGTCTGTTCCTATCCACGCGCTAGATAAGAATGGAGTTGATTATTCAGCTGGTATATTCAGTTTGACAGGTAATGCTCAAATAGTTACAGGAACACCTAATGTAGCGACCGTCCAGGTAGCACAAATATATGGACCTGGTCTTATAAGTCCTGCGGATGATATCTTTATCTCTGGAGCTTCTAATGCTGCATTAGATGGTACTTGGGTAGTATCTACTGCTACGTTAGTAGGTAGTACTTGGACTATAACTTTTCATACTACAGCCGCACCATTTGCGTCTACAGCACAAACAGAAGGAACACTTACTGATACTACTTTTGATGGAGATGTAGTGGAGTTAGTATTCAATACAGGATTAGCCAATCCATCACAAGGTTTTGTGCAGGCTTATTTATTTCAGTTCTTGGAGCGAGAGATTATTCAACTCCAAGTCGTTGGTACTAACATTTTAAGCAACTCTATTATGTTGCAGATGGAAGCACCTCAACAATTATTGACTAATCCGTATTTGGTATTGAGTACTGATAATACAACTACTCCTCCATTTTATCCAAGTGCGGCTATAAATAGTAGATTCAATATTAATAGATTGGGAATCACTCCGGTTGTAGTGAGTGCACCCTAAGGAATAAGATATGTCTTCTAATCCAAGCCTATACAGATACTTAGACTTTATCGGTGGGAACATTCTTGATGCTAGTAACGTTACCTTGTTACAGACCGAGCTTGAAAGGTTAGGTCTCCAAGGTCTAGGACAACTGTATGCACAAGGGACTTTGCTAAATGCTGTCTTCAATATTACTGGCACCTCTATCGTCTTCACCAAATCCAATTCTAGTTATGATATATTTGCATTTATAAATGGTCAGTTTGAAGACTTGGGTGCTACTATCTCTATAGGCCCTACTACCCAGCCAACTACTGGTACTACTAATCCTTTGTATCTAAACTGGTCTTGGGATATCAAGACTCATAGTGATGACCCTACATTTGTTGATGGTATTACAGGTGAACCTACCCTTGAGGCTGGTCAGCTTTCATTTTCTGTAGATTGGACAGACACATCAATTGCTGGTGGAGTACCTAGTAATGCTGGAGGAGTACCTCTAAATGTTTCAACACAGTTTGGAAAGAACCAAAACCCTATTGTTCTAGCAACATTTGATATGTCGGTTTTTGGGGTTGTTACTCCTACTTATATCAATGGAGTATCTCCTTATGCTTTGGGTAATCCAAATCAGGCTGGGTTCGTTAGAGTAACTGATAACTCTGGATTAGCACCAGGTAATACAGACTCTCGTTTGAGTGATGCACGTGATCCATTACCAGGTTCAGTCTATAATTCTTCTGTGGCGGCACTTATATCTTCCGGCACGAATTCAACAGCATTACCTGGATGGCTTGCTACAACTGCCTATGCTGTTGCTTTCCAAATAGTTGATAGTAATGGTAATATTCAGACTGTTGTTTCAGTTGCCGGTACTGGAACATCCGGAGGATCAGCTCCTTCTTGGAACGTCTCTTTGGGTGGTACTACTTTTGATAATCCAGGATCTAATCAAGTTGTATGGGTAAATGGCGGAACTGCCAGCACAACAAAGTATGACCCTGCCACAATCAGTCAAGGCGGTATATTTACTGATAGTATTATCTATAATAGTCTCAAAGAGAAACTGACCACTTTCTTGGATTCAGTGAATACTTCAGTTGAGAATGCTTTGATTGCTTTATCTAATCATATTGGTAAACCATTAGGAACTTCTGAAACACACCCTTTTCCTACTGCCTTTCAGGTGGGGGCGGCGCCGGCATCTCACGTAGGACAAACTTTAGGATTAGGGACAAGTCACCCAGCACAAGTAAATAGTGATCATAGTGGGTTTGTGGTATTACGTAATCCTGCTGTGGTACCAGCATCAACTGATTATGCTTATGAGATAACTGATGGTAGTTCAGTTCTCGCAGGTTTCTTGCATGGTAGTGCTGGCACAGTTGGTACAGCAGATGTCTTCACACAGGCATCTAATCTGGCTAATGCTCAAGGTGATAATGGTACTGGAGGGGCTGCTACTTATAGAGGTACATTAGGATTAATGTCTTTGATTGCTAATGTAGTGGCAGAGCATGTAAACTATAATACCCATGGTAATAACAATCCACATAATCTAGACGCAGCAGATATTGGAGCCGTATCAGCAGCTTATGTAAATACACAAATTGCAGATATCATAGCTGATGTTACGTCCTATACAGATGCCAAGACGAATATTTCGGTTAGAGCAATTACTACTGCAGGTGCATCTCTTGCACCGTTAGGTACATTATCGCATAATTCAGCTGGTCAAACAGCAATAGCATGGGCTAATACAAATGCTACGATTACATATATAATTGTAAATATAGGTGGTGGATTTGAAATAGCTTTTGGGTTTGGTACTTATAAACATGGGCAACAAGTAGCTTTACCTGAAACCTCAGGATGGAGTTCTGGTAATTGGTTTGGCGTAGCTAGTCAAGCATGGACAGTTTATTATGATGCCTATGATTCCCGCGGTATGATTAGTACTGCTTATGTGAATCCTAGCAGTCGTATCTTGTCTGTTGCTGGAGCACCAGACGGACCAGCAGGACCAGCTTATGGTATAGGTTCTGTTACAGCTATTGGTTGGAGATTTATTACAGCTCCTCCTATTATAATTAGTTCATTTGATAATACGTATAGCACATTTAATTCTGGATTAGTAGGCGATACAGTTACAATTTCAGGACGTAATTTTGGGGCAGTAACAGGTACGGTTAAGTTTAATGGTACATCAGTTGTAACTTATTCATCTTGGACTTCAACATCTATTATTGTCGTTATTCCAGCAGGAGCAACTACAGGTGTTATAACAGTGATAGTTGGTGCAACTACTGTGACAAGTCCATTTGTCTTTACCATCTAATTATGAGTACAAATCGTGGAGTCCAGTTCCTTTATTATACCCAGAATCTACCAGCCAGGTCGATTCCTATTGCACAGGTGACTACGTCTCCTGCTTCCCCCGATACATTGACAGATGTAAACAATCAAGTCTATGCACCTGGGGCATTAACAATGCAGATGAATGATACTCCATTCACTACATTTACCGCTGCTGATTTACAAGTATCAATAGCTATTACAGGAGACTTGATTTACAAGTTTGCAAATCAGTTCTTTGAAGTTACAGACCAACTTGATGCTTCAAACAATCCGTTATATTACCAGCACCCGTTGCCAAGAGGAGTGACCAGTGCAACGGTATTAGACTTGCAAGGTAATATTGTGCCGTCGGGTTACGTTATTCGTACGCTAACACGGGGCACATCGATAAATAACTATCTTCTACATTCCTTTCCGAATGTCAATAATACTGTACAGACTTTTGTACCATACCAAGTTCGCTATGTGGATCCTCAAGGTTTCCTACATTTGGAGTTACTTAAGTATAACAATGTAATTTCCAAAGATCCTTTCAATGCTAGTTCTTCCACTTATACAACAAGTGCAATAATTGTATATATGTATTCTAGTACTATTACATATTATGTTAGATGGTATGCACAGAACGGCTATCAAGTTTTAACCCCTTACAATGATGTACCTAATGATCCTTGGTTTGCTCGTATTCGTTTCAATCTAGTACCTACTCCTCCAGAATGGGCTACTCAAGTTTGGACTCCTCAAAGACCTTATATACTGGCTACCTGGGCAGAAGGTAATGTAATAGGTAAGAATCTTATCCAGTTTGTGCGGCGGCCGATTTATAACTCAGCAGAGTATCCTGATGTATTGATTTATGATAAGAACTATGTTTTGAAGTACGCCCTGGCTGGTAAAGTAGGTAATGGATTTCTATATCCTTGGAGACTGAATCAGTTTGTGGATATAGATCTAAACACAGGTATTGTACAAGTAGCAGTGAATGTGGAACCTACGGATATAGTGTTCGGATTTTATTCGTATGATGAAGAAGATGTTATCTTCAAGAGTTTGGATGTGAATCCTTATACCAACCCAGCTATTAGAAATAGAGTGGTTCAGTTCTATCAGAAGACGGATGGTATTGATCCTCTTCATTATCTTTATTATGCCGTGTTGAATTCGGATGGTAGTACTTATCAAACTAATGACTTGGCGCCAACTACAGGTACTAACCATCTCTTTGGTACTTTACTAGTTGGTCAAGCTACTTCTATTGGAGACTTCAAGTTTATTGATGCTAGAGTTCGTGGTGGTGGATTGGCTCCTATATATCAGACTCTTCCACAAGCCGTTAACTTCTGGGACTTGGGGTATTGGGATGGTAAGCCCTTTCCTAGTGGAGGGTCAATGATTATAAACTTACCTGTAACTATTCAGAATACTTTTAGTACACAAGAGATATCTCAAATTATTGGGGCGGTTGTACCTATGGGTACAATTCCAGTGATTATGTACTATGATAATCAGGGTAATATTACGGTCTAATTATGCCTACACCTACTCCAGGTTTCTATCTCAATTGGACACAAGGGACAGCTGTTCTAACAGGTAGAGTAAACCTTGTCTTTCAACAGAATGAAGCTGTGTCAGGTATTAGTTTCCCAGGTAATGAGACTATTCCTATCAATGTTTTTATGTCGTCTAGTGCACGTGATAAACAAACTTTTGATACCTTGAGTAATACCAGATTGTATCTTACTGGAGATCTTACTCAAATAGCTACAGTGCAGACTGTATGGCCTCCTTTGGGTGGCGGGCTTTTCATTAGCTATGATGGTGGAAGAACTTATACTGGTTTTAGTACGACCTATGGATATCAACCTAATCCTTCTACTTGGCCTATTGTGCCTGCTATATCTATAGGTTTGAATGGACAGGATGGAGTGTTAGGGCCTTTTGATTCTGCCAACTTTATTCTGAAGTTTGTTATACCTGACCAAGCTACACAATATCAAGTGTATGATATATCTTTGACTGCGGACTATGATGTGGTATAATGGAACTCCTAGGAAATTATCAAAGTAATTTAACTGCTTTCCTCTATGCCCAGTTATTGGCGCAGTTGGAAGCCTCTATCTCCCAAGGTGAGTATGCCTCGGGGTCTTTGTTTGATACTGCCGCGGCACAGACTATTCAAGCCCAAGGACAGAACTTTACTAGTATCACAGTTCCAGCGGCTGGTAATACAGCCTATGCCGAGGATGTAAACAACCCACTGGCTGTTTTACAAGCACGCTACACAGCTATTACAAATGAGATTGCTGCTGTCCAAGCCGTTATTCCACAGCTATTGAGTGTTATATCCAAAGAGGCTGACCTATTAGATAAGACTACAGCCGCCGCAGAAGGAGAGAAATGGGGTTCTCAACAACCTTATCTACCTACGTCCCAAGTATTCCAATGGAACTTTGAAGCCGGCCACGGAGTAACAAGTAATGTATATCCGAACAATACTCCCAATCAAGACCCATCTAATGAAGTAACTTATAATACTCCTGTACCAGATACCTCTGTAGTACTAAATGAGTATTTAGACCCACCAGGTAACGGTACAATTATTGATGGTATAGGATCACCGGTAACCCGTAGAACTATTGCTATTAAGACTGTAGCATGGGAGTTTACACCAAACTCTGTACAAACCCAGTTTGAGGAAATATATAGTGATGATCAGACTTGGGCTTACTTATCTACATTAGAACCTAATCCTATCCTTATCTTTGGAGCACCAGTTGTAAATACAATCCTACCCATTGGTGGCTCTGCATCTGGGTTGTTTACAGCATCAGGCACAGTTGCTGGTGGCAGTTTGCCAGTCTATGTGAATATACTTTTCTATCCAAGACAGAATACAATGAATGTGGTTGCAGCTGCAGCTAATCAAGTTATCTCTCTTAGTCCATATAATGTTACAGCCAACACCATTCAGGTCTTTACTAGCACTACGGTATATACATTAGGTAGTGATTACACGGTTAGCCCTGGTGGAGTTTTAACAGTATTATCTACTGGTAAGTTGGTAGGTCTTAGTTTTACTATTATATTTGAGGAATATTTCCCAGCTTATCAATGTTCCATTGATCAAACTAACTGGAGTCCAATCTTTATGCTGGATCCAGTGAGACCTTATCCAGATGATACTACAACCTTTATCCCAATTAACATCCAAGGAGGTAATTTTCCTCTGTCGGATGAGCTCGGGGTTCCACTCGGTTTATATCTTCAAATGGTCGGCGTGCCAACGGCTGAGATGGAACTTGAAATCACCACACCTGGGTCTCAGACCTACGGGGAAAACTCGCAGCTGGTTATAGCCCTTGAGAGGGCAGTATATATGAATGGTCTACAGTTGGCACCTTTTACTAACTTTCCAGTGCTTATTCAGAGTATTGTAGCATATGGTTTTACAGATAACATACAGACTACAGTTCTGGAT
>Ga0075522_10001531_pt1 | contig 17498 bp, 13 predicted proteins | sample NGEPerA_FD_74796 | JGI IMG/M metagenome (GOLD analysis project Ga0075522, IMG submission 74796) | Arctic peat soil microbial communities from the Barrow Environmental Observatory site, Barrow, Alaska, USA - NGEE PermafrostL2-A | ecosystem: Environmental > Terrestrial > Soil > Wetlands > Peat ... | reverse complement strand
GCCGGCGTTGCAGTGCGTTAAAATCGCGTTTTTGTCCTTTGGGAAATCCCATGCAAGATCAGACAGCATACCCTTAAATACGTTCACTTTATTATGCAGAAGTCAATAGTGTCGTCAAATACCGCCAAATCTGCAAGAAAAGGAGGCTTAACCTTTCCATTGCAAGCATCCAACACACATTTAGAAGCCATTCCAAACCAGATGTTCTGAAGTATAAATTGTTTCGGCGGCGGGTAGTTTCCAAGAAAAATTTCAGCCGTGGCATCAGTTAGCTGGCTCTTTACCGAATCAAAATGTTCCCCCCATCTTTTTTTAACAATATCTTGGTTTTGAAATTGGACAAAATAGATGCTCTTGCCATCGAAGCTGGCCACGCTGTCTGCGTTTAACTTCTCTATATTTGTTGACAATGGAATTTCTTCATACGTTATAGTCCAAAAACAATCCGACCGGGTAATTTCAAAACAGCAACGAGTGGAAAATAAAGGCTTCGGCGCGTCGGGATGCAACGAATATTCATATATCCCACTGATTGACAGTCCTCTTTTATCGGCAGCAACAACGGTCGAAACCATCAGGAATACACTGGTTAGCCTCACCCATTGACGCCACACGGCTGTTCCGATGGTTGCCTTGATCTTCATAACTCTTGTTCGTTTGCATCCTTGACAAACCCTCCATTAAATTTTTTCAGGTTGAAAATCGAAATCACACCAGTTACAGAAAGAATTCCAAGAAGAAACAAAGAAAGGAGATCAACTTGATGAGGCGACAAATGAAGCCAATCAGAAGCCCTGCCTAGACAAGGACAAGGCTGGTGAACCATCAACAAAGCAAGACCAAGACGATATATCGCAAATGTGGCGCACAGTGCCAGAAGTCCATATCTAGCCAACCATGATTCAGGATGGCCCAAAATTATTGCCGCCGTGACTATTTCCAAGTTTCCAACAATTAGAAGCACATTTCGATTGCTGATAAAGGTCAAGACTGGGTCTGGCTGGAACAAATAGGCGACACCTGTAAAGACACTGATGAACTTCAAGCCTCCAACTGCCACCAGCAGCAAACCCGAAATGCGCAACAGCCATGTGTCCATGGTGGCCCTCATAGTTAAATCATGCAATTTTTTGCACATATAGCTCTGGTCGGGTGGCGGCGGTCGCGACGAGATCACTGAATGTGATGAATCTCTTCATGGGCTTCACATAACAGAAAAACAGAAGCGGGCGATAATGTCAATAAAAAAATAGATGTTTCATCGGAAATTCATCGGAAACGCCATTTTTACGCCCGACGATGGCCAATTGTCTGAGACTTCTGCAAAAGCCCTGTAGCGGCGCTCTGTGAGCGCCGAAGAATGATGGTTTCCGGGCAAATCATGGCGGTCATAGACCGCCGCTACAACCAAAGGCGGCTTTTGCAGAGGTCTCTGTCTCTGTCTATGTCTACCGCGTTGTCTTCGCTGATTTCGCCTTCCACCCGGTTTCGCTCAACCAATTCCAATAAACGCTGTAACGCTCGTGTTGCGCCTTGTAAAACGGAATCAACGTCACGTCGCTGGGCCGTCCCAGATTCCGGGTGCGGAACGTCAGCGTCTCGCCGGTTGGGTGAACATGCTGGAGCAGCGATTTTTGGCCGTCAGCGACCAACACCGGCACCGGCGGCACCGGCCACCGGACAAAAGCGGTTTGATTGTTGGTGTAAGGATTCGGCATTCCGTTCGTGTCCAGTTCGCCGGCCAGGACAATCGGGCCGTAGAGCAGCGCGACGATGTTGGTCGTGCCCGGCAACGGCTCGGTGTGCAGCGTCATCGGCAGCCGGATGTCCACGCGGTCGCCGTCGCGCCATTCGCGGTCCAGCGTCACATACGAACCCGGCTGGCCGCTGATTTTCTGCTTTTTGCCGTTCACGCGGACGGCGATGGCGGGCTGCGCCCAGGCCGGCCAGCGGATTTTCAACGCGAATTTCACCGGCTGTTCGCATTTGAATTTCAACTGCGTCGTGTCGCCTTCGGGAAATTTTGTCTCCTGCCGCACCACGAGATTTTTTTCCCGCCACGACAGTTCGGACGCGATGAACAGATTCACATAGAGCGCGGAGTCGTCGTGAAAATAAATCGCGTCGCCATAGCGGGCGTGATTTTCCATCCCCGTGCCGACGCAGCACCAGAAGGAATCTTCCGGCGTCGAGTAGGTTTTGAAGCTGCCGGGCTTGAGCGACATGAGATAGACGAACATGCCCGTCTCCGGGTCCTGCGACGCAAGGATGTCGTTGTAAAGCGCGCGCTCGTAAAAATCCATCGTCACGGCATCCGGCGACCACGCAAAGAGGTGCCGCGTGAGCTTGAGCATGTTGTAGGTGCAGCACGTTTCGCAGGTGGCGGCGGAAAGGTGCCGCGCAAAACTGTTCGTGGGGGAAAAATGTTCCGCGTCACCGTTGCCGCCGATGACGAACGAGCGGTGCAACGCGACGTCGTCCCAGAAATTTCTGGCGATGGCGGCAAAATGCGGATCGCCGGTCAGCTCATAAATCCGCGCCGCGCCGATGGCCTTGGGAATTTGCATGTTGGAATGGAGGCCGTCCAAAATGTCCCGGCCCTGCGCCAGCGGATCGAGCACGGCCTTGTGATAAAATTTTTCGGCGAGGTTGAGATAATTGGGGTTGCCCGTCAGGGCGTAAAGCTCGGCGAGCGACTCGTTCATGCCGCCTTGTTCGCAGACGAGCATTTGCTGCCACTGATCGTCCGTGAGATTTTTCGTGGTGGCACCGGCCCAGTTGGCGAGGTTAGTGGCGACTTCCAGCGCCTGCGCGTCGCCGCAAAACCGGTAGGCGTCAATCAACCCCGCGAATTCCTTGTGGAGCGTATACCACGGCACCCAGCCGCCGTTCAGGTCGAAACTGTGCGCCCGGACGTCGCCGGCGGCAATTTCGGCGAAAACTTTTTTCCCATTCGGGATGGCGGCGACGTAGCCGTTGCCATTGGCCTGCTGGCACTCGGCGAGCTGGGCCACGATGTAATTCACGCGTTCCAGAAATTGCCGGTCGCCGGTGTCCTGATACATCCGCGAACAGGCCGAGAGATAATGTCCGAGGCTGTGGCCGGCGACGCCCTGCGATTCCCAGCCGCCATAAACCTCGGCCTTCGGTTCCAAACCCGCCTCCTTGCGGAACCAGCTCAAGAAGCGGTCCGGCTCCATCTTCAGGAGAACTTTCGCGTCCAATTCCATCGCCGTGCGGAACGGCCCGTCGAGCAGGCGCACGTCGCGCGGGGCAAACGGCTGCGCCTGCGGCACGACGGGTCTGACATCGCCGCGCGATGAGAACGCCAGCAATGCCAGCACCAAGGCGAACGTGAACAATACGGGTCTTATCGAGGGCATGATTGAATCAAATCAGGGTTGAACCACACGAGTCACCGTGTCATTGCTTATTTTAATCGCAGGACGGTGAACGAGTTTGCCGGAAATTCGTGTTGAAAAACCGGACCGGAAATGTTCAATGCGCTTTCTTTGGGGGAGATTTTTTGCGGATCGTCAAAGGAATTTTCATCATTGGGTTCGCCGGCCAGCACCGTAATTTTTGCCTCCGAGGAAATTGCACCCATGCCGGACAGATTTAGTTGCACGGTGGCGGGCGAGCTGTCGCCGTTGACGGTTTTGAGGATGATTTCCCCGCTGGCATTGTCGCGCGTGGCGGAAGCGAACAGTTTTGCGCCGGGTGGTGAATCCAATTTCACCGGCAGCACAATGTCGCCATGATTCAGGCTGTAGAGCTGCTGCACATAATAATTGGGCGTGCGATAGACATTCAGACTGTCCACCCAGATCAAGTCGGGCGTCCACTGCCACGCTTCCGAGCTGGCGAAGAGCGGCGCGTAACTCGCCATGCGCACCACGTCGCCGTTGCGTTCGAGGCCGGTCATGTAGGCGGCCTCGGCGAGGGCGCATTCGAGGTTGTTGCGGTTTTTCACGCTGACGGTGTAATCGCTTTGCGCGGCGTATTCGCCCATGAAAACTTTCGGGCCGGTGCGGTCGTAGTTGTCGTAGCGATGGGTGTTGTTAAAAAACCAGTCGGGCTTGTCGTAACAATGTTCGTCAATGATGTCGGCGTGCAACCCGCGCAATTTCGGCCAGGCGAATTTGAAACGGTCGTCGTCCGGTGACGGCCCGGCGGCGGAAACAAGCTGGATATAAGGATATTTTTCCTTCAGTGCCTTGGCGAACAGCGTGTAACGGTCTATGTATTGCTGGCCCCACTGTTCGTTGCCGACGCCGAGCATTTTCATGTTGAACGGTTCGGGATGCCCCATCGCCGCACGTTTCGCGCCCCAGGCGCTGCTGGCCGGGCCGTTCGCAAATTCAACCAGATCGAGCGCGTCTTGAATGTAAGGGCCAAGTTCGTCAAGCGGGCAGAGTTCGCCAGAATTAAACTGGCAGGCCATGCCACAGTTCAAAATCGGCAGCGGCTGCGCGCCGATGTCCTCGCACAATTGAAAATATTCATAGAAGCCGAGGCCGAACGATTGATAATAATCCGGCGTGGGCCGGTGCGGAAACTCGGTGTTCCAACGGTCTATGAGCAACGGGCGGTCTTCCACCGGGCCGATGGTTTTTTTCCACTGGTAACGGAGGCTTAACACAGAGCCTTCCACGATGCAGCCGCCGGGGAAGCGCAGAAATCCGGGGTGCATATCTGCCAATGCCTGCACCATGTCCGCGCGCAAACCGCCGGGACGGCTTTTCCAGGTGTGCCGTGGAAACAGTGAAACCATGTCAAGGTCAACGACGCCCTTGCCGTCCACGACAATCGCGAGACGCGCCTTGGGATCGGTGTCCTTGGGGTGCAGCGCGGCGGTGTATTTGTTCCAGCCCGAGGAAAAATTTGTCAACGACACCGTGTCAAGCAGCGCGCCGTCGCCGCCGTAAAGTTGCAGGCGCAAAACCGGCGAACCAATGACCCCGCGAATCTGCGCCGAAAAATCATACGTTTCGTCCTTGTGCACGCCCATGCCGCGAAAGCCTTCGTTGGACACGCCAAACGGCGCCCCGCCTTCCGACAAAATGCGCAGATAATGCGGATTGGCGGCATTGTAAGGCTGGTCGGAAAGGATGGACAATTGGCCGCCGTTTCCCCGGTTTGAGGTGATTTCGATCCAACCCATCAGCGGATCTGGAAATTCAAACGCGCGGTTCTTGACCATCTCGGCGTAAAGCCCGCCGTCCGCGCCGAAGTTGATGTCCTCGAAGAAAATCCCCCACATGGCGGGATTGAGTTTCGCGCCCGGCTGGTCCACGGCGACGGAGATTTTCGCGGGCTGGGCGTTGGTCGAAATGGCCGCCGCCAGAATTCCGGCGGCAAAATAATTTTTCAATTTCAGATTCTTCATGCAAATTTTCAGAGACCGGCGTTCCGCTTCATTCAGGAAACCCAGCCGTTTTTCAAACCGTAGGCGCAATCGTTCCAGACGAGTTCCTGTTTGAACCGGCGCAGTTTCGTGTCGGCGTCAATCACGACTACTTCTATTCCGGCGATCGCCGCGAAATCTTCGAGCATCTCCGTCGTGACGGCCTGGCTGAAGCTGGTGTGATGCGCGCCGCCCGCGTAAATCCACGCCGCGCACGCGTCCTCGAAATTCGGACGGCATTTCCAAACGGCTTGCGCAACCGGAAGTTTCGGCATCGGCTGTTCCGGTTTCACGACATCCACTTCGTTCACGAGCAGACGAAAACGATTTCCGAAATCCATCAACGCCGCGTTCAGCGCCGCGCCCGGCGGCGTGTTGAAAACCAAGCGCGCCGGATCCGCTTTGCCGCCGATGCCGAGCGGATGCACCTGCAACGACGGTTTGCCGTCCGCGATGCTCGGACAAATTTCCAGCATGTGCGCGCCAAGCACGACCTTGTTCCCCGGTTGCAAATGATAGGTGTAATCTTCCATGAACGACGTGCCGCCTTTCAAACCGTCCGCCATGACTTTCATCGCGCGCACGAGCGCGGCGGTTTTCCAGTCGCCTTCGCCGGCGAAACCGTAGCCGTCGGCCATCAGCCGTTGCGGCGCGAGGCCGGGCAATTGCGCCAGGCCCTGCAAATCTTCAAACGTCGTCGTGAAACCTTTGAAATTTCCGGCGGCTAAAAATTCGCGCAAACCAAGTTCGATGCGCGCGGCTTCGCGGATTGATTTGTGGCGCTTGCCGCCTTTTTTCAAATCGCCGGAAATTTCGTAAGCCGCGTCGTAAGTTTTGCAGAGAGCGTCCACTTCTTTTTCCGAAACCGCGTTGACAACTTTCACCAAATCGCCGACGCCATAACCGTTGACGGCGAAACCGAATTTCATCTGCGCGGCAACCTTGTCGCCTTCGGTCACGGCCACTTCACGCATGTTATCGCCGAAACGGCAGAACTTCGCTGTCTGCCAGTCGGCCCACGCCGCCGCCGCGCGCGTCCATGCGCCGAGTTTTTCCTGCGTGGATTTTTCCTGCCAGAAACCGACGACGACCTTGCGGCTCAACCGCAGCCGGCTCCAGATGAAACCATGCTCGCGATCGCCGTGCGCGGCCTGGTTCATGTTCATGAAATCCATGTCAATCGTGGCCCACGGAATGTCGCGGTTGTATTGCGTGTGCAAGTGCGCCACTGGTTTTCGCAGTTGCTTGAGGCCGTTGATCCACATCTTCGACGGCGAGAACGTGTGGCACCAAGTAATCAAACCAATGCACTTCGCGGCGTTGTTTGCGGCCTGGCAAAGTGCCGTCACGGCGTCGGGCGTGACAAGAATGGGCTTGAAAACAACTTTCACCGGAATCGCCGACGCAGCATTGAGCGCCTTGGAAATTTCCTGCGAATGTTCGGCGACTTTCTTCAGGGTTTCCGGCCCGTAAAGATGCTGGCTCCCGGTGACGAACCACACTTCGAGTTGTTTCAAATTGATGCTCATAATTACTTTTAAAATTTCAAAAGTTTCAACATACCTTTGCCATCTTCCATTAACACCGGGCTTCAGCCCGGTGCAGGCGGACGCACGAACTAAAACCGTTTTAACGGTTTTATTCGGTTCGCCATTCCAAACCGTGCCGTTCCACGAACAGTTTCAATTCCTCGGCAAAGGGTCGTTTCCGGTGGTGTTCTTCCTGATTGGCGATGTATTCCGCCACCTCTCCGACATTGGATTCGGACACGGAAAAAACTCCATAGCCGCGACCCCAGCCGAATTTTCCCGGAACCAGGTTCTGTTCATTCACCCAATGTGATGAGCTGCCTTTGAGCAACTGCACAACTTCTTCGATGGACAAGCTGGTGGGCAGATCAATCAAGGCGTGAACATGATCCGGGTTCACGAAATTGATCTTCATGCAGATGCCCTTCTGTTTCGCGTAGTCGTGGAGATACGCCGACAGTTTTGACGCGCTGTCGCCCTTCAAGAGCGGGCGACGTTCCAGAGTTCCCCAAACAAGGTGCAGCCAGACACGGGAATAGAAGTGAACAGACATGGTTCAACTGGTCTTCCGCGACGGAAAAACCGTTGAAACGGTTTTCCGCACACGCCTGCCGTTTGCACCCCGCTGAAGCGGGGTGTTAATGAGAAAGCAGGCTGATCGTTTTGGTTTCATTTGAACTGCGATTTTCAAATAAATTCGTTGATGAGGTTTTCCAGAAACTCCTGGCGGCCGCTGACATTGGGCGAAACGTCACCTTGCTTCAAAATGTAAGCTTCAATTTCCTTTAACGAAGCTTTGCCGGATTCAATTTTCGCGCCGATGCCGGAATCCCACGAGGCGTAGCGATTCTTCACGAATTCCGCCAGCCGTCCGTCCCTTTGAATTGCCGCCGCAATTTTGAGTCCGCGCGCAAACGCGTCCATGCCGCCGATGTGCGCGTAGAACAAATCCACCGGCTCGAAACTTTCGCGGCGCACCTTTGCGTCGAAGTTCACGCCGCCGGTCTTGAAGCCGCCGTATTTGAGCACGCTCAACATCGTGTAAGTCGTCAGATAAATGTTCGTCGGAAACTGGTCCGTGTCCCAGCCGAGCAGTTCGTCCCCGGTATTGGCGTCAATCGAGCCGAACGCCCCCGCCGCGCCGACCACTTCCAACTCGTGCTGCATCGTATGGCCGGCGAGCGTGGCGTGGTTGGTCTCTAAGTTCAGTTTGAAGTGCGGCAGCAAATCAAATTGGCGCAGGAAATTCAAACACGCGGCGGCGTCCGAATCATATTGGTGCTTGGTCGGCTCCTTCGGCTTCGGCTCGATGTAAAATTGTCCCTTGAAACCAATCTGCTTTTTGTAGGCGACGGCGAGGTGAAGAAATTTGGCCAGATGTTCCTGCTCGCGTTTCAAATCGGTGTTGAGCAGCGTCATGTAGCCTTCGCGTCCGCCCCAAAACGTGTAGCCTTCGCCGCCGAGTTCCTGCGTGACTTCCATCGCCTTCTTCACCTGTGCGGCGGCAAACGCGAAGGCGTCCGCGTTGCAGCTCGTGCTCGCGCCGTGGACGAAGCGCGGATTGGAAAACAGATTCGCCGTGCCCCATAGCAGCTTGATGCCGGTGCGCTTTTGTTCCTCCTTCAAAACTTTGATCACGGCATCGAGGTTTTTGTTCGTCTCGGCGAGCGTTCTGCCCTCCGGCGCAACGTCGCGGTCGTGGAAGCAATAATACGGCGCGCCCAGTTTGGCGATGAACTCGAAGGCGGCGCGGGCGCGGTTCTGCGCGTTGGCGATGGAATTGGAGCCGTCGTCCCACGGGCGCTGCATCGTGCCCGCGCCGAACGGGTCGCTGCCGGTGCCCCGGAACGTGTGCCAATAAACCACCGCGAAACGCAGATGCTCGCGCATCGTTTTGCCGGCGACGATTTCTTCGGGATTGTAATGCTTGAACGCCAGCGGATTTTTGGAATGCGCGCCTTCGTAGGCGATTGGGTTGATTTGAGGAAATGCAGTTTTCATTTTTTGTTTCAATTTTTGCTTCAAATTATGGGGTTGCGAATGCGCTTTCAATTTTGTCCGGTCTTGAATTTTTTGCGCGGGAAGGGAATTTTTTTGAAAAGTTAAAATGATTTTCCTGCTGGTCCGGCACCACCAGGCGGTCAATGCCCACGGCCACCAGCCCGGCGGTGCGGCGGCGCGGCGCGGAGATGCATTCCACCTGGCCAAACCGCGCCCACATTGCACCGTTCTGAACGGCGCGGGAAAGATAGTCCATCACCACCGGCGGCAATTCCGTCAGGCTGCCGGTGATGACCACGCGGCGCAATCCCACGACGTTCAGCGCGCCCGCAATCGCCGCCGCCGCCGCGTCCAGCGCCTGCGCCAGCCACGGTTGAATGCCCTGCCGGGAAATGGATTCGCCCAGGCCGGACCAGCCGGCATTTTCCCTGGCCGCGCCGGCGGCGGAAAAACTTTCGAGCAGGCCGCGCAGCGAGATGAGCGTTTCCATGCAGCCCATCGCGCCGCAACCGCATTGGCGGCGGTTGCCCGGCACGGGCGTGTGGCCGAGTTCGCCGCTGATGGGCAGCGGATTGGCGAGCGGCTTGCCTTCCACGATGATGGCGCCGCCGACGCCTTCGCCGAAATCCACGAGCAGAAAATCCTCGCAGTCGGGGTTGGCCAGATGATGTCCCAGCGCCAGCGCGCGCTCTTCCTGCACCAGCAGCACGGGCGCATTCCAGACGCGCCCGACGATGGCGGCGAGATCAATCTTTTCCGTCCAGTGGATGTTGGGCGAAAACAAAATGCGGTTGGCGGTTTCATCCACCACGCCGGGGCAGCTCACCAGCACGCCCAGAAAATCCCCGGTGCCAAACGATCTGGCCGCCGCGCGCAGTTTTTTCTCCCAGACTTTGGCCGGGCCAGGTTTTGCGTCTGCGACGGCAAAAGCGACCGGCCAGCGGTCTTCATCGGCAATGCCCAAGGTCAGGCCGGCGACGGTGGTGGTTTTGACGCCGAGCTGGATGGCGAGAAATTTGGCGCGCGACTGGTTCAGCCGCAGCCTCCGTCCGGGCCGGCCCAGCGGGATGATGGCCGCGTCGCCGCCGTTGCGTTCCCCGGCTTCGGCAAACGGCACGGCCACTTCTTCAAGCACGTCCATTTCCATCAGTTCGTCCACGATTTTTCCCGCCGTGGGCTGGCTCATGCCGAGCGCCTTGGCCAGATCCGCGCGCGACGCCACGCCCAGCTTCTGCAATTGCCGGAGCAGGGCGCGCCGGTTCAACTGGCCCATGCGGGCGGGAACGTAGATCATTAAATTAAGAAAACTACGAAAGTCCCCCCTCTGTCAAGCGCGGGTTTGGATTTGAGATGTTTTATCCGATTGCCTTTTGCCGGGCAACCGTGCATAGTTTAAATCCTTTTTGCTAAATTGTTGATATGAAAATTATGAAAAAATTATTCGTTACGATGTTTTGTCTCGGCCTGGCCGCGCCGCTGTTTGCCGACGGCACCAACCAGTTGGCCGATCAAAAATCCCGTGTGAGCTACGCCATCGGCATGATGACCGGCCACCAATGGAAACTGCAGGACCTTGATTTTGACCCCGACATTTATGCACGCGGCATCAAGGACGCGATGGCCGGCGGCACGACCCTGCTCACGCCAGCGGAGGCGCAGCAGACGATTGATGCCTTCAAAAAGGAGTTCACCGCCCAGCAGCAGCAAAAAAGAATGGAACTGGCGGCCAAAAACAAAACCGAGGGCGAGGCGTTTCTCACCACGAACAAAATCAACGCCGGCATCAAGCTTTTGAACGTCAGCCTGCCGAACGGGCAAACCAGCGAACTGCAATATCTCGTCCTCACCGAAGGCAGCGGCCCCATGCCGACGGCCAGCGACACAGTGACGGTGAATTATCGCGGCACGCTGCTGGACGGGACAGAATTCGACAGTTCCGCCAAGGCCGGTCATCCGGCTTCCTTCCCGGTCGGCGGCGTCATCCACGGCTGGACGGCGGCGCTGGAAAAAATGCCGGTCGGGTCGAAATGGAAACTGTTCATTCCCGCCAACCTCGCTTACGGCGAACAAGGCCGTCCCAGCATCCCGCCCAATTCCGTTTTGATTTTTGAAGTGGAACTGCTCGGCATTCAGCCGACCGCGCCGGCACCGGCGCCCGCCACACCGGTCGCGCCGCTCACGAGCGACATCATCAAGGTGCCGAGCGCCGAGGAACTGAAGAAGGGCGCGAAGATCGAAGTCATCAAGCCCGAAGACATTCAAAAGGCCCAGGCGCAGCAAAAATAACCGGCGGAGTTTTGATTTTTTAATTTGGTGGGCGGCGGTGCTGCGGCACCGCCGCTTTTTTAACCGCAATGGCCGCGCACCCGCCGATTGGGACCAGAACGCCGCGCGCGGCGGAGTTAATTTTTGAACGTCAGCGCGCGGTTTATGTCAATTTTTGAGAATATGAAATTGACCAGAAGCTTTGTTGGTTTGTCGTCGGCCATGATTGGCGCGGTCGTCGTCGTGGCCGTGGTGCGGTTCACCTCGTGGGGACGCGAGCCGGAACCCGCCTTCACGGTGTCAGCCACGCCCATCAACCGCGATGCGCGCCTCGGCACCAGCTACGCGCCCATCGTCAAGAAGGCGGCGCCAAGCGTTGTCAACATTTACTCCACGCGCTTCATCAAGGAACGGCTCCGGCGCAATCCGCTGATGAACGACCCGTTTTTCCGCCAGTTTTTCGGCAACCAGGATCAAGGCGATGACCTCGAACACACACGCAAGGAACAAAGCCTCGGCTCCGGCGTCATCATTTCCCCCGACGGCTATATTTTGACAGCGAACCATGTCGTCGCCGACGCCGATGAAATCAAGGTGGCCATCACCGGCACCAAAAAAGAATACACCGCCAGGGTCATCGGCAAAGACGAACCAACCGATGTCGCCGTTCTGAAAATTGACGCGAACAATCTGCCCGCCATCACGCTCGCCGACAGCGACCAGGTGCAAGTAGGCGATATCGTGCTCGCCATCGGCGATCCGTTCGGGCTGGAACGGACGGTGACCATGGGCATTGTCAGCGCGCTCGGCCGCAGCGGGCTGGGTTTCAACGGCTATGAGGATTTCATCCAGACCGACGCGGCCATCAATCCGGGCAATTCCGGCGGCGCGCTCGTGGACATTGAGGGCCGGCTCGTCGGCATCAACACCGCCATCATCAGCCCCAGCGGCGGCAACAACGGCATCGGCCTCGCCGTGCCCGTCAACATGGCGCGGCAAGTCCTGGAACGCCTCGTCAGCGGCGGCAAGGTCACGCGCGGTTATCTCGGCATCATTCCGCAGGACGTTGACGCCGGCCTGGCGCAGGAATTCAACCTGCCCGACCAGAACGGCGCGCTCGTCGGCGACGTGATACCGGACACGCCAGCGCAAAAAGCCGGACTCAAGGCGGGCGACGTTATTCTGTCCGTCAACGGCAAGGCAGTGACCGACGCGCACAATCTGCAGCTCACGATTTCCCAGCTTGCGCCGGATTCGCAGGCCACGCTCAAAATTTTCCGCAACGGCGCCCACAAGACAGTTGCCGTCACGCTCGGCGAACTGCCCGGCAGCGGCGGCCCGGCGGAAGACCAGACTACAAATTCCGTCGCCAGCAGTTCCAAGACCGATGCGCTGGACGGCGTCACGGTGTCGGACATTGATCCACAGATTCGCGCGCAGTTGCACCTTCCCGCCCGTGTCCACGGCGCGATCATCACGGATGTCAATCCCGACTCCAATTCCGCCGACGCCGGTCTGCAAAGCAACGATGTCATCGTCGAGATCAACCGCCAGCCGGTGGCCGATTCCGACGATGCCGTGCGGCTCTGCAAATCCGCCAAGGGCGAGCAGATTCTCGTCAAAATCTGGCGTCAGGCCGAAGGCCTGGCCGGCACCCGCTACTACAGCGTGGACAACACCAAGCGCCCGAATTAAAAGTAAGTTGCAAGTTGCCCGTTACCGGTTACAAGTTACGCCGTGTCCGACGCGAACTTGCAACTTTCAACCCGCAACGTGTAACTGACCATGCCCGTTCAATACAAAGATTATTACCAGACCCTCGGCGTGCCGCGCACCGCGAGCGCGGATGATATAAAAAAATCCTTCCGCAAGCTCGCGCGCGAATTTCATCCCGACGTGGCCAAGGACAAAAAAAAGGCCGAGGAAAAATTCAAGGAGATCAACGAGGCCTACGAAGTCCTCTCCGACGCGGACAAGCGCGGGAAATACGACGAGCTGGGCGCGGACTGGAAATCCGGCGCGGAGTTCCGTCCCCCGCCCGGCCATGGCGGCTTCGGCGACGGCCAGACGTTTCGCGGCGGACGCGCGGCCGGCGGCGAGGAATTTCATTTCGGCGGCACCGGCTTCAGCGATTTTTTCGAGCAACTGTTCGGCGCGCGGATGCGCGGCGCGGACGGCGGCGATTTCGCCCGGCGCGGAAATTTTTCGCCGGAGGATTTTGCCGAACGCGGCGCGGACATCGAAGGCGACATCATGGTCACGCTGGAGGAAGCGACGCGCGGTTCCGTGCGCACCGTCAACGTCCGTCACGGCGGCCGCGCCGAATCGCATCAGGTGAAAATTCCCGCCGGCATCAGCGAGGGACAAAAACTGCGCCTCGCCGGTCGCGGCGAACGCGGCGGCGGCGGCGGTGAAAATGGCGATTTGTATCTGCGCGTCCGTTTCGCCAAGCATCCCGACTTCGACGTGGACGGCACCAGTTTGATCTACGAACTTGAACTCGCGCCGTGGGAAGCCGCGCTCGGCGCGGAGATTTCCGTGCCGACCCTGGATGCCAAAGTGAACATCAAGATTCCCGCCGGCACGCCCAGCGGGCAAAAGCTCCGCGTGCGCAATCACGGCCTGAAACAAGGCGCCGGCACGCGCGGCGATCTGATGGTCGTCACCAAAATCGTCGTGCCGGAAAAAGTTTCCGCCGGCGAAAAGAAATTGTGGGAGCAGCTCGCCCGCGAATCGAAATTTAATCCACGGACTTCCTAGCGCAAAAGCTATTTCTGGTCCGGGTGATGATTCAGCTTGAAGGACGGGCTTGTTTTGCCACCCTTTGCAAATGAATCTGCTGAAGTCGGGAACCATCCTCGGTTATCGTTGGTTTATCGCGGCGATTGTCGCCGTCTTCGCATTGACTGCCGGAATTGAATTGTCAATGGGCCGCTCATTTTTTGGTCCGGACGGCAGATTGGGTTTGTGGGAAGGCAACATCTGGAGCGGCGAAAATTCACAGCGCTTTGCCGATCCGTATTCATTCTCGCACATCGTTCATGGGATTTTATTTTACGGATTGTTCTGGCTGGCGGCCCGCAAACTTCAGGTTCGCCACCGCCTGTTCTTGGCTCTTATGATGGAGTCAGGCTGGGAATTGCTTGAAAACTCGCCGCTCATCATCAACCGCTACCGCGAAGCGACCATTTCGCTCGGCTACGTCGGCGACAGCGTTTTCAATTCATTAAGCGACATCTTGATGATGATGCTAGGTTTTCTTTTTGCATGGCGTATGCGGATCTGGGTCAGCGTCCTCGCTGTTGTCGTGATGGAGGCGGGTTGCGCGTTATGGGTGCGCGACGATCTCACGCTCAATGTCATCATGCTCATTCATCCGGTGGACGCGATCAAAACATGGCAAATGGCCGGACAACCGCACCCTTGATGCCAGCAAAAATCATCCTCATTACCGGCGTCTCGCGCGGGCTTGGGCGGGCGCTGACGGAAGAATTCATCCGCCTCGGCCACGTCGTCATCGGCTGCGGACGATCCGAAAAGGAAATCGCACAGTTGCAGAAACAATTTTCCGCGCCAAATGATTTTTCCGTCGTGAACGTCGCCGACGATTCGCAAGTCGCCGCGTGGGCGAAGCGCGTTTTGTCAGCGCACGCCGCGCCGGATTTGCTGCTCAACAACGCCGCGCTCATCAACCGCAATGCGCCGCTCTGGAAAATTTCCGCGCAGGAATTTTCCGACGTGATTGACGTGAACATCAAGGGTGTCGCAAACGTCATCCGCCATTTTGTTCCCGCGATGATTGCGCGGCGCAGCGGCGTCATCGTGAATTTCAGTTCCGGCTGGGGCCGCTCTACCGACGCGGAAGTCGCGCCGTATTGCGCGACGAAGTGGGCCATCGAGGGACTCACGCAGTCGCTCGCGCAGGAATTGCCGCCGGGCATGGCCGCCGTGCCGCTCAATCCCGGCATCATCGCCACCGACATGCTGCGCAGTTGCTTCGGCGGCAGCGCCAGCAGTTATCCGACTGCGGACGAATGGGCCAAAACCGCCGCGCCGTTCCTGTTGAAACTCAATGCTGGCGACAATGGCAGGCAGTTGACGGTGTGAAAATATTTCCCGGTTAATGGAAAATGTCCAACAAACCGCACTTCAAACGCTGCATGATTTGCTGTAGGCGGCGCAGCGTAATGCTTTGCTGGCATTGCTCCAAACAATGAAGCGTCGAGGTGGGAAGTCCGAGTTTTTTGGAAAATTGGGCAAATGTCATATCACCGCGTCTCTTGCGAAGAAACGTAGCGAGCTGTTTTTCCAAAGTGTCGCGCACCCGGCAATGCTCGCCAAAAGCTTATTCCGTTTGCGGAATAAATTGTTTGACTTTTGCCGGTGAACTTGAAAAAGTCATGCTATCCACAAAAAAGGGGATTGTATTATGAAGTTCTCGGCAAAAGCCGTTTTGGCTTTGTTTGTAATCATTTTTGGTTTCAACGCTGGCGCGACGACATATTTTGTCAACGTAGCCAACCCCTCGCCCGTGGCGCCCTACACCAACTGGCCGACGGCGGCGACGGACATCCAGAGCGCCGTTGACGCCGCCACGAATGGCGACTTGATTCTGGTCACCAAGGGAGTTTACAACACTGGCGGGCGGGTGGTTTTAGGCACGCTGCTAACCAACCGAGTGGTCATCAACAAGCCCGTTACCGTGCAAAGTGTGAGTGGCCCAGCGGTGACGATGATTCAGGGGTATCAAATTCCATCCGGTTCGACAGCTTACAGCAATAACGTGCGTTGTGCCTATATGACCAACAATGTTGTCTTGGATGGATTCACCATCGCTGGCGGTGGCACTCTTTCAGACAGCACTCTTCCCGCCGACTCGATGTTCAGGCAATTAGCCGGTGGCGGTGTTCTTTGTGAGTCCACAAACGCTACACTGACCAATTGTGTTCTGACTGGCAATGTGTGTTACAGCACGGCAGCAAGTGCGGGCGGCGGTGGTGTTTACCAGGGAACTTTGAATAGCTGCATTCTTTCAAACAACCTGGTAATCGCCTACAGCGTGTCTGGTGGGGCGGCCTGTAAAAGCATACTCAACAATTGTCTGATTATCAGTAACAGCGCCTGTTTCGGCGGAGGGGCGGCAAATTCAACTTTGAACGGTTGCATGGTCGTCAGAAATAGGACGCCATATTTTCTCTCGACTTCAGGCGGCGGCGGAACTTATTTCTGCGTAGCCAATAATTGCCTGATTGCGGGGAACTATTCAGGCACTTGGGGCGGTGGAGATTACAATGGAATACTCAATAGATGCATTTTGAGTAATAATACCGTCGGTGGAGCCAATCCTGGGTTGGGTCAGGGGGGTGGAAGTTATCAGATTGTAAACGGAAATTTTTCAGTCTCGCTGAACAATTGTTTGGTAATCAGCAATTTTTCATACGGCAATGGCGGCGGTGTTTACGGTAGTGGCTTGGTGTGCAATTGCACGATTGTTGGGAACACGGCTACCAATCAATATGGAGGTGTCTATCGTGGATACACAACTAACTGCATCATTTATTACAATACCTGTAACTCAAACTACACCATTTACTATAACTACTATGGTCAGGACATCGATTTTTGCAGCACGACGCCAATGTTATACTACAACAAAGGTGGTATTACCAATGAACCAATGTTTGTGAATGCATCCGCTGGAAATTTTCGTTTGTCATCCAACTCGCCTTGCATAAATGCGGGTAAAAATTTTGCCGTCACTGGCACGAATGATTTGGACGGAAACCCGCGTATTGTCGGCGGCGCGGTGGACCTCGGCGCGTATGAATATCAGACCTCCGCTTCAATCATTTCTTACGCTTGGCTCCAGCAATACGGCCTGCTCACGGACGGCACGGCGGACTTTGTGGATTTGGATGGCGACGGCATGAACAACTGCCAGGAATGGATCGCCGGAACCAATCCCACCAACGCTGCATCCTTTCTGCAAATGCTTTCCGCATCCAACAGCGTGGTCGGCCCGAAGGTGACGTGGCAAAGTGTGAGCGGGGAAACTTACTATATGCAGCGCAGCACCAACCTCGCGGTGCAACCGGCATTTTCCTCCGTCCAAAGCAACCTCACCGGCCAGGCCGGCACAACCAGCTTCACCGACACCACGGCGACGAACGGCAATTCATTTTTCTATCGCGTCGGTGTGCAATGAAGATTCCGCGCCGTTCTTGACGCGTCCGCCGGCGGCCTTTACGTTTTGCAGATGGCAAACGCCAAAAAGATTAAACGCAAGGCCGCGCTGC
>Ga0075522_10001528_pt1 | contig 17520 bp, 19 predicted proteins | sample NGEPerA_FD_74796 | JGI IMG/M metagenome (GOLD analysis project Ga0075522, IMG submission 74796) | Arctic peat soil microbial communities from the Barrow Environmental Observatory site, Barrow, Alaska, USA - NGEE PermafrostL2-A | ecosystem: Environmental > Terrestrial > Soil > Wetlands > Peat ... | reverse complement strand
CACCTCTGACCGTTGCCGCTAAGCTCGACTTGCGCCTGGAGATGTTCTCATAGGCCAAACATCGACGCAATGCGAAGCGGCCCACGTTGTGCTGCCGACTTGCGATTCTTACCTCCGTGTACAAAAGGATTGACGCCATGACCACTTTAGACTTGATCGGGTCCAGTCCGAAGTTCCAAGCGCTGCTGGCAGAGGTGGCGCGGGTTGCACCAGTCGACTCCGCTGTTCTGATCCAAGGCGAAACGGGGACGGGAAAAGAAGTGATTGCGAGAGCCATTCATGAGGCGAGTCCTCGCCGCAATCACCGTTTTGTGGCCCTTAACTGCGCGGCGATTCCGGGTGCGCTGTTGGAGAGCGAAATGTTCGGCCACGAAAGAGGCGCGTTTACGGGCGCATGGGCGCAAACCAAGGGTCGATTTCAGATAGCGGATGGCGGTACGCTATTTCTGGATGAAATCGGCGACCTGCCGCTGGAACTTCAGCCCAAGCTGTTACGCGTCCTGCAAGAGCGCGAGTTCGAGCGTCTGGGTAGCGCGCAGACTGTTCGGGTTGACGTGCGGGTGGCGGCGGCGACCAACCAGGACCTCGAGCAACTAGTGAGCAAGAAGCTGTTTCGGGCAGACTTGTTCTACCGGCTGAACGTAATTCCCATCTGCCTGCCTCCGCTGCGCGAGCGTGTTCAGGACATTCCGCTGCTGACGGACTTTTTCGTTAGAAAGTATGCCGCCTGCCTCAACAAGCCCATCGATCTGGTTCCCGATGACGTAATGGAGGTTCTGAAAGCGCAAGATTGGCTGGGCAATATTCGCGAACTACAGAATGTCATCGAACGCGCCGTGCTCTTTTCACCGGCGTCGGTGCTGCGTCTGCCGCTGAACTTGAAGCAGACGGCAAAGCCGCGTTGGGAGAGTGTTTCAGGCACGCTTGCCGACGCTGATCGGGAACACATTCTCGAAACGCTCAAGCAAACGGACTGGATGATCGGGGGGCAGCACGGAGCGGCCAACCGACTTGGATTGCCTCGCACGACACTGATCTACAAAATGCGAAAGCTCGGGATTGAGACGCGCCGATCTTCCAGGACGCGTCCCATTCGACAGGTGGTGGAAGAACGAAGCCGTGCTGTCGCGAACTGTTGACGGCTGTATGACTGGTATCCGGCCATGCAAGTCGCTGACCGCGAAAACACATGGGACAGAATACCGCGTCGGATATCCGCCAGTTGCCATCCTCCGCCACCTGTACTGAGACTGCGGAGCGTCTCAGATGACTGTAACGGCGGCAGCTTGTCGAGCGCGGGACTCTTGCTCCTCGATGGCTCCGCACTTGCACTAATGCCTTTGATGGCGACGACCGGCAACCAGTTCCATTCCGTTGCCATTGTTCGAAACGCGCATTGATCGTTTTAGAAAATCGCTTGAGAAGGAGATCACAGCATGCCTGAAGATACGCCGGAGTCCTTGGCGCGAGTACGAGAACAGAAGCAAGTACGACAACGGAAGATCGACAGCCGCACCGCTGTAAAACATCGCGCGGCTTCTACCATCGCCGCGGCCATGGCGTTGCTTGCCATCATCGGCGGCGCGCTTCACGCGCAAAGCCAGGACAAGGATAAGTATTTGCTGAAATCGCCCGGCGGTATCGCATTCTCCGATTTCAAAGGATACGAGGACTGGTCTGTGGTCTCTTCCGCTCGCACCGACGAAGTGCTCAAGGTGATCGTCGCCAATCCGACGATGATCAAGGCGTACAAGGCCGGTGTCCCAGGAAACGGCCAGCCTTTTCCGTAGGGCTCCAGGATCGTGAAGCTCCAGTGAAAGCCGAAGAAGAGCACGGAAGCGCCTTTCGCGGTGGACGTGCCTGACGTCTTTAAACAAGCTTTCGTGATGGAGAAGGATAGCAAACGATTTCCAAAAACCGGCGGCTGGGGATACGCGGTGTTCAACTACGACGCCGCATCGGACAAGTTCGCCGCCGATCCGATGTCGCTAGCCGACTGCGGACACACGTGCCATGTGGCCGAGAAGACAAAGGACTACATCTTCCATCCTTATCAGAAGCGTTGAACCCGGTCGAATATCAGCAGGATGTCGCCGTGTGAAGTTCACTTTTCCGACGTCGGTAAAGGGCAACACACGGCGAGCCAAGGAGATGAAAAATGAAAGCAATTGTTGTCCATCAATATGGCGGTCCTGAAGTACTCAAGTTCGACCGACCTTTACCGTCACTAGGCGGCCAACCAGTCGTGGTTGATGTTTGGGTTCCCCACTGGCTGATGTGAACGCTTGCCCGCGTGTACTTACGCAGAATTGAGAACGGCCGATCTTCGCTCAACTGCAATTATTGAAGGCGCGCGAGCGTGAGCGCATACCAATCGAGTGGATCCGTCCACGTCTGCTCGATCGTAAAGCCTGAATCCTCCAACAACTTGCGAAGGGTTTTCGGGGTGAACTTGTAACTGCTCTCCGTATGGATGGTTTCAAAGGCCTCGAATTGGACACTAAGTTCGGCTGCCGGAATATCTACACACTGATCGCGCGTACTCTCCAGGTGCATCTCGATGCGCGACTCGGCACGATTCCAACGCACCCGATGCCGGAAGCAGCCAGTATCGAAGTTCGCGCCGAGTTCCCGATTGAGCCGATGCAGAATGTTCAAATTGAACGCCGCGGTGACGCCCTCTTCGTCGTCATACGCCCGCACCAGAGTCGCCTCGTCTTTCACCATGTCCGTACCTAACAGCAGTGCATCGCCAGCCTTTAGTTCAGACCTCAGATTACGAAGAATGGTGCGCGCCTCCTCCGGTGAGAAGTTGCCGATGCTCGAACCGATGTACATCGCGAGCGTGGTCCCCTTGAACCGCTCCAACTTCGGCGGGTGTGTGACGTAGTTCGCCACCATCGGCTGTAGCCGCACATCCGGCAGCAGGCACCCGATGCTCTCGCACGCCGCATCGAGTGCGTTCGACGATACGTCAATGGGAAGGTAGATTACTTCGTTTCGCAACCGCGTTGCGGCTTCCAGCAGAATACCGGTCTTGACCGCGGTCCCCGCTCCCAATTCCACTAGGCGCAGGGGTTGAGAGTGGCTAGAACCAGTTGCTGCGACCATCGCTTCGGCCGAGTTCCGCAAGATGTCGCGCTCCGTCCGCGTCGGATAGTATTCGGGCAATGTTGTGATGCACTCGAAAAGACGTGAACCCTCGGCGTCGTAGAGCATCCACGGGACCAGGGACCGTTGCGGTTTGATCAGGCCGCGCCAGACCTCCTCGACCATCGCGTCGCGCGCATCCAGGGGGGCGAGAGTTTTCGCTTCTAGTGTCGGAGCAGCAACCGTGATGTTCATATTTGAGAGTCGTCAGGCGGCCAAACGGATTCCCGTGAACTGCCGTCGTGTCGCCAGCGGAAAAGAAATTGCATCGAAGTCCGCAGCGTACGATGTAGACGCGACATGGGGTGATGCCGTTTCCGGGGTCACAGTCTGGCGAGTGCATTTTAAGAGCCAGGACGCATCAGATGGCGTGAGATGGGTGATGCCTCTGAAAGTAGGCCGTTTACGGCCTCCCGAAAGGCCGGCCAGTCCGCCCGGAACGTAAAAAGCCATCGAATCTGACACTGACGGCCGACTGTCGACATCCGACGATAAATGATGAACGGCGGCCCGGCGCTCACGGACAACCAACAGGCTTTAAGTCGACAACGCTATGTTGTCGAAAGCAACAATTATAATGTTCATGTTCACGAACTTGCTGATGAGGTGGACCCGCACGTGCAGTTGAAGCGGTAAAGCAGATACTACTAAGAGCGGTGGACATGATGCGTTTGAGCCTTCGCCGCACGGAAGCAAACCCGACTGGCATAGGAGTCCAATGACTAACACTTACGATGCAATCATCATCGGAACCGGGCAGGCTGGTCCTTTTCTGGCGGAACGCCTGGCAGGGGCGGGAATGAAAGTCGCGATCATTGAGCGCAAACTCTTCGGCGGCACGTGTATCAACACCGGTTGCACGCCCACCAAGACGATGATCGCAAGTGCGTATGTGGCCCACGCGGTTCGTCGCGCAGCCGAGTTCGGAGTAGTTAACAGCGGCCCGGCGACCGTTGACATGAAGCAAGTGAAATCGCGGAAGGACGCGATTGCAGGACAATCGAGAACCGGTGTCGAGAGCTGGCTGAGAGGCATGACGAACTGCACCGTGTACCAGGGCCACGCTCGCTTCGAGTCTCCGACAGAGATCAGCATCGGCCCGCAGAGGCTCACAGCGAATCGCATATTCATCAACGTCGGCGGCCGCGCGGTGGTGCCTAAGATGCCCGGCGTCGAAGAAGTCCCATTCCTTACCAACAGCTCCATCATGGACGTGGACTTTCTTCCGCGTCACCTGATCATCATAGGCGGCGGGTACATCGGCCTGGAATTCGCCCAAATGTACCGCAGGTTCGGGAGTGAAGTAACGATTATCGAAACAGCGTCTCACCTCGCTCAGCACGAAGATGAAGATGTCTCGACCGCCATCCGGGAGATCCTGGAGAACGAAGGCATCAACGTTAGATCGAACGCGACTTGTATTGGCTTTTCGAAGCACGGCGACGACATCCTCGCGCAAGTTGACTGCGTGAGTGGCGATCCCGAGGTAAGGGGGTCACACGTTTTGCTGGCCGTGGGACGCCGTCCCAATACAGATGACCTGGGTCTCGCAGAGGCAGGCGTTGCTGTCGACAAACGCGGATATATTGTCGTTGACGATCAGTTGCGCGCCAGCGTCCCGGGGATCTGGGCGTTAGGCGATTGCAATGGGAAAGGCGCGTTTACCCACACCGCCTTCAACGATAGTGAAATTGTCGCGGCGAATCTTCTGGACAATGACCCGCGCAAAGTCAGCGATCGCATCACGGCGTACGCTCTGTATATCGATCCTCCACTCGGCCGCGCAGGCTTGACTGAGGAGCAAGTTCGCAAAAGTGGTCGTCGCGCGCTGATTGGCCGGCGGCCCATGACAAAAGTCGGTCGCGCCGTTGAGAAGGGCGAGACACAGGGGTTCATGAAGATCATAGTAGATGCCGAAACTCACGAGATCCTGGGAGCCGCCATCCTTGGCACCGGCGGCGACGAGGCGATTCACTCGATCCTCGACGTGATGTACGCCAAAGCGCCCTATACCGTCATTCAGCGAGCCGTCCACATTCACCCGACCGTTTCGGAACTGATCCCTACAATGCTCGGCGAACTCCAGCCGCTTTCGAACGTAGCTAGCGCTGCGCAGTAGCGTACCGATAAGTGCAACAAGTAATCAAGGCGATTCCCCTCGGTCGTCTCCGCCGCCTCCGTCGAGCGGAACTTCCGGTGGATACGGTGGAACTGGCACGCTACCTGATTGGCAAAGTTGTGGTCCATGACACCGATGATGGCAGGCTCAGCGGGCGGATCGTCGAGACCGAGGCTTATCCAATCGGCGACTCCGCCGGTCACGCATTTCGCGGAGAGACGCGGTCCAATCGATCACTTTTTCTTGGACGCGGATACGCGCATGTATATTTCACTTACGGGTCGTCGTTCATGTTGAACGTGACGAGCGAGGCTGCCGGAATCGGAGCGGGAGTCCTCCTGCGGGCTCTCGAACCACTCGAAGGAATCGATCGGATGCAAGCCTTCCGTGGCGGCGCAGGCTTGCTCGATTTAGCTCGGGGGCCAGGCCGGCTAGCGCAGGCGATGCAGATTGATCTTCAGCAGGACGGCGTGGATCTGTGTGCCGCCGGCCCGTTGTGGCTTGCAACCAGCCGGCGGGAAACGGGCGTCATCGGCGAAAGTGTACGCATTGGTTTGACGCGCAACGTGGATCGCAGACTGCGCTTCTATGAAAAAGCGAATCCGTACGTGAGCGGTCCTAAAACAGTACGCGATTAGTTCGTCGGTTACAGATCGACTTCGACATGATCGGATGGCTTTGAACAGCAGATCAGCACATTGCCCGCGGCCGGCGGCTCCAGTGGATCAGGATCATAGACGACACTTCCGTCGATCAACGCGCACTCGCAGGTATGGCAGACTCCCGTACGGCACGACCAACGTACGGGAACGTCGCAAGCTTCCGCCAGTTCCAGCAGACTGGAAAACCGTGAATCCCACGGAACAGTGAGGCCGCTTCGTGTAAACGAAATCTGCGGTCCGACGCCGGGTTGCCCTGCCGGAGCGTGAACCGGCGGATGAGTCGCCTCTGCGATTCCAGGCGTGATCGACCCCTCCGCACCAAACACCTCCGTATGGATTCGCGTGGAATCGGCGCCCCATGTCTTCAGGCCCGCCGTCAGATCGCGAAGGAACGAGGGCGGCCCGCACAGGTAGAAATCCGCATCGCGAGTTACATTCAACCGCGTTAGCAGTGACGTATCCACGTGGCCAACCGAGTCGTAATCAAAGCCTAGTTTATCTGCTGCACCGGGTTTGCTGTAGACAATGTGGCTTTGGCTGTTCGCCAGTTTTTGCAAGAGGTCGCGGGACTCGTTTGCAAACGGGTGCTCCGCGCCGCTGCGTGCTCCGTAGATCCACCAAACCTCACGCTGTGACGCCGCCGAGGAGAGCGAATACAACATGGCGAGTACGGGTGTTGCCCCAATGCCGGCGCTCAGCAGGACGACGCGAGCGTCGCCGGGTTGCAGAATAAAGCCGCCCCTAGGCGCGCTCACCTCCAAGCGATCGCCCGCGTGTGTGTGATCGCAAAGATACGAGCTGACAACTCCGTTCGTCTCTCGTTTCACGCTTACCCGATACGTCGCGGCACCGGGCATGCCCGACATCGAGTAATTCCGCAGCAGCGCTGGACCATCGGGCGTCGTACGCACCCGCACAACCAAAAACTGCCCCGGCAGAGCCGCAGGCAGAGGAACACCGTCGGTGGGTTCGATGCGCAACGAAATCACATTGGCAGCTTCTCGATCCACACTCGCGACTCGTAACGGCCGAAAACCTGGCCACGCCGGTGGCGGTCCGCCTGAGGCGTTGAGGCCCGGATTGCCGTGCTCCGAAGTCTTCTGCTCCGCAATGGCGTGTAAAGAAGTTTTCCATCCCTGGCTGAGTGCCGGCACGCGCAGCGCACGTTCCAGCTTTTCGCGCGAGGGGCTTGGCAGGTACAGCAGCGCATCGATATCTGCCACCGTGATGTGTTCGGGCCCGTCCATCAACTTCACGATCTCGTCGCCGGCACCCACCTCACCTTCCTCCAGCACGCGAAAGTAAAAGCCCGGGCGGTGATGTGACACCAGCAGGGCAGGCATTGCCGGTTCTGCCATTCTGATGCTCACGCGATAGCAGGTGACGCGCGGCTGAGTGACCTCGAAGAGCGCGCCCCCGATGCGGTATCGATCGCCGATGCACACATCGTCATCGGACAGGCCGTCCACCGTGAAGTTCTCGCCAAACTGTCCGAATGAAAAATCGTTGCGTCTGAGCTGGGCCTCCCAGTAGCGATACCCCTCCATTTGATACACCATCACCGCGCGGTGTTCGCCTCCGTGCCCGGCGAGATCGCCCTGGCCATCGCCATCGACATTTAAACGACGGACAGCAATCCTGCCCTGCACAGGTTGTTTCCAAATGGCAGTGTGGACTTTCTCGCCTCTCCATGTCACGTCGCGAGGAAGACCGACATTAATTGATTCCAACCGTCCCGTCAAATCCTTCCTCCCAATGTTTTAATCCCTCACCGTTCAGTATTGCGCGGAGACCAATAAGTTGCAGATCTGATTCCACGCCTTCCGCCCGTAATTTCTCGAAGATACGTGGACCATGTCGCGGGAGGTGGCGGAAGTCAGTATCGGAGCGTGGACAGAAGACAACGCCGGCTATCTCGGGACCCGATTGGAAAGTCGGATTGCGTCGACCCGCTGTGTCGGCCCGCCAACAATCGCGCGCCACGTTCTTCGTTCTGCGTTTCGCTCCTATCCCTTCACGGTGGTACACGACGTGCCTGTACCGCTCCGGATTGCAATCCTCGACGGCCATGAAACACTACAACGTTGGCGATCACGTAAGATGGAATCTCGAGGCCGGTCACGGTGTGGGCACGATTACAAAGTGATTACATCTGAGATCGAGTTCAAGATTACAAAATTCATGCGAGCAAAGACGAACCGCAATACGAGATCAAGAGTAACAAGACGGATCCCGTGGCGATGCACAAAGGGTTCGGCGCTCACCAAGGTTTGAGGATGGGACCGGCCTATTCGCTCGTCCGCGTATCACCGCGGCGCTAGGTTTTGCGGCCTGCAATTCACGGCTGACAACGTTCAACCCAAGGAGAATAATTCATGTCTCATCACTATTCCGGCCCCGATTTCGGGTTTCCCCTCGGGGACGCTCGTCTGGACTTAACGGATCTTTTTGCGTTTCCCAAGCCGGGAGACAGTAGCAAGTCGATCCTGATTATGAACGTGCACCCGTCGGCCAGTCTGCTCCCTCCCGGGCCCACGACGGTTGAGCCGTTCGCGCCCGACGCATTGTATGAACTGAAGATCGATACGAATGGCGATGCTGTTGCCGATATCGCCTATCGGGCGCGCTTCTCGTCCGGTAAGGACGGTGCACAAACTGCGACCCTGCGTCGCGTTGAGGGATCGCAAGCTGCCGGGACCGGCGATGGCGGAGAAGTTATCGTAGATGGTGCGCCGGTTTCAACCACGGGGGAGGCGCATGTTACGGACGCCGCTGGCCACCGTTTCTTCGCTGGCTGGCGGAGCGATCCCTTTTTCTTCGACACGCTGGGCGCCGTGAACAATCTCCAGTTCACCGGCGACGATTTCTTCGCCGAGAAAAACGTGTGCAGCATTGCGATTGAAGTGTCCAATTCGAGTTTGGGGTCAGGCAAAATTGCGCTGTGGGCACGCACGCTACGCGGCACCGGTGGGACCTGGGTACAGGCGGACCGCGGTGCGCGGCCTTCACAAACACCTTTTCTAGCGGGCGATGTGCGACTAGATTATCTGGCGGCGGATCCGGCAGACGACGATCGTTTTGTCGCAACTTTCGCGCACTCGCTGACGCACACCGGCGGATATGCGCCGCCGGACGCAAAGCGGGTGGCAAAAACGCTGTTGCCGGATCTCCTGTACTATGACTCGTCGCGCTCGGCATCCTATCCCGATAATGGCCGGACGCTCACGGACGACACGGTGGATTATTTCCTCTCCCTCCTAACCAATGGGAAGGTCAAGACCGACAACGTAGGCCCCCACAAAGATCTACTCACTGAGTTTCCCTACGTGGGAGCGCCGCACCAAACAACGTAAGGGCGCTCGCTGAATAGTGGAGCTAGACTTGCAAGGAAGGCCGAAGAGGACCCTATGCACGAAACACACCGATTGGCCGCCGAACAACACGAGCTGGCGGCCCGCGCCCATCGCACTGCAGCGGAACGCAGTGAGAAAGGGGAGGATCCTACCGGCAACCCACACGACCAGCGGTCCGCACTGGAGTATGCAGATCGTGCCTATGAGCTGGCGAAAGAAGCTCACTCTAAGTCCGGAAAGATCGAGAGCTTATAAAATGTCTACACGCTATAACAACGGGTCGCATTACGAGAACCATCAGCGCGCGGCCGAGCTTCACGATCAGGCCGCCCACATGCATCGCGTGGCGGCGGAGCATCGCGGCCAACAGGATCACCAGACCGGGCACGAGCGCACGCGGCAGGCGTTGGAACACACTCAGCGTGCCTACCTGCACAGTCAGGAATTGCACGCGCGCGCGACCGAACAGCCTCACGCTATTTCGTTTGACGAAGCGGAGATCGCGCTTCTTGCCTACGAACTGTGGTGCGCCCGAGGATGTCCCGCGGGATCGCCAGACGAAGATTGGTTTAATGCCGAAGAGCAGCTTCGGGCGCGCCACCAGCAATAGCTAGGCGGCCGAAAAATCGCACCGCGAGCGTGTCAGAGATCGTTCGTAAGGACCGGGGATCGTCGCGCACCCGCCACTGCTACGCAAGTGGTGAAACGGTTCATCAGCGCTGCGTTCTCAACCTCCATGCTATTTCGGTGATTCCCTTGAAAATGCGATACTCAGGCAAAAGCCATCCCGAATCGAAACTGAAGACATGGACCCGCCCAGCGAACTCAACGAGGTCGTTCTCCCACAAACTGTCGTCGGCCGGCTTACACGTGCGGCCATCTTTCTGGTGCTGTGCATCGCCCAGACAAAACCCCGGACAACGACGCTTACGCCGATTTGCGAGCCTTTTTCGCAAATCTCTCCGGACTGATTCGCGCGGTGGAGTTTCGCGACGTAGAGGCCGGCCTCACGTGCGTCGCCGGATTCGGTTCGGATGTCTGGGATACGCTCTTCGGGATGCCGCGTTCCGCCGAGCTTCATCCATTTCGCGAAATTCGCTCCGGGGAACGCCATGCTGTCTCCACGCCGGGCGATATTGTTTTTCACATTCGAGCCAAACGCATGGACCTATGCTTCGAACTCGCGATGCAGATCATGCAGAGCATCGGACACTTGGTCGTGGTCGCGGATGAGGTACACGGCTTCCGCTATTTCGACGATCGAGATGTATTGGGCTTCGTCGACGGCACCGAGAATCCGCGCGGAGATGCCGCGCGCGAGGCCGCGATCGTCGGCGGCGAGGACCCACCCTTCTCCGGCGGCAGTTACGTCATCGTGCAAAAGTACCTTCACGATTTGACGGCATGGAACACACTGTCAACCGAGACGCAGGAACGGATCATCGGCCGCCGCAAGCTCTCGGATGTCGAATTGAGCGACGCGGACAAGCCCGCGTACGCGCACAACGCGCTCACCAATATTGAGGAGAACGGGCGCCAGTTCCAGATCCTGCGCGACAACATGCCGTTCGGGCGTCCGGGCCACGGCGAATTCGGAACTTACTTTATCGGCTACAGCCGAACACCGCGTGTCACGGAGATCATGCTGGAAAACATGTTCGTCGGGAAACCGCCCGGCAACTATGATCGGCTGCTGGACTTCAGCCGCGCCGCGACGGGCAGCTTGTTCTTTGTGCCGGCGGCGTCGTTTCTCGACAACATCACCGGCGATGCACCCGTTGTTGCGAGCAGCACAGAGGCGCCTGCCGGCGATTCGCTTCCGCCCGCACCTTTACTTGCGCCCGCCGTTGCGCGCGACACGTCATTGAGCATAGGATCTTTGAAGGGAGAGAAGGATGAATAACCTCCACCGCGAACTGGCGCCCATTTCCGACGCCGCATGGGCGGAGATTGGGGAAGAAACCACCAGAACGCTGAAGCGGTACCTCGCCGGACGGCGCGTGGTGGATGTTCCGTCGCCCGGAGGCATCGCGCTGCCGGGAGTTGGGACCGGACACTTGAAGCAGATCAGCGCTCCAGGGGAGGGAATTCTCGCAAGACAACGCGAGGTGAAGCCACTCGTCGAACTGCGAGCGTCGTTTGACCTATCGCGCCAGGCGATCGACGACGTGGAACGCGGTTCCGAGGACTCGGACTGGCAACCCGCGAAAGACGCCGCGAAGAGACTGGCCTTTGCCGAAGACCAGGCGATCTTCAACGGATACGCCGATGCGGGTATCCGAGGCATCCGGGAAAGCACTAGCAATCCCATCGAAACGCTGCCCACGGATGTGCGGGATTATCCGGACGCGGTGGCACACGCGCTGAGCCAGTTGCGGCTTATGGGCGTTAACGGCCCCTATTCGGTTTTGCTGGGGGCCGACGAATATACGGCGCTCGCCGAAACCCGCGATCACGGATATCCAGTGCTGGAGCATGTCAAGCGCATCGTGGACGGCAACCTGATCTGGGCGCCCGCGATAGAAGGCGCGTTCGTGGTCACCACGCGAGGCGGCGACTTCGAGCTCAGCCTCGGACAGGATATTTCGATCGGCTATCTGAGCCACACCGATTCCGCCGTGCAACTATATCTTCAGGAAACCTTCGTGTTCCGCGTGCTCACCAGCGAAGCTTCCGTCGCGTTGTCGCCGCCCCAGAAATCCTCGTGATACGCGGGCTGCGAAATAAGGTGCGATTGCCGAGAAAGCGGGAGTAATCGGAAGGAGTGAGGAATGGACGATTTGCAACCGGGCGATGAGATCGAGATCGTGTTCATCGATACTCCAGGACTGACGGCGAGAGCAACGGTCAGTCGTTTTTTGTCTGATCGGCAGGAGGGCCTGAGCCCCGAAGCGGAGGACTACATTTTTTGGTGGCTGGAAATTAGTCCCGAGCATCAAAGCAACTTAGGGCCGACGCAGACCATCGCGCTCCGCGCCGACCGGAAGTACTTCATGGATGGACGTGAAATAGAGATCCGCAAATCGGCGGCTTCTTCTTAGCCACAAAAGACACGGTTCTCACGGCTCCCTTAACTCATTTACATAGTTGTCGCGGGCGAATGCGGAGCAGGAGCAACGGGCGGCATGGCTGGCAGCGCAGCGCGCGAGTCGGTCGGCAGGCTTGCCTGCGCGGATTCAATGTACGCACTCAACTGCGCGATGCAACGCTCGATGCCCTCGGCGCTATGATCTTTGGCGGCCTGTTCAATGGCGGCTCCCAGTTCGCTGATTTCGGGGAAGCCGTAGCCCTTGCCCGTTCCTTTGCTGTTGTGGCCAATTTTCTGAATCGCAGTGAAGTCGCTCACGGCCAGCGCATCGTTTATTTTTTGCAAATCGTTCCGCCGATTTTCCAGAAACGCCGGACGGCGGCTAGCAAGACTCTCGGACGCCGTAGGGTTGTTCTCGGCCCGCACGTTTCGTTTGGCGTACTGTACGATGGCGTCCACAAGATCGCCGCGCTCGACGGGCTTCGTCAAGTGTCCGTCGCAGCCGGCTTCCAGACTTTCCGAGCGCGCCCCCGTCAGAGCATTCGCCGTTAGCGCCAGAATGGGGACCCGCGGCACATTGTGGAGCTTCTCCCAGGACCGGATCTCACGCGTGGCGGTGAGTCCGTCCATAACCGGCATCTGAATGTCCATGAGGATTAAGTCGTACGAATTGCTCTTGCGCATATCGACGGCTTGTTGACCGTTGGCCGCAAGGTCGAGCGTCAAGGGAAGATTGCCGAGATACGCCTGTACCAGCACGACGTTTTCGGGATTATCCTCCGCCAGCAAAATGCTGGCGCCTTTTTCCAGTTCGGCGGGCGAGTTCGCGGTGCGCGGCGCCCTCTGCTTCTGTACCGACTCAGCGCTTGTTCGCAGGAAGAAAACAGTAAATGAAAATGTCGAGCCGCCTTGGGGCCTTGGTTCCACCCAGATCCGTCCGGACATTTTTTCGACCAGCGATTTACTGATCGCCAGACCGAGTCCGGTTCCCTGATACGGGCGGTTCATGGAGCCTTCGCCCTGCTGAAAGGCTTCGAAAATCATATCTACTTTGTCGGGAGGAACACCGCCGCCCGTATCGCTCACCTTGAACCGCAGGCCGGATTCTCCCAATTCACCGGGCTCGGTGTAAACAGCGACGTCGATGCGCCCGCGGTCCGTAAACTTGACGGCGTTGCCGATCAAATTGAGCAGAATCTGGTGCAGGCGTTCGGCGTCGCCAATCCAATAACGCCACACACCCGGGTCCACCATCAGTCCGAATTCCAGGCCTTTGGCCTCCAGCGCCGAGCCGATGGTGACCATGCATTCCTGCAGCACCTCCGTGAGATCGAACGGAATCAGTTCCAGCGTCAGCTTCCCGGCCTCCACCTTTGAGAGGTCCAGTATGCCGTTGATCAACCGCAACAGACGCCTGACATTGCGATAGGAAATGTCGATGTATTCGCGCTGCTTGCCGCTCAGAGGGCTTTCCAGCAGCAGCGCGCTCATGCCCATAATCAGGTTCATCGGTGTCCGGATTTCGTGGCTCATGCGCGCCAGAAAATCGCTCTTCGCGCGGTTGGCCTGCTCGGCCGCTACCTTCGCCAGCTCCAGTTGCGATTCATAGCGAACGCGCTCGCCGATGTCGACAAGGGTGGCCAGCACCAGATCGTCGGACACGGTTTCGATGCGGTTGACGTAGATCTGCAGCGGGATTTCCACGCCATCCTTGCGTAGTCCGCGAAGATCGCGGCCGGCCATGGCCGTGCTGGATTTGCTGACGCGGAAGGACTCGCGATAACGGGCGTGACCCTCCCGTAAACGCTCCGGTAGCAGCGTTTCCACCTGCGCGCCCATCAGTTCGTTACGGGTATAGCCCAGCAGTTTTTCGACGGCATGGTTCGCGAAAAGAATGCGCCCTTTGGAATCCAGCATCAGCAGACCGTTGGGTGACGATTCCACCACCAGCATCAGCGCTTCCTGCTCGCGCTTGTAGTCCGTCACGTCAATGGCGAAACAGAAGTAGCCGTTTACACGATTGGCCTTGTCGCGCAGCGCTGTAATCGTAACCGCCTGATGCACCGTTTTAGATTCCGGTGCTATGGTGCGGATCTCCATATAAGCGCGTCCGCGCTGGGCCGCCTCCGCGTAGGCCTCCTCGGCGCGGGCATGATCCTCCGGCAGCACCGTAATCCGCCAGTGATGGGCCACCAGATCGACGTCGGTCAGGCCGACCATTGATTTGAAGCCCCCGTTGGCCGCGACGAAGTGGCCGTTGGCATCCAGTTCCACCAGGCCGATCCGCCCCAGCTCGATCGCGCCTTCAAAGACTTTTGTACGTGTGGTCACGTAAAAACATTTCGACCGGGATGCTATTAAGACCGTCCAATTTTTACTAAGAATTCCCGGAGACCGGTCGATTTGAATACGCAGGAGGCACAGTATCCATGACCCTCGAAATGACGTTCACTCCGCCCGTCCAGGTTGCCCAGATCAACGCGATGATGGGTGGAGAAATCCGAGTGTTGTTAGTAGAAGACGATCCCGAGGCGGCCGAGTTGGATAAGATCCTACTAACGAATACGGATGACGGCTCATTCCGGGTGGAATGGTGCCCGAACTTGATCACGGCGATGATCAAGCTGGCCGAGCCCGACAGCTGGGACGTAGTCCTGCTGGATCTGGGTTTGCCCGAACTGAATGGTTACAAGACGTTTAGGGCGGTTCAGATGGTGGCGCCCCGGCCCATCCCCGTCGTAATTCTGACCAGCGACGAAACCAAGCTGACCCGCGACCTGACAGTGGGCTATGGCTCCTATGAGAGGGAGCCTGGCCGCGCCCATCCGGTGGCCTATCTCACCAAGAGAAACCTGACGGAGGGAGAGTTGCGCCGGGCGCTGCGCAAGGCCGCCGCATTCGGCCGCGCGGATCGCTGGAAGGGACCCTTCACCGAACAGTAGCTCCAGCTCAGAGAAGGTTAGTGCTTGTGTAGGCCGGTGGTGTTAGAGTGGCACAGGCTTTCAGCCTGTCGCCACCGGTTCAAAATGTGAAGCGCAGTTGCAGTTGCAGTCGCCGGTTGGCGGTCTGCGTGGGTGCGCCGAAGCCGACGCTCGAAATGCCTTGCGCTTCGGCAAACATGGGCGATGTAAGAATTCCCACCGGCGTTCCCCGACTCACGTTGTTCAAAAGATTCCTGGCCTCCACGCTCGCCGTGACGTTATAGCGTTTCGCGCCGCCCGCTCCCGACGCCCCGCCGGCAGGCTCGCCGAATCCCCACGTGCGGCTGACGCGCATATTGACCGTAAAGCTGTCGAAGCCCGTCCCGAGATTTCGCGGAATGATCGTCTCTCCGGCCAGCGGACGCAAATTCAGGAGGCCATATGCTGTTTGCACAACATAGGCCGGATTGTCGGCAGGCGTAGCGTAGGACGGCCTGTCGTTACTTTGCCCGTCGCCATTCAGATCCTCGCCGGTAGTGATGTTGTAGGGCATCGGCGAAAAATAGTAAATCGCGGGCGAGAAGCGAAGACCGAGGGGCGCCTCAATATTTCCGCCGAGGAACACACGATGGCGGACTTCATACGAGGAGCGGCTCCATTCATTCGTAAGGTCATAGCTGTTGGCCGGGAAGGTATTGACGCCATCCGTATTGCCGCTGGCTCGCGCGTACATGTAATACCCGAACATGCTGAAACGCGAGTTGACCCGCGCATTTACGTTAAAAACAAGTTGGCTTTGTTTATATAATCCGCTCGATTCGTATAAATCCACTGGATTTGAATTGCCCAATGGATAAAGTCCGCTCTGTGGACTGCCAAAAACATACGTGCCGGGTTCCGGCGCATTGATATTCCGGGTGCGCAGTTCGTGCGCCCCGCGTGCCATCACGTAACTGAGAGACGTCGTAACGTTCTTCGGCCACTGCCTCTCCAGCGTCACCATGCTTTGATACGCGCGCGGAGCCACCAGCCCCGCATCGATCCGATAAGACGTGACAGCCTGACCCACCGCCAGCTGGCTGAGCGGCGGAACGTCGCCCACATAGAACATCGGATTCGGGATGACGTACTTCTGCTGTGCGATGCCGTTCAGGCGCGTGGCATTCACCAACTGTGCGATGGCGAAGCGATCGAAGAAGGTGCCAAATCCGGCGCGCAGGACCATCTTCGGCGTTCTGCTGCCTTGAGCGCCGCTGGTGCCCCCGAACCCCCAGGCAACGCCCAGCCGAGGCGTGATATCGGCGTGATCGGCAACATGCGTCTGGAACTCATACCGCGCGCCCAAACTGATCGTCAGGTTGGGCCGCACACGCCAATCGTCCTGGAAGAAAGGCGCCGCATCCACGATCCCGGCCGATGCCAACGGCGTTCCCGTCGTCACTATATATTGATAGGCACCGCCGCCATTGGCGATAATCTGCGGCCACGAAAGGCCCTGGGCCAGGCCGCTGCGCGTGGCGGCGTAGGCGTCGATCGACGCGAAATTGAACGCGCCGTTGAAATTCAGATCGTTGCCCGTGTCCTCCACATTGCGGCGCGCCCGGATCCCGAAGCGCAGCAGGTGAGCGCCGCGTGTGATCGTCGTGTAGTTTTGCAGCTCAAACGTCTGCTGGTTTAAAAATGCCGTTCCAATGTTCGCACCGCCGTCGGTGAATGCTCCGGCGACGTTGATTTGGGGAGACTGATTGAAGCCGGCGGTCGTGTTGTCTGATCGGTAATATTGAAAGCGTGTCTCGTTCACCGTGGAATTGTTCACCACCCACGTCGCGGTTGCCTGCGCCTGATGATTGTAGCTGCGGGTGTCGGTTCCCGTGATCGGCAGGTTAAATTGACCCACCCCGACGTTGTCGTTTCCATACCGGGCCAGGGCATAGCGCGTTTGCAAGGTTAAGTTTGGCGTGATCTGATAATCGAACCGCGGACTGATCCCCGTGCGCGTGTTGGGCGCCGGCGCGTTCTGAACGGACGGCACCGGCTGGAACGCCGCATTCAAAATCGTGGCGTTGATCAGGGCCTGTTCGTCCTGCCGCCGGTATGTGTAATCCAGAAACAGGGATGCCTTGGGCGTGGGTGCTCCGCTGATGTCCCCCTCATATAAGCGTGAAAGAAAGGGAGCCTTCGCCGCAGCGAACGGGTCGCGAGCATCCAGCGCCGACGTGTCGAGCTGGATAAAATCCATGCCGTGCAGCTTGTTCGTTCCCGCTTTTGTAAATATATCGATGTGAAC
>Ga0075522_10001527_pt1 | contig 17526 bp, 9 predicted proteins | sample NGEPerA_FD_74796 | JGI IMG/M metagenome (GOLD analysis project Ga0075522, IMG submission 74796) | Arctic peat soil microbial communities from the Barrow Environmental Observatory site, Barrow, Alaska, USA - NGEE PermafrostL2-A | ecosystem: Environmental > Terrestrial > Soil > Wetlands > Peat ... | reverse complement strand
TATTTTGTCATTCTGAGCGAAGCGAAGAATCTCTCTTCGATTGTAAGTACAAGAAAACAAAAGAAAGAGAGATTCTTCGCTTCGCTCAGAATGACAAAACTGCGGGTTTTTCCGCAACCTGCTAATGCGCAAAACCCGGAAATTCCACGATTTCTTGCGGACAAGCGTCCAGTTGTCACATTGTACGTTACCTGTCCTTCCGGACAGGTTCGTGAGATTCGCCCTAGTGCTAATCTCCAGTAAGTCTAGAGCTTGAGCACTTGTTTGCCGATGATGTAGGGCAGTGGCGCGTCATGACGGTTCAGTCGGAGAGCACTGGTGTCTATTTTTTTCCCCAAAACGCTAAAGAACCGCTTATGGGGAAATATCGCCGCGTTCCAATTTTTATTTTCGCTGCTGCTGCTCGCCGCGGCGTGCGTCGCGGTCCCGTCCGCGCGCGCGCAAATTTCGCCCGGTCCGCTCTCCAAAGCCCACGAATCCCTCAGCGGTTCCACGCAGTGCAGAACGTGCCATCAATTCGGGACAAGCGCACCAACCTTCAAATGTCTCGAATGCCACAAGGAAATCGCGGAACGACTGACCGCGAATAAGGGCTACCACGCGCAGCTGGGGATGAAAAATCCGAATGGCAAGGATTGCGTGCGCTGCCATCTGGAACACAACGGCGAGGATTTTTCGCTGGTGCATTGGGAAACGCCCGTCAAGCAATTCGATCATAGGCTGGCCGGCTATCCGCTTGTGGAAAAGCATGCAACCGTGGCGTGCGAGAAGTGCCATACACCAGCGCACATGGTTCCATCCTTGCGCGCATTGATTAGAAATAAAAATCTTCCCGCCTCGTTCATGGGCCTTTCCCAGGACTGCGCAAGCTGCCATCAGGACGTCCACAAAGGACAGCTTGGCAACGATTGCCAGCGCTGCCACAACATCACCGACTGGAAACAGGCGAAGCAGTTCGATCACTCGAAAACCAAATATCCGCTGACTGGCATGCATGCCCAGGTGGTATGCGAAAAATGCCACTTCCCTTCCGGTCCGGACAAAACGGTGAAATATAGCGGCATGAAATTTGAAACCTGCGCGGACTGCCACACCGATCCACATAAAGGATCTTTTAAAGGCACCTGCGAATCCTGTCACACGACGGCAAGCTGGAAAAAAATCAATTCGTCCATGCAGTTTGACCATTCGAAAACGAAATACCCGCTGACGGGCGGACATTTGCAGGTGAGTTGTATCAGCTGCCATGCGGGAGGCGATTTCAAAAAGCAGCTTGCTTTTGACAAGTGCAGCGACTGTCACACGGTGGATCCGCACAAAGGGCAATTTCAGGCGCGCTCCAGCAAGGGAGAGTGTTCGGAATGTCACACTGTGGACGCGTGGAAACCTTCGCTATTCGGCGTCAAGGAGCACGCGACATCGAAATATCCACTCGACGGCAAACATGCGGCTGTCGCCTGCGACAAGTGCCATACTCCGGCGGGAAAAGATACGCAATACAAAGTGAAATTCGCGGCATGCACGGATTGCCACAAGGACGAGCATGACAAGCAATTCGCCGCAGCTCCTTACCTGAACCGTTGCGAAGATTGCCATACCGTAAAGGACTTTCACCGTTCAACGTTCACGATTGCCAAACACCAAAAAACGCACTTTGTGCTAACCGGGGCGCATGTCGCGGTTGCCTGCGCCGAATGCCATAAAGCGGGCCTCGGCGGAAGAACAGACAAAGTTTTACCGTTCCATTTTCAGGACAGCACGTGCACGGCCTGCCACCAGGACCCGCATAAGGGCGAATTTAAGGATCGCATGGCCCAGAAGAAAACAGATGGCACGCCTCTAGGCTGTGAAGCGTGCCACAGGACACGGTCCTGGATTGACATCAACGGCTTCGATCATTCGAAAACAAAATTTGCGCTGACCGGCGCTCATCGAATCGTGGTCTGCGGCGAATGCCACAAACCGCTTCCAGGCACTCACGAAATTCAATTCAAAGGCACAGCGAAGAATTGCGAAGCGTGCCACATGGATCCGCATGGCAGCCAATTTGCTGCGAAAGATGGAGTAACCAAATGCGCGGAGTGCCATACCGACCAGCGCTGGACGCCATCGACATTCGATCACGATAAGCGCACGCAGTTTGCATTGACTGGCGGGCACGCCCATGTGAGCTGCGAAAAGTGCCACACATCCTTGCGTGAAGTTCAAGGGAAACTCATTTTGTTTTACAAACCGACGCCCGTGAAATGCGCGGATTGCCATGGCGCAGATGTTCGCCCGCTATGAGGTCAGAAGGATTGGGCTTGCTCTGCGTCAACGACCAAAACACGGCGTTTGGACAGATGAACTGCAGCTGCGTGATAAATCCGTGGCAAGTGCGCGAAGCTGGTTTACAACTAGTAACTAAGGCCGCACGAAGGACAGGCCCCTTTTCTGGCCCTAAGTCCAGTAGTTCGAGCGGCTGACGAAACCCTATCCTTGAACGAGTTTTTCAGCTGTCTGATTCGCAAGCCTCAGGTAAGGCTTTTGGGGGCAATTATTTACCGAGCTTTTCATGTTGGTCGTTACCTCGTGCTCGCGCTGTTGCTCTTCTTCTGTGCCGGATTTGTCTCTGCGCAGAAGCAGCCTAAACGGAGTCCGCACGGAACACTGAATATCCCCTGCGAAAATTGCCACACCAATTCCAGCTGGGCGCCGATTCGCGCCATCCCCGAATTTAATCACGATACGACCAAATATCCTCTCCGCGGAATGCACGCGAAGGTTTCGTGCACCGGCTGCCACACGAAACCGGTATTCACCGACGTGGGAAAAGATTGCGCGAATTGCCACGCGGACATTCATCGCGCGCAGATGGGAAAGAATTGCGCGCAATGCCACTCCCCGCTTGGCTGGCAGGTTTCCACGCAATCGATTCAGAACCACTTCAACAGGTTTCCATTGCTCGGTGCGCACGCAGTTGTGCAGTGCGACGCCTGCCACACGAATGCCGCAGTTGGAAATTACGTCGGGCTTTCGACGGAGTGTTCCACCTGCCACATGTCCGATTGGCTGGGAACCACAAACCCGAAGCACCAATCGGCTGGATCGGAATTTGCTGCTTCGAACTGCACCAGCTGCCATTCGTTTGACACCTGGCTGAACGCAAAATTTGACCACAGCTCGACCGGATTTTTGCTGACCAACGGTCATGCGAACGTGCCGTGCGCCCTCTGTCATGTAAACAACAATTATAATCTGGCGATTGCGCCGAACGACTGCGGCAACTCCGGCTGCCATCTAACCACCTGGCAGACGACCACGAACCCGGTGCATCCTTCCGCGGGAGCAGCATTCGCACTTGCGAATTGCACGACATGCCACACTACAGTGAGCTGGACCACCGCGACGTTCGATCACAACACCACGGGATTTGCGCTGACCGCCGGACACGCGAATGTCGCGTGCGCGGCTTGCCACATCAACAACAATTACAACCTGACGATTGCTCCCACGGATTGCGGAAATTCGCAGTGCCACTTGACCACCTGGCAACAGACCAATAATCCGGTGCACTCCACTTCCGGTACCGCATTCGGCGCGGCCAATTGTTCCACCTGCCACAACACGACGAGTTGGACAACGGCCGCGTTCGATCACAGCACAACCGGGTTCACGTTGACCGGCACGCACATGTCGCCGACGCCAACGCCCTGCACATCCTGCCATGTAAGCAACAACTACACGCTGAATTCCACGGATTGCTACGGTTGCCACTCCGCGGCATTCCAAAGCACCACGACGATTGGCGGCAGCGTTCCGAACCACGTCACGGCTGGTTTCCCGACGACTGCCGCGGCCTGCTCTACCTGCCACCCGATTACGACTTGGGCCGCTGGAGTTTTTGACCATAACTCCACAGGATTCCCGCTCACCAACGGACACGCCGGGGTACAGTGCGCGCTGTGCCACATCAACAATAATTATGCTTTAGCGATTGCTCCGACGGATTGCGGAAATTCTGGTTGCCATTTGACCACTTGGCAAGGCACGAACAATCCAGTGCACTCGACATCCGGCGCCGCCTTTGCAGCCGCAAACTGTTCCACGTGCCATACCACGGTCGGATGGGATGCCGCATCTTTCGACCACAGCGTTACCGGATTTACTCTGACCGGCACGCACATGTCACCAACGCCGACCCCCTGCGCGTCTTGCCATGTGAACAACAATTACACGTTGAATTCGACGGACTGTTATGGATGCCACTCGGCAGCATTCCAAAGCACCACAACGATTGGTGGTAACGTTCCGAACCACGTCACGGCTGGTTTCCCGACGACTGCCGCGGCCTGCTCGACCTGCCACCCGATTACTACGTGGGCGGCTGGAGTTTTTGATCACAATGCGACCGGATTCCCTCTGACCAACGGACACGCCGGCGTGGCATGCGCGCTGTGCCACATCAACAACAACTATGCGTTGGCCATTGCCCCGACGGACTGCGGAAATTCCGGCTGCCATTTGACCACTTGGCAAGGCACGAACAATCCAGTGCACTCGACATCCGGCGCCGCCTTTGCTGCAGCAAACTGTTCCACGTGCCACACCACGGTCGGATGGGATGCCGCATCTTTCGACCACAGTGTTACCGGATTTACTTTAACCGGCACGCACATGTCACCGTCGCCAACTCCATGCGCGTCCTGCCATGTGAACAACAACTACACCCTGAATTCCACCGATTGCTACGGATGCCACACCGCCGCGTTCCAGAGCACGACTACGCTTGGCGGAAGCGTTCCCAACCACGTCGCCGCCGGTTTCCCGACGACCGCTGCACAATGCGCCTCCTGCCATCCAATTACGACCTGGGCAGCCGGCGTGTTCAACCATGCCACCACCGGCTTTCCGTTGACAAATAGCCATACAACGGTTGCGTGCGCCCTGTGCCATATCAACGGAAACTATGCGCTAAACATTCAGCCCACCGATTGCGGAAATTCCGGCTGCCACTTGAATACGAATTATGGCGGCGGCTGGCAAGGAACCAACGCACCGCCGCACGCTGCTGCGGGACCAGCTTTTGCTGTGGCCAACTGCTCCACATGCCACACTACGGTGAGCTTCACGACCGCGACATTCGATCACAGCACCACAGGGTTTGCGCTGACCGGCACGCATGTGTCACCGACGCCGACTCCGTGTGCGTCTTGCCACGTCAGCAACAATTATTCACTAAGTTCCACCGACTGCTACGGCTGCCACTCGGCGGCGTTCCAGAGCACTACAACGATTGGCGGCAGTGTTCCAAACCACATTACAGCAGGATTCCCAACAACTGCCGCGCAGTGCGCTTCCTGCCACCCGATTACAACTTGGGCCGCCGGGGTGTTCAACCACGCCTCCACCGGGTTCCCGCTGACGAATGCCCACGCAACGGCCGCGTGCGCGCTGTGCCACATCAATGGCAACTATGCGTTGAGCATTGCGCCGACTGACTGCGGCAATTCCGGATGCCACCTGAATACGAATTATGGCGGCGGCTGGCAAGGAACAACTGCTCCGCCACACTCCGCGGCCGGTCCGTTATTTGCGGTGGCCAACTGCACCAATTGCCACACAACTGTGAGCTTTACCACGGCCACATTCGATCACAGCACCACGGGTTTTGCGCTGACCGGAATGCACGTTTCGCCAACGCCCACGCCGTGCGCGTCCTGCCACGTGAGCAACAACTACACGCTCAGCTCGACAGCGTGCTACGGCTGCCACACGACGGATTGGAACAGCACGGCAACACTGGGCGGCACGGTTCCGAATCACATCACGTCCGGCTTTCCAACCGATTGCTCGATCTGCCATTCCACGACGAACTGGACGACGTCGACGTTCAATCACAGCACGACTACGTTCCCGCTGACGGGCGCGCACACGACAGTGGCTTGCGCTCTGTGCCACGTGAACAGCAATTACAGCGGCACGCTGCCCACGGATTGCTATAGCTGCCATACGAAGGATTATCAGAGCACAACCACCCTTGGCGGCTCCGTACCGAACCATGTTTCCGGGGGTTACCCAACGACCTGCGCGTCCTGCCACACCACCACTTCGTGGCTGGGCGCGACTTTCGATCACAGCACGACCGGATTCCCGCTCACCGGCACACATATCACTACGGCCTGCAACCTCTGCCACACCAGCTCGGCCACGCCGCCTACCGATTGCTACAGCTGCCACACAGCGCAATGGCAGAGCACGGCCACGCTTGGCGGATCGGTGCCGGACCACACAGGAAATGGCTTCCCGGCCGCGAGCACTTGCTCCACGTGCCACAACACTACGGCATGGACAGGCGCGACATTTTCCCATCCCTATTGGAAAATTCCACATCAATCCGCTACTTGCCAAACCTGCCACCAGACTGCGGGTGCGGCCACAAACTTCGCCACATTTAATTGCACCAATGGCTGCCATACGCCTGAGTCAAGCTGGCAGCAAGATTCCGGCCGGCATAATGCGGGGAACTATGGACCAATGACCTGTACCGCATCCGGATGCCACCCCAATGGTTAATCGCAAACCAACCATGTGGCCCCTGCGAACGATGAGTTGCGCGCTCGCGCTCGCGATTTCCTTTTGCAGCGCGCGCGCAGGGCAAGATGCGCAGAGCCGGTCTGTTCCTACGGCGACATCTCCATCTGCGCCAGTCACTAAGCCGACTCCGGATCTTTCGCCGGCGGTGACGCCCGCGCAAGATCCGGCGCACACAGCTGCACCGCCTAAAGCTCCCGCGAAAAATATTTTTCACGTGAAATATATTTCCGAGAGCGCCATCTATCTGGATGCTGGACGTAATGAAGGTCTCGACGAAGGAATGATGCTGCACATCGTCCATGAAGATTCGGGCGGCGGAACTACCGATGCGGTGAGGTTTCAGGGGCGGAAACCGATCGCGGATGTGCGTATTTTTTCCGTGGCAGATACCTCCGCAGCCGCGGCGATTATTAAATCGCGCGAAGATATAGTCAAAGGGGATGTTGCCTACCTGGATATCGACAGTGTGCATCTGCGGGAAAATGTGGCTGATGCGGCAGAATCCGCAAATTATCCGGTGGTCGTGACCTTCTCCTATGGGGATCCGCTGGATGAGGAAGTTCGCGCGGATGCCACGCCCGTGAAAACCGCTTCCCTGCAGGACCAGATTCGCGGCCGCGTCGGATTCGATTACGGAAATCTTTCCGAACCGGGCGGAATCAGTTCGCGGCAAATTGGCCTTTTGATCGATGCGGATATGAGTCACATCGGCGGAACGCACTGGAATTTTACCGGCTACTGGCGCGGAAACTTAGAAACGCAAAATATGGGGAATACCACGGGCATTTCTCCTGTCACTCTGAACGATTTGGTGAATCGCACCTATCACCTAGGCCTCTATTATCAGAACCCCGATTCGATCATCACGATGGGCGTAGGGCGATTGTTCCTGCCGTACGCGCCCAGCCTGAGCACGATTGACGGCGGATATTTCGGCTATCGCTTCACCAGCCACCTGACCGCAGGCGTGTTCGGCGGCTCAACGCCGGATCCGACCTCCTGGAGTTATGCTCCCAATCAAAATATCGCGGGAACATTCGTGAATTACGAGAAGGGAGACTTCGATCACCTGCGATTCAGCGACACCATCGGTTTGGCCGCGACGAGTCTCGCCTGGCACATCGCCCGGGAATTTGTTTTTGCGGAAAACAATATTTCTGTGGGACACCTTTTTTCAATTTACAATTCGCTGCAAATCGACAAGGGACGCACGGCCTTGGGTGGCATCACGTACAGCGCCGGGCTGACACAAAGTTTCTCAAGCGCCCGGTATCAGCCTGCCAAGTTTCTTACATTCAATTTGAATCACAACTATCTCCGCAGCCTGCCCACGTTCGATCCGGCGTTAATCAGCCTGGGATTGCTGGACCAATATTTGTTCCAGGGGTTCAGCGGCGGCGCGCATGTCGACCTGCCATTCAAGATCGGAATTTCAACGGACATAGGCCGCAGCAAGAACAGCACGGACACGGGCACGTCCTGGAACCAGATGTACGGACTGACATTCGGGGAAATTCCCAAGACCGGCATGCAGATGGATCTTCGCTATACGAAATTCAACAGCTCCTTCGGGCAGGGAGACTACCAATTTATTTCTCTCTCGCGAACACTGGCGGAGCGATTTCATGTGCAATTGCAGGGCGGAATGCAGCACCTCAACTCGTCCTTCAGCAACAATTCCGCATCGAAATTCATCAGCAGCACCGTGGATTGGACCATCGGTCCCCGCTATTTCTTTGAAGGTCTGGTCAGCTGGAACATGGGTACAACCTTGAATTATCAGCAGACGAACTTTACGTTCGGCTATCGCTTCGGAGGTTCGTTGCGCAAATGATTCGCCTTTTACCGAATTCGAGCACAGGCCTGCGCACAGCCTCCATCCTGAAATTGCTGCCGGCTTTAGCCCTCGCGGCAGTGGTCATCGCAATCCCTGCGACGTGCCGGGCACAAGCGGCTCCGGGAGAAATTGCAGCCCCCGATTCCTCCTCGCTCGATGCGCTGGCGCGCGCGCGGAAATACGTGCAGGCATATTTCGATAAATTTTCGGACGTCACTTGCAAGGAATCCGTCACGCAATTTGTTCTAAATCAAAGTGGCCATATCATTTATCGGGAAAACTCCGCGTATGACTATCAGTTTCAGACAACCAGTGCGAGCGGCACTTTGAAATTCAACGAAATTCGCGAAACGCGAAATCCCGCGTATCGGGACCCGGCACGCACGCTGCTGGTCACGACTGGCTTTGCCAGTCTCCTGCTCGTGGCACATCCCATGTACGAATCGAGCTACGTGTTTGAGCCTGCCGGAGCGGAAACGCTCGATGGTGTCTCGTACGCCAAGCTTCATTTCTCACCAGTTGCGGGCGCTTCTTCGCCGGCGACGCTTCGCTTGCGGGGAAAGAATTATCCGCTGCCCATGTCCGGCACGCTTTGGGTGGATCCGCAAACCGGCGCCATCGTGAAGCTGGAAACCATTGTCGACAACGGATTGAGCGATCTGGGACTCGCGGGCATGCGCAGCGAAGTGCGTTACGGGCTGCATGCGTTTCGCGATCCGGCGGAATCCATATGGGTTGCCGAATCCGCCGTGATTGAAGTGCAAACCCCTCGCCAGCATTGGCGCAACCAGCATCGCTTTTCGGACTACAAAAGATTCAATGTCAATATTCAAGAGGAAATGGGGAAACTGCCATGAGCCAAGTTGCGAGCCAACCGTCAGCCGTTCAAAGCATGATGCACAGCAAAGAAGCATCCGAAAAAAGGCACCGCACGCGCCTGCTGATCGCGTGGATTCTGTCCATGACGTTTGTCAGCGCCTTCCTGGTCTACGGTTTCGACTACTATACGACGAGCTGGAAGAATCGTCCTTTTTCTCCGAAGCATTTCATTCTTCGTCCCAGCGGCACGATAGGCGTGGATATGGGAATGCTCGGCGTGCTGATGTTCCTGATTATTTTTCTGTATCCGCTTCGCAAGCGATGGGGCTGGCTCGGCAAGCAGGGAAATTCGCGCCACTGGCTTGATTTTCACGTGATCCTCGGCACGGCCGCACCGCTCGTGATCGCCCTACATTCTTCGTTTAAATTCGGAGGGATCGCAGGAATGGCGTTCTGGATCATGACGGCCGTGACAATGAGCGGGTTTATCGGCCGTTACCTGTATTCGCAAATCCCGAGATCGCTGAACGCCGCGGAACTAACGGTCAAGGAAATTCAGGAAGCAGAAGTGCAGCTGCGCTGGAATGCCGAGGAAAAGCACGACAAGATCGGAACATCCCTCATTGATCTTTTTGCTTTGCCGACTTCCGAACAAGTGGCGCGCACTCCCATGTTTGCGGCGCTATGCTGGATGATGTATCTCGACTTCAAGCGTCCTTTCCAGGTTTCCTGGCTGCGCTTGCGTGCCGCTGGATTTGGCGCGTGGGTGGTTTCATTATTTGGAATCCTGCGCACCGGCAAATCCGAGCTGGAGTTCGCTATTCAAACCGCACGCAAGCAGGCTTCGCTGTCCAAGCGCATTTTATTCTTGTCCCGCACCAAGCAGGTTTTCAATCTTTGGCACGTCGTTCATCGCCCGTTTAGTTATTCGTTCGCCATCCTCGCCATCCTTCACATTGTTGTGGTGCTTGTGATGGGTTATAGATAGAAAGAGGAGAGTCGCATGAAGCCTAGAGTATATTTTCTAACGATCGTCGGAATTCTGGTTCTCTTCGCCGGATGCAAGAAGCAGGAAAGCGATGCCGACGGCGTTCGCGCCGGAATCAACCAACATCTCGTCTCCTTGAAGACAATCAATCTGGGCGCGATGGATATGAATGTCACCAATATTTCCGTACAAGGGAATGAGGCGCAGGCACAGGTGGAATTCAAACCTAAATCCGGAGGGGCTCCAGGCGCCGCGATGCAAGTGTCCTACTCGCTGCAGAAACAGAACGGCCAGTGGGTTGTGCAAAATACGCAAGCTGCCGGCGGATCGATCCAGCATCCAGGCCCTGGTGAGAATCCGCACGCGAATCCCGGATCGCCCTCGAATGGCTCCATGCCTAATTTTCGTGATTTAGTTCCCGGAGGTTCGGGAGCGGGTGGAAATTCGAGTACGCTTCCTCCAGGGCATCCGCCCATGAGCGATCCCGCAAACGGGCATACACAGTAGGACAGGCTTCAGCGTGTCTTGTTTTGAATTAATCGCTTTTCAAAATTTAACAATCGCCAAAATCAAAAGCAGACAGGCTGAAGCCTGTCCTACTTTTATTCATGCATGAACGCGCAGGGATTGCTTGGCTTCCTTGCTTCCCTCGGCTGTCGTGTCGCGCAGCCCTACCTGCACTCCGATTTTTTTAAGGAACGCCGTGGGCGGCTCTCCGCCCGCAAAAACCCAGGCATAATCATTGGGAATTTCCTGCGGCTCGCCGTTGACTTCCATAAGTACGGAACTCGGTTTAAATTCCACGGGCATCGAATTAAAAATAACGGTGAGCTTCCCCTTCTGTATGCAATCCTGAATTCTCTTCTCGTTCCTGTCTTTCAGCCTGGTAAAACATTCCTTGCGGTACGACAGCGTCACTTTATTTCCCACCTGATTCGCGAGCCCCATGGCCGCTTCGATCGCGCTATCGCCTCCGCCGACGACCAGGATTTTCTTATTCACGTAATGATCGGCCTCAATCAGTCGATACATCACCTTCGGCAGTTCCTCGCCCTTGACGCCCAGTTTGCGCGGAATGCCGCCTTTGCCGAGCGCAAGGATCACGGACAACGCGCGGTGCTCGCCTTTTGACGTCTTGACCGTGAAAATGCTATCCGGTCCTTTCTTAACGTCTTCCACTTTTTCGCCCGTGCGAAATTTAAATTCGGCTTTGTGCAGAACTTCGTGCCAGATCGCCAGAAGGTCTTCCTTCGACAGTTCCGTCTTCTTGAATTTTCCGTAAATCGGAAGCTCAACCGGACTGGTGAGCACTAATTTCTGGCGCGGATACTTCGCAACCGTCCCGCCCACTTCCCCTTCGTCGAGCGTCAGGTATTTCAATTTCTTTTCAATTGCGCGCAGCGAAGCGCTGATGCCTCCGGGTCCCGCGCCCACAATCAGCAAGTCGAGAACGTCAGGATTTCCGGTTGCTCTGCGAATTCCGGAGACACGGCCTGATATCTGGTCCACGCAATCGCGGCCCTGATTGATTGCGTTTTTAATAAGCGCCAAGCCGCCGAGTTCTCCGACGATAAACATGTTCGAAACGCTCGTTTCGAATTGGGGCGTCAGTTGGGGCAAGTCCGCGCCCATGCTGGGGCTGGCCATCACCATTGTAATTGCGCCCACCGGGCAGACTTCAGCGCACAGGCTATGTCCTATGCATTTGTAGCCGTTGACGATCACCGCTTGCCCGCCGAGCATGGCGAGCACGTCGCCTTCAGGGCAAACCGCCGTGCAGGTCGCGCAACCTATGCAATATTGCGTGTCAATATGCGGATGTTGCGATTGCGGGCCATCGGAGCGCAACGTACCCTTTTTCGCGGCTTCCTTGGCACGGGCGTGCTGCGCTGCCTGCTCTTTGAGATACCGGCGCACAAAGAACACCGTAATGATCGCTGCGATCATCAGGCCAACGAGGTTATTCATACCCCTATTTTCTCATGTGAATCCGCAAGAAACCGCTTGATGGATTTGTTGTGTGACTAGACTGCCAAGTGTTTTTGCCAAGGACGGAACTGGGAAAACCTCAAACGAGCGCCGTGAATCCAGGGTATCCATTTAACTGAATTGGATTGCGCGGCTTTTAAATAGGCGTGACGCCGGAGGCCTCTTAATTCGGAATCGGAATTTTTGCCTGCACTGTCATACCTGTTCCGCTTGACTCAATGTTCAGCGTTCCGTGAATCAGCCGTATCCGTTCTCGCATGCCGCCGATGCCCACACTTTTCCTGGAAGTTTGAATTTCGGCCAATCGCGCGGGCGAAATGCCTTTTCCACGATCCTTCACGCTGACGATGATCGTTCCATTTTCCCGGACAATATCGATATCCGCGCTATTGCTTCCCGAATGCCGGTGAACGTTGGTCAGGCACTCCTGCACAATACGAAAAATAGCTAATTCCACCGGAACCGGATATCGTCCAAAATCCCTCGGAATATGCAGCGCGATCTGCAATCCGCTTCGCTCCTTTAAGCCTTGCGTATACCAATCGAGGGCAAGAGGCAGTCCGCCCTCATCCAAAAGCGGCGGATGCAGCAGGTAGGACGCGGTGCGGATTTCCTGAACCAACCTCTGAACCAGATGATGAACTTCTTCGGCCTCCTTCATCAATTGAGGCGCCATTTTCTTTGACATATTCATCAGTTTGCTGACATGGAATCCCATCACCGTTAAGGTCTGTCCGGCGCTGTCGTGCAATTCGCGGGCGATGTGCCTGCGCTCTTCATCCTGCGTCTGCAGCAATCGATTCGACAAATCCTGCACGCGTTCAGTTTGCTCGATAGCTTCCGCGTTCCGCTGGTCCAGTTCCCGCGTCCTTTTTAAGACTTCGCTTTCCAACCCTATGGCCATTGTGCGAAGGCGTTCCTCATTTTCATGCATGGCTCGCTCGAATTTCTTTTTTTCGGAAATATCTCGGGCTACTTTGGATGCGCCGGTAATTCGCCCCGTGCGATCTTTTACGGGCGAAACCGTTATGGATATGTCGAGCTTTGTGCCGTCCTTGCGCATTCGGACCGTTTCGAAATGGTCGATGCGTTCCCCTTTTTTGAGCCGGCTCAGGATACCTGATTCTTCATCGTGCCGTTCCTGCGGAATAATCATCGTAATGGACTTGCCGACCGCTTCGGCCGCGGTAAATCCGAAGATGCGCTCGGCTCCCTGATTCCAGCTGGTAATGACGCCATCGAGGTTCTTGCTGATAATCGCATCATCCGAGGAATCGACGATGGCCGCCAGCAAACCGGTGACGCGTTCCATTTCCATGCGATCGGTGATATCGATGTTCACGCCAATCAAGCGTTCGGGCTCTCCCGCTATATCTTTCAGGACCGACGCCCGGCACAGAATCCAGTGCACCGAACCGTCCGGCCAAATGATCCGCCATTCTTTTTCCAGACCGCCTTCTTTAACGGCGGCCTTGACGGCGCGAATCGATTCTTCGCGATCCTCCGGGTGAATCATTTGCTGCCATGCGTAAAATGTGCCGGGGAAATTTCCCGCCCCTAGTCCATAAATGGCTTCCATTTCGGGAGTCCAGTGATTCACTTCGGTTTTAAAATTCCACTCAAACGTTCCAACCCGCATGATCATTCGCGCCAGGCGCAGACGTTCTTCATTTTCCCGCAAAGCTTTCTCAAGGGCAGCGGTCCGGTGCACAATTTCCTGCGCATCGTGATTGACGTTGGTTAGCGTGCCTTTCACGAAGGATTTATCGCCGTTCACATTGGCGATCGCAGAGAGGAGTTCCGAAGAAATCGAGGATTTCATTATGTATCCGCGAGCACCCGCTTTAAATGCCTGGCGAACCATTTCCGCTGAATCGTGCTGGCTGACCATCACAATTTCCGTGGCGGGAAGAATGCCTTTAATTTCGCGGGCGGCGTCCAGGCCGTTCATATTGGGCATGCTGATATCCATGACCACGATGTCCGGACGTTCGTTCCTGGCTTTTTGCACGGCGTCGCGGCCGTCCACAGCCTCTGCACAAACGGTCAGCTTAGGGTCGGTGGCAAGAATCGAACAGATGCCCCGTCGCACAAGTTCATGGTCATCGACAACAAGAATTCGGGTCATAACGCCTTTCAACTTCCAGCAAATCGTTGGGCAAAGATCTATTCGTCAGCGTTCCTACTGGTGATCCGTCACCCGAGCTAATAGGTTCTGAGCCACGGGTATTACACCTGGCGGTTTGGTGAGTCGAAGTTTTGCGAGTATCGTGAGGCCTTTGTTTTGGCCCTTAACTTCCAGGTTCCCGCCCAACTCGTGCAAGCGTTGTTTCATGCCACCCAATCCAACGCCGACGCCAGCTCCCGTCTTATTAAACCTATCCAGATTTTCGGGAGCGATTCCGTTGCCGAAATCACGGATGGAGAGAATGACCGTCTCGCCTTCCGAGTAGATGCGTACTTCTGCGCTCGCACTGGACGAATGTCGATGGACATTGGTCAAGCTTTCCTGCAGGACCCGAAATAGGGCCAGTTCTTCATCCTTCGTCAGCTGCGGCAAGTCCACCACATCAATGGTTGTGCTAATTCCGGAACGATTCGAAAATCCCTCCAGATACCATTTGGCGGCCGAAGAAAATCCGACGTCGTCCAGCATGGGTGGGTGCAGGAGGTGCGAAGTTGTCCGGATTTCCTGAATTGCGCTGTCCGCCAGCATGTTCAGATCATCGACGAGCGCCTTGGCCTTGGGCGTATTGGCGATATACGATTGGAGCGACGAAAGACTCATCTTTAACGCGCTTAAAGTTTGACCGGTGCTGTCATGTAATTCCCGCGCAATTCGCCGATGTTCTTCGTCCTGCAATCGCAGCAATCGCCCGGAAAGCTCGCGCAACTGTTCTTCCGTCTCTTTGCGCACTCGAATTTCCGATCCGACCGCGGCGAGGCTTAGCGTAAGCTCCTGCGTACGTTCCGCGACTTTTGCTTCAAGCTCGCGTTGATAGTTGCGCAATTCCGCCTCGACTTGTTGGCGCGCCGTGATGTCCAGAACGGTTCCTAAAATAGATAATGGGGAGGTCGCGGTGCGCGGGCGCAGAGTTCCGTTGAATTCTACCCATCTCATGGAGCCGTCTTTACGATAGATGCGCGCCTGCTGGAAGAACCGGGAGCCGGTCTCCAGCGTAGTGTTCACGATGCGCTCGAAAGCGGCCAGGTCGTCTGGATGGCAAGCGTTCCTGAATTCAGCGCCGTTTATCGGCCCTTCTTGTTGTGTGCGGCCAAAAATTTCGTAGGGGCGCTCGTTTTCCCAGGTGACCTGATCTTCATCCAGGTTCCACAGCCAGATTCCGAGTTCAGCCGCTTCCGACGCAAGCCTCAGGCGCTGCTCGGATTGGGCGATTATTTCGCGCGCAAGAACCTGGCGGGTAATATCGCGAAAATAGCAGACTACGCCATGCCCGCCTTCGGGAAGCGCAATACGGTTGATCTGCCACTCGTAAAATTCTTTTCCCTCCCGCTGGTCACTCTGCTCTCCGACATAGTACGAATCCCCGGTTTCCATCGTATGGCGGAATATTTGGACAATTTCATCCGCCATTTCCTTCGGCCATAATTTATGGATGACATCGTCAAATTTGCTGCCAATCAAATCGGGAATATCTCCAAACATGGCGCGGGCGATGGAATTTGCCTCTCGAATTCGGAAATTCGAGTCCACCAGATGGACGCCGAGCGGGGCGTTGCTGACCAACGTTTCAAATTGCTCCGTGCGCCAACGCAAAGTTTCTTCGGCTCGCTTGCGTATCCCCGCCATGTGCAGGTGCGTTTGTACGCGAGCCAGCAATTCGCGCGAGGTAAACGGCTTGACCAGGTAGTCGTCCGCCCCGCGCTCCATTCCCTCGACGCGCGAATCTTCACCGGCGCGGGCTGAAAGCAAAATAATTGGAACAGTGCGAGTTTTGGGATCCGCTCGCAACTCGCGCAGCAATCCAAACCCATCCAGGTTTGGCATCATGATGTCGGTCAAAACCATATCCGGCAAATAACTGCGAATGGAATCCAGCGCGGCCCGGCCATCCGGAAAAGCTTTGACTTCATAACTTTCGGATAGCAGCCGCACCAGGTACTGCCGCATGTCCGCATTGTCGTCGACCACGAAAATGGCCGGGCGGTGATCGGAGCCGGGTTCACGCACAGATGGTTTTCGCGTGTTTGCGGATTGTAAATCGTTTTCGACGACCAAGTCATCGCCGCCTTCGCTGCGGGCCGCGTCCGGCAACCAGCGGATCACTTCTTCAACGAAGGCTGCGGCATCATCCAGGTCAGCGGCCGCGCGGGTTCTCTTGCCCTTCACTCGGTCGGCGGGCAAGTGATCATCGCCAATCGGCACGGTCACGATAAACGTTGTGCCTACTCCCACGGCGCTTTCCGCCCGAACCGATCCACCGTGGGCCTTCACCAGTTCCTGCACGAGAGCCAGGCCAATTCCACTGCCCTCATGCGTGCGGCTGCGTGTATTTTCGATTCGATGGAATCGTTGAAAGAGGCTCGGAATTTCGTTCTCCGGAATTCCGACTCCCGTATCGCGAATCGTCAATTCAACGTTATTTCCTGCTTTTCTTAATGCTACGGAAATTTTTCCTTCGAATGTGAACTTGAAAGCGTTGGAAATCAGATTGAGGACGATCTTTTCCCACATCGTCCGGTCCACAAAAACCGGCTCGTCGAATTTTGGGCACTCCAATTCCAGTTCAAGGCCTGCCTTCTCTGTCGCCGAGCGAAAAGTGCTCGCAAGATCCGCGGTGAGGGCCGCGAGGTCGGTTGGTTCGTAATCGGCTTGCAGGCGGCCCGCTTCGATTCGCGAAAAATCGAGCAAGGTATTAACGAGCCTGAGCAAACGGATACCGCTGCGGTTTACAAGTTCCAGCTGGCTCTTCGCAGCGGGAGAAAGGCTCGTGTGCCCATTGGAAAGCAAATCATCGACGGGCCCGAGCATGAGCGTCAGCGGAGTTCGGAATTCATGGCTGACATTGCTGAAGAAAGCAGTCTTGGCGCGATCGATTTCCGCCAGTGCCAGAGCCTTTTTGCGCTCATCCTCGAACGCGCGGGCGTTTCCAATCGCGGTAGCAATCTGGGTCGCAACCAACTCCAGAAAACTTCGATATTGATCGTTCAATGCCAGGCGCGGACTGATCCCGATAACCATCGCGCCCACAAACTCGTGTGCCTTATTCGAACGAATGGGAAGCACGACAGCCGAATTCGGAGGTTCGGACCATTGTCCGGGGGGAATATCCTTAAAAATTTTGCTTATGTTCTC
>Ga0075522_10001526_pt1 | contig 17529 bp, 14 predicted proteins | sample NGEPerA_FD_74796 | JGI IMG/M metagenome (GOLD analysis project Ga0075522, IMG submission 74796) | Arctic peat soil microbial communities from the Barrow Environmental Observatory site, Barrow, Alaska, USA - NGEE PermafrostL2-A | ecosystem: Environmental > Terrestrial > Soil > Wetlands > Peat ... | reverse complement strand
GGTAAGCGGTTCTTCATTCGCCGCTTGCTCGATCAGATCCGCGCCACGCCGGCGCAGGAGCGGGTGGTGGGCGCGGCGATCGAGGAGTTTCGCGACGAGATGAAGAAGGCCACCGGCGGCGAGGCGCGCCGCAGCCGACAGGAGATCGTGGAGGCCCTGCGCCGACCGACCTTCGACGGCGTGATGCTGGGCGAGCAGTTCGCGCGGCACGACACGGTGCTCGAGGGGGCGCGCAAGGCCTTCGTGGGCTTGGTGGCCAAGGTGCACGACGCCCTCGATCCGGAGCAACGCGAGCGCCTGGCGGATCTGGTCGACCGCGGCCCGCGCTTCGGGGGCTGGTCGCGGGGGTTTTGAAGGGCGGCGATTTGGGCGGGATGCCAAACGAGGTCCGGCGGGCGCGCGTCGCCCGCGCGGACGGTAAGCGGCGAGGTCGCCTCGCCCGGCGGGCGCGACCCGTCCGCGCGACCGAGACCCGGCGGGGCCGTCCTGCCGGGTCTCGGGTAAGCTGAACATCGTGGCGCTGCGCGTGCTCTGCATCGACGACGACCTGCGGCTCTACGAGCTGCTGGCCGCCTACTTCGAGCCGAACGGGGTGATGCTGGTGCACGCCGCCGACGGGCCCAAGGGGTTGGCGGCGCTGGCGGGCGACGTGTTCGACGCCGTGCTGCTGGACGTGATGATGCCGGGCATGGACGGCCTCGAGGTCTGTCGCCGGTTGCGCCAGGTGAGCCAGGTGCCGGTCATCATGCTCACCGCGCGCGGCGACGAGGCCGATCGGGTGGTGGGGCTGGAGCTGGGCGCCGACGACTACGTGCCCAAGCCCTTCTCGCCGCGCGAGCTGCTGGCTCGGTTACGCGCGGTGCTCCGGCGGGCGCAGCCGGCCGCCGGTGGTCACGAGATCGTGGTCGGGCGGGTGGCGATCGATGTCGGCGCGCGCCGGGTGCGGGTGGGCACCGAGCCGGCCGATCTGACCGGCCTGGAGTTCGACATCCTGGTCGCGCTGGCGCGCCGGCCCGGCCGCGTGGTCCCGCGCGAGACGTTGTTGGTCGAAGCGGGCCGCCAGGATGTCACGGTCAGCGATCGGACCGTCGACGTTCACGTCTCGCACCTGCGGCGCAAGCTGGGCGACGATCCCAGGACCCCGCGCCTCATCAAGACGGTCCGCGGCGTCGGCTATGTCATGGCGCCGGACGCCGTGCCGGCTGCCCCGCCAGAGTCCAGCGGCCGCTCCGTCTCCGGGGGGCGGCCGTGAGGCACGGGCGGCGGGGATTCGGGCACGGACACGGACACGGACCTTGGGCGGGACCGTGGAGCCTCTGGGGGCGCGTCGATCCCGAGATGCGCGAGCGCATCCTGGGCGAGGTCCGCCGCGCCTACGCGCACGGGTTCGGCCACCGGCACCCGTGGGATCGCGTGTTCAACGAGGCGATCGGCCGCCGCCCCGGGTGGCACCAGCGCATCCGGTGGGAGCTGCGCCTGCACTACGGCGCGCACCTGCACCGCCGGCTGTTCCTCTGGTTCGGCGCCGCGATCTTCCTGGCGGTCGTTACCACGCTGGTGGCGGCGCACTTCGGGCGCGGTGGGCTGGCCTCGCGGCCGGTTCGCGCCCTCTTCATGTTTGGTGCGCCGGCCGCGCTGCTGTGGATCGGAGCTGGGCGGGTGGCCCGCCGGATCGCGCGCCCACTCTATCATTTGACGCGCGCGGCGCAGGATCTGGGCGCCGGAAATCTCAAGGTCCGCGTCTCGGCGGAGAACCTCGGTTTCGACGAGCTGGCGGTGCTGGCCTACGCCTTCAACGAGATGGCCGCGCGGCTCGAACGCCAGCTGGCCGACGAGCGCGAGCTCCTGGCCTCGGTGTCACACGAGCTGCGTACGCCGCTGTCGCGTATTCGACTGCTGGTGGAGATCGCGCGCCAGGCGCAGGCGTCGGCCGGTCCCGATCCGCACACGCTGGACGAGATCGAGCGCGAAGCCATCGAGATCGACACCCTGGTGGGCGAGCTACTGGCCAGCGCGCGCATCGAGTTCCAGGCCGTCTCGTGCCGGCCGCTCGAGGCGGGCGAGATCGCCCGTCGCGCGCTCGAGCGGGGCGGCGAGGATCCGGGCAAGCTCAGCGTCACGCCGGCGACCATCGGCTTCGCCGCCGATCCGACCTTGGTGGCGCGCGCGCTGGCCAACTTACTCGACAACGCCCGCAAGCACGGCGGCGGCCTGGATCGCATGGAGGTGCGGGCCGGGGCCGAGGGTCGCTCGGTCATCTTCGAGATCAGCGATCGGGGTCGCGGGTTCGTCCCCGGTGAAGAGGCCCGGGTCTTCGATCGGTTCTTCCGCGGGACCGGCACGGGGCCCCAAGGGTCGCTGGGCCTGGGCCTGGCGTTGGTCAAACGAATCGCAGAAGCGCACGGCGGGCGGGCCCAAGCGGAGAACCGCCCCGGTGGGGGCGCGCGCATCACCTTGGAGCTCCCGCTCGAGCCGGCCGTGAACACCGCCGGCAACCCGGGGTAACCGCTCGCTCCCCCGCCGATTCGCCGATCGGTCGGGCGCGCTGGCCCGTCGCGGTCGCGCCGAACCGGTGTTTCGCGACCGATTTCGATGAACCGCGGGAACTCAGGGTTTGATCTGGTTCAGACGAAAGGTTGGAGATGCCCTTGAATGCGGTTTGGCGTCGGCCTGTCTTAGCCATTGGCCTTGGCGCGATCGCTTGCTTGGGGACGGTGGGGTGCACCTTCCGGACGACGGAGAGCGCCGTCGGCGCGGCGGGGAACGGTGGCGGCAACGCCGCAGGCGCAACCGGCAGCGGGGTAGCCGGCGGTGGCGGAACCCAGGTGGGAACCGGCACCGGCGGTGCCGGGGGCATGGCGCCGACACATTGCAACCCCTGCACCGATTTCCCGGGCACTCCGATCATCGACATGCCGACCGGCGGAGCCGCGCCCCCCGCCGACGTCGGAACCACCTTCGGTCCGGCCGGCTCGGGCGCCGGCACGGGCGGCCCCTGCCTGACCGATCCCGAGCCCGGCTCGCTCTTCCCCAAGAACTGGCTGCGGCCCCGCTTCGTCGTGCAACCGGGCGCCGGCGAGGACGTCTACGAGATCCGCCTACACGCCGACATCGAGAGCAACGATCTGGTCGTCTATACGACCGCCACCACCTGGACCATGCCGGCCGCGATGTGGACGGCGCTGTCGTCGAACGTCCTGGATCAGCCGATCACCGTGTCGGTGCGCGGCCTGGTGTCCACCAGCGGCACCGTCGCCCTGGGGGCGACCGAGACGATCACCATCGCGCCCACCGCCGCCCAGGGGACCATCGTGTATTGGACCACCTCGGGCGGCTCGGCGCTCAAGGGATTCTCGGTCGGGCAGGAGAGTGTCGTGACCGTCATGGTGCCGTCGAACACGCCGGGCCAGTGCGTCGGTTGCCACAGCTCGACGCCGGGGGGCGAGTTCGTGGGCTTTTCGAACAGCACCAGCACCACCAACGGCGACCCCTCGCACATCGAGATCCGCTCCGGGACGATGCCGACCATGCAGCCGTCGTTCTTGTCGGCCGACGCCCAGACGCTACTCCAGCGCGTCTCGCAGGAGCTGCCGGTGTTTTCGCCGGCGCACTGGACGGAGGGGGACTACGTAACCGTCTTCATGCACGCCGACAGCACCTCCTCCGCCGGTCAGAACACCCACCTGCTGTGGATCGATCTGGAGGCGACCTCGCAGACGCAGGGGGTGGGCTGGGGCGAGTTCATGCGCAACGGCGATCCGAATCCGGCGGTGGCGTATCCGTTTTTCAGCCACGACGGGACGCGCATCGTCTACGTCTCGGCGCCCGCCGCCAACCCGAGCGGCATCCTGCAGCACGGCGATCTTTATTCGGTCGACTACGGCAACCGGGCGGGCGGCACGGCGACGCCAATCGACGGTGCGGCGACCACCGCCTACAGCGAGTTCTATCCGGCGCTGTCGTCGGACGACAAGCTGCTGGCGTATACCCGTCTGCCCGACGGCGCCAACAGCTACAACAACGCCAACTCCGAGATCTTCATCATCAATTCAACCGGCGGAACCCCGATCCGCCACGCCGCCAACGATCCCGGGACGTGCCTCGGCAAGACCAGCCCCGGCATCACCAACAGCTGGCCCAAATGGTCGCCGACCGTCGGCTCGGCGGGCGGCAAGACCTACTACTGGATGATCTTCTCGTCGACCCGCAGCGGCAATCCCCAGCTCTACGTTGCGGCCGTCGTGTCGGACGAGCTCGGTATGCTGACCACCACGCCCGCGCTCTATCTTTGGAATCAGCCCCCGACCGAGAACAACCACACGCCGGCTTGGGACACGTTCGTGATCCCGCCGCCGGGTTGAGAAACCCGCCGGCGCGGCGGTCTGGCCCCCCGATCGACCGATTCGCAGACCTCGGTCCGCCGAGCCGGCGCCCTCCGCGCGTACGGCTGAGCAAGACCAGATCCAGGTTGCTCGCCTCCGTGTATCGGAGGTGGGGATTTGGACGATCACATGGAAGCCGCAGCGCTCTGGCGCGGTCCTGCCTGGCCGGTCCGTCGGTCCGATGCTAGCGTCGGTCGGTTCGTGACCAACGGACCCGACGACGCAGCACTCATGACCGCGATCGCCGAACGGGCCGACCGCGCGGCCTTTGCGCAGCTCTTCGCGCGCTACGCCCCGCGCGTCAAAGCCCACCTGACGGCCCGCGGGGCCGCCAGCGGCGCCGCCGAAGAGCTGACCCAGGAGGTGATGCTCGTGCTGTGGCGCAAGGCAGCGCTCTACGACGCCAGCCGCGGCGGCCTGCCGGCTTGGCTCTACACGATCAGCCGCAACTGCCTCTACAACCGGATTCGTGGCGAGCAACGCCGCGAGGCCGACGCCCCGGTCGAGAGGCCCGAGCCGGGCGACGGCGCCTCCAGCAGCGAAGAGGTGCTGATCTCCCTCGAACGCCAGCGGGCCTTGACGGTCTGTCTGCAAAAGCTCGCGCCCGAGCAACGCGAAATCCTCGAGCGGGCCTACTGGCGCGGCCAGACGTTGCAGGAGTGCGCCGAGGAACGAAAGATCCCCCTCGGTACCGTCAAGACCCGCGTCCGCCTGGCGCTACAGCATCTGCGCGAGCTCATGAAAACAAGGAACGACAAATGAGTTCTTCGACCCGGACCCCCGTCGTCGCCGTCGGACCCAACCACCACGTCCCCGAAGAGGGGCTGCTCGAATACGTCGCCGGCGCGGCTACCGACCCGGCCTCGCTGGCGATCGCCTGCCACGTCTCGCTGTGTGCCACCTGCGCCGCGCAGGCGGCGGCGCTGGAGGCGGTCGGCGGCTCGATCCTCGAGACCAGCCCGGGCGAGCCACTCGACGCCGGCGCGTTGCAGGCCACGCTGGCCCGGCTCGACGCGGCGCCGGAGCCGGCCGCGGTGGCGCGGGGTGCGGTCGATGCGCCGCGATTTTTGTCGGCCTTTGGACTGCCGTCGCCGCTGCTTCGCAGCCTCCCCGCGCAGGTGGACGACTGGCGCTTCGTGGTGCCGGGCGTGCGGGCGGTCGATCTGCCGGTCGTCTCGGCCGAGGCGACGGCCCGGCTGATCTCCTTCGGAGGTGGCGTCACGATCCCGCTGCATGATCACGGGGGGACCGAGTACGTGGTGGTCTTCTCGGGCGCTCTGGAAGAGAAGGCCGAGGGGAAGCGGTTCGGTCGGGGCGACATCTCGATCCGCGAGACCGGCGAGCGCCACGAGCAGCGCGCCACCCCCGGCGAGCCGTGCATCGCGCTGGTCGTCAACGAAGGCAAGTTGCGCCCGCTCACCTTGCGCGGCCGGTTGCTGCTCGCGATCGCGCGCTGAGCGGCGCGACCGCCCGGTCCCGTATCGCTGCTCGGACACCCGGGCAACCGATCACCGCCATGAATCTGTCGGGGCGGGTCGCGCTGCGCGAGCAGTAGCAGTCCACGGGCGGAGGCTGAAATCGGCGACGCGTAGCGGCGCGGGAACTCGACGCCGATCCGAGCGTTGTTATATTCTGAAAGCGATGCCGGACATTCTTCATCGGGTGGGGGTTCAGGGGTCGGCGGCGAAGGTGTTCGAGGCGCTGGCCACGGTGGAGGGCCTGTCGCACTGGTGGATCGTCGGCACCACCGGCGATCCCCAGGTGGGCGGCACGCTACGCTTCAGCCCGGATGGTGGCGGCTTCGAGATGAAGGTGCTCGAGGCGCGACCGGGCGAGGTCATCAAATGGCAATGCGTCGCCGGGCCGCACGAGTGGATCGGCACCGATCTGACGTTCCGCCTGGTCGAGAAGGAAGATCACACATTCGTGCTCTTCACGCACGCCGGCTGGCGTGATCCGGTCGAGTTCATGCATCACTGCAGCACCAAGTGGGCAACCTTCCTGCTGAGCCTGCGCGGCTGGGTGGAGCACGGCGAGGGGCGGCCCCATCCGTACGACGTCAAGATTCATCCCGGCGACTGAGCTCGCGCCGCTCATCGGGTGCGACTTTGATCGGGCCGCGGCGCCGTCCGACTATTGGGCCGGCTCGGCGTCCTTCTTCTTGGCGGGCGGACTGTCCTTCAAGAAGTACGCCTTGAGCAGCGCCTTGTCCGCCTCGGACAGCCGCGCCGACAGATGCATCGGGTAGATGTACTTCAAAGGCGGCATGGTGCCGGCCTCGATCTGCTCCCAGCAGTTCTCGCGATCGGTCTGACGCTCGTCCTCGTCCTCGCTCCCCCACTCGGAGAAATTGTGGTGCTTTCTTCCGTTGTGGACGTCGCGCGACATCAGCCAGGAGCCGGGCGCGATGCGGCTATAGAGCGGCCAGCGCGTCTCGTTGCTGTGACAGTCGAGGCAGGCCCGCCGCATGATGGCCTCCACCTCGGGCGGCGCATCGAGCTTGTAGCGCTCCGGCGGGTTCGATCCGATGTCGCGAACCGGGACGAACTGGATGGCCACGAACGCCACCACCGCCATGATGGCCAGCGTGCGGACGATTTTCTTGGCCTTGGGTGACATCGATCCTCGAAGAAGAGCGGCAGCCGCTCAGCGACGGCGATCTAGCGGAACGACTTCTGGAGCTCGTCGAGCGCGGCGCGGCCGGGGCAGAGCTTTTCGAACGGCAGCTGCGCCAGTGGAACGTCGGTGGTCTGGCTGGTGTCGTGCATGTCGCTGGCCTGCTTGTCGACGTAGAGCAGGCCGGTGGCGATCTCGCCGCGGTGGCGGTGCAGCTCGAGGTGGTCGGCGACGGCCTGTCTGTCGGTGGGGTCGTAGTCCTCGGCCACCTTGCGCAGCCGCACCACACTGCCGTCGTGCAGGCGCACGCTGGTGGCGGTGCCGGGTTGGTACTCGACGGCGATCTCCTGCGCGAAGGGAACGAAGTCGGCCGAGACCAGCTGCAGCAGATGTTTGCGCGTGTAAAGGTAGCTCTTGGTCGAGCCCTCGTGGTCGTTGAAGGTCACACAGGGGGAGATCACGTCGACCAGCGCGAAACCCTTGTGCGACAGCGCCGCTTTGAGGATTGGGACCAGCTGCTCCTTGTCGCCCGAGAAGCTGCGCGCAACGAAGGTGGCGCCCAGATCCAGCGCCAGCGAGACCGGATCGATCGGCCCGAACCGGTTTACTTCGCCGCGCTTGCTCTTGGAGCCGATGTCGGCCGAGGCCGAGAACTGCCCCTTGGTCAGGCCGTACACGCCGTTGTTCTCGATGATGTACAGCATGTCGACGTTGCGGCGGATGGCGTGGACCAGCTGCCCGATGCCGATCGACAGCGAGTCGCCGTCGCCCGAGATGCCAATGTAATTGAGCGAGCGGTTGGCGGCGTTGGCGCCGGTCGCGATCGACGGCATGCGCCCGTGCGCCGAGTTGAAGCCGTGCGCGCCGCCCACGAAGTAGGTCGGCGTCTTCGACGAGCAGCCGATGCCGGAGAGCTTGGCGATCAGGTGCGGCGGCGTCGACAGCTCATAGAACGAACGGACGATGGCGGCGGTCACCGAGTCGTGGCCGCAGCCCGCGCAGAGGGTCGACATCGATCCCTCGTAGTCGCGGATGGTGAGGCCGATCTGGTTGGGCCGCAGGTGGGGGTGGACGACGTTCGGTTTGGGCGAGGGCATGGGAGATCTACTTGCGCTCCAGATGCGAGGTGACGCCGTCGATGACGTGGCGACCGCTCAGCGGGAACCCGCCGTAGACCAGGATCGACTTGAGCTTTTCCTTGGCGACGCTGGTCTCCATGGTGAGCAGCGTGCGGAGTTGGGCGTCGCGGTTCTGCTCGACCACGAACACCTTGTCGTAGGCGCCGAGAAAAGCTTCGACCTCGTCGCCGAACGGGAACCCGCGCAGGCGCAGGTAGTCGGCGATGATCCCGCGCTCGGCCAGCGCGGCGACCGCCTCGCGCACCGCCGGATCGCAGCCGCCCAGCGACACGATGCCGAAGGCCGCGTCGACCTGCTTGCGAACGATCGGCGCCGGGACGGACTTGGCCGCCGCGCGGTGCTTCTTGGCCAGGCGATCGACGACCTCCTGGTACTCGTCGGGGATTTCGGTGTAGCCGCCCAGCTTGTTGTGGCCCGAGCCGCGCGTGAAGAACGCGCCCTTCGAATGCACGCCTGGCAACGAGCGGGCCGCCACGTGGTCGGCATTCTCCGGCGAGTAGCGGAAGAACTTGGCCATCTTCTCGAGCTCGTCGGCGCTCACGACGCGGCCGCGGTCGGGGCGGTAGCCGTCGTCCCACTGAAGGCGCGGGCAGACCCAATCGTTCATGCCGATGTCGAGATCCGACAGGATGAAGACCGGGGTCTGGAAGCGCTCGGCCAGATCGAAGGCCGTCACCGCCAGCGAGAAGCACTCGCTGGGGTCGGACGGAAACAACAGGATGTGCTTGGTGTCGCCGTGCGAGGCGTAGGCGCAGGCCAGGATGTCCCCCTGCTGCGTCCGCGTCGGCATGCCGGTCGACGGCCCCGTGCGCTGCACGTCGACGATCACGGCCGGGATCTCGGCGTAGTAGGCCAGGCCGATGAGCTCGCTCATGAGCGAGATGCCGGGCCCAGAGGTGGAGGTGAAGGCGCGCGCGCCGTTCCAGGACGCGCCGATCACCATCCCGATGGCCGCCAGCTCGTCCTCCGCCTGGATGATGCAGTAGTTGTTCTTGCCGCTCTCGGGATCCTTGCGGTAGTCGGCGCAGAACCCCTTGAAGGCATCCATCACGCTGGTCGACGGCGTGATCGGGTACCAGGCCGCCACGGTGGCGCCGGCGTAGACGCAGCCGAGCGCGGTGGCGGTGTTGCCGTCGATCAAGATGCGCTCGTCGGTGGCGTGCATCTTCTCGAGGCGGATCGGCAGCGGGCAGTCGAAGTTCTCGACCGCGAAGTCGTACCCGGCCCGCAGCGCCTTGTGGTTCGAGTCGAGCAGCGCCTTCTTGCGGGCGAACTTCTCGGTCAATAGCTCGTCGACCACGCCCATGTCGACGTCGATGAGCGCCACCAGCGCGCCCAGGTAGGCGATGTTCTTCATCAGGATCCGCTCGCGCGAGTCGCTGAAGATCTCGTTGCACAGCTTGGCCAGCGGCACGCCGAGGAAGGTGACGTCGGGGCGGCTCAGTGCCTCGTCGAGCGGCCAGCTCGAATCGTAAAGGACCGCGCCGCCGGAGCGCACCTCCTTGATGTCGCGCGCGTAGGTCTCGGCGTTCATCGCGATCATCAGGTCGTAGTCCAGCGCGCGCGCCGTGTGGCCGTGCTTGCTGACCCGCACCTCGTACCAGGTCGGCAGCCCCTGGATGTTCGAAGGGAACAGGTTCTTGCCGGAGACGGGGATCCCCATCCGGAAGATGGCCTGCATGAGCAGGCCGTTGGCGCTGGCCGACCCGGTGCCGTTGACGTTGGCCAGCTTGAGCGCGAAGTCGTTGATGCGAATTACTTGCCGCTGGTGCACGTGTCTTGTCCCGCCTTGAGAATCGTCAGATCGAGGCGCGCCATGTCCCAGGCCGCCGTCGGGCAGCGCTCGGCGCACAGGCCGCAGTGGACGCAGACGTCCTCGTCCTTGACCATCACGCGGCCGGTCTGTGGCAGGCCGCCCGATACGAAGATCTCCTGGCTGGTGTTGGCCGCCGGGACGGTCAGCCGGGCGCGCAGCTCGGGCTCGGCGCCGTTCTGGGTGATGGTCAAGCAGCCGGTCGGGCAAACGTCGACGCAGGCGTCGCACTCGATGCAGCGCTTGTCGGTGAACACCGTTTGCACGTCGCAGTTGAGGCAGCGTTCGACCTCGCGCGCGGTCTGCTCGGCGTCGAAGCCCACCTCGACCTCGGTCGAGATGCGTTTGAAGCGCTCCCGCAGATCGACGTGCTTCATCTTGGCGCGCTTGGCGGTGTTGTAGTCGTTGCTGTAGCTCCACTCGCTCAGGCCCATCTTCTGGCTCACCAGGCCGAGGTGGGTGGCGGGGCGCTTCGCCACCGCGAGGCCTTGGCAGTGGTTGTGGATCGAGATGGCCGCCTCGTGGCCGTGCGCGACGGCCCAGATGATGTTCTTGGGTCCCCAGGCCGAATCGCCGCCGAAGAAGACCCCCGGCCGGGTCGACTGCATGGTCTTTTCGTCGACCTTGGGCAGGTCGTACTTGCCGAACTCGATGCCGACATCGCGCTCGATCCAGGGGAAGGCGTTCTCCTGGCCGATGGCGACGATCACGTCGTCGGCCGGGATGAATACCGTGTCGAGGACCTTCGAGATCTGCTTGCCGGCGGCGTCCTCGCTCCACTCGACCCGCTCGAACTCCATCCCCTTGAGCTTGCCCTTTTCAACCACGAACTTGGTCGGCACGTGGTTGACCAGGATCTCGACCTGTTCCTCTTCCGCGTCGTCCAGCTCCCAGGGCGACGCCTTGAAGTAAGGTCGCGGCCGGCGGGCCATGACCTTGACGTCCTTGCCGCCGATGCGGCGCGCGGTTCGGCAGCAATCCATGGCGGTGTTGCCGACGCCGATGATGAGCACGCGCTCGCCGATCTGGTGGATGTGCTCGAAGGCCACGCTCTCCAGCCAGTCGATGCCGATGAAGATGTGGTCGGCGGCTTCCTTGCGGCCTGGCAGCTCCAGATCCTTGCCGCGCGGCGCGCCCGATCCGACGAACACGGCATCGAAGCCCTGGCCCAGCAGCGCCTTCATGCTGGCCACCGGCGCGCCGTAGCGGACCTCGACCCCCATGTCGACGATCATGGCGATCTCTTCGTCGAGCACCTTGGCCGGCAGCCGGAAGCTGGGGACGTTGGTGCGCATGAGCCCGCCCGGCAGCGCGTTCTTCTCGAAGATCACGACCTCGTAGCCGAGCGGCACCAGGTCGTTGGCGACCGTCAGCGAGGCCGGCCCGGCGCCGATGCAGGCCACGCGCTTGCCGAGCTTCTTCTCGGGCGCCGTAGGCAGCCGCGCCGAGATGTCGCCGCGGTGGTCGGCGGCCACCCGCTTGATCCGGCAGATGGCGACGGGTTTCTCCTCGATGCGGACGCGGCGGCAGGCCGGCTCGCAGGGGCGGTCACAGGTTCGGCCCAAGATCCCGGGGAATACGTTGGAGTCCCGGTTGAGCATGTAGGCGTCGTCGAAACGACCCTGCGCCACCATCCGGATGTACTCGGGCACGTTGGTGTGCGCCGGGCAGGCCCATTGGCAGTCGACGACCTTGTGAAAATAGTCGGGATTGCGAACGTCGGTGGGATTCACTCGGAGCGACTCACGAGCAAGGGAAATGGCAAACGATGGAAAACGGACGAGCGGGGCTCATCGGTGCGGGGGCGTATCTACGCCTACGTCGACACGAAAGCAAGATGGGGGGGCCAGCCGACGAAGATGCTACCACGGCGATCTGGCGGCGCCATTTTCCACGTTGTGGGGTCGCGCGGCGGATTTGATTTTTACGAAACGCCCTGGCGCGCCGGGGCTATCCTGCGCAGACTTCGCACCCCAACCGGGAAAAGGAGAACGTCATGGCGCTTCACATCGGCAGCATCGCCCCCGACTTCGAGCAGGATTCGACCGACGGGAAGATCAAATTTCACCAGTACCTCGGCGACAAGTGGGGCGTCCTGTTTTCGCACCCAGCCGACTTCACGCCGGTCTGCACCACCGAGCTCGGCCGCGTGGCCAAGCTCAAACCCGAGTTCGACAAGCGCAACGTGAAGGTCATCGCCCTGTCGGTCGATCCGATCGACTCGCACAAGGGCTGGGTCGGCGACATCGAAGAGACCCAGGGGACCAAGGTCAACTTCCCGATCCTGGCCGACGCCGACAAGAAGGTGGCCAAGCTCTACGACATGATCCACCCCGAGGCGAGCGACACCGCCACCGTCCGTTCGGTGTTCGTGATCGATCCCAAGAAGAAGATTCGCCTCATCATCACCTACCCGGCCAGCGCGGGCCGCAACTTCGACGAGATCCTGCGGGTGATCGATTCGCTGCAGCTGACCGACACCCACTCGGTGGCCACGCCGGTCGACTGGAAGGACGGTCAGGACGTGGTGATCGTCCCGTCCCTCAAGGATCCGGCCATCATGAAAGAGAAGTTCCCCAAGGGCTGGAAGGAGATCAAGCCCTACCTGCGGATGACCCCGCAGCCCAACAAGTAGGCGGCCGCCAAAACGCCTGCGCGGGCAGCCCGGGGGGCAAGCGATCGCCATCGACCGACGTCGGCTATCGGTTCTGCCTCAATCCGGAAGGTGGCGCACGAGTTTCGACGTCGCCGTGCCCGTGATGGGCGCGCGACGTGGGAAATTCGCCGCGTTTGGGAAGACGGCGCGGCGGTTGCGTTTTACCCTCACGATGCTGCGAAAAGGCTCTCGACTTGACGCGAGCCGCGCGCGCGGGTCTGATGGAGCCGGGTCGGCTTGATCGGCGAGAGGGTCAATAACTATCAGGTGATCTCTCTGCTCGGTGAGGGGGGGATGGGCGCGGTGTATCTGGCCGAGCACCCGTTCATGGGACGCAAGGCTGCGATCAAGGTCCTGCGCCGCGAGCTGGCCGAGGACAAGGGTCTCGTCGAGCGGTTCATGAACGAGGCGCGCGCCGCCAACGCCATCCACCACCCCAACATCATCGACATCATCGACGTTGGGCAGCTGCCCTCGGGCGTCCCCTACCTGATGATGGAGTTCCTGGACGGCGAGAGCCTGGCCAAGCGGATCGAGCGCGAGAAGCACCTGACGATCTCGGTGGCGGTGGACATCGCCACCCAAACCGCCTCGGCGCTCTACGCGGCGCACGGCAAAGGGATCGTCCACCGCGATCTCAAGCCGGACAATCTCTACCTGGTTGCCGACGAGGGGAGACAGCTCGGGCAGCGGGTGACGGTTCTCGACTTCGGCATCGCCAAGCTGCGCGGCGAGCTGTCGGGCAGCGGCGCCAAGACGCAGTCGGGATCGGTGATGGGGACGCCCCCCTACATGTCGCCCGAGCAATGCCGCGGGATCACCGACGAGATTGATCACCGCACCGACGTCTACGCGCTGGGGATCATCCTCTACGAAATGCTGACCGGGACGCCGCCCTTCATGAGCGAAGGCTGGGGCGAGGTGGTGCTGATGCACGTGACCAAGGCGCCGCCGCCGCCCCGCACGCGCAACCCGGAGATTACGCCCGAGCTGGAGGCGGTGATCTTGAAGGCGCTGGCCAAGGTGCCGGCCGATCGCTGGGACTCGATGGCCGATCTCGGCACCGCCCTGCAGAAGGCCATCGGCGCCAGCGGGCGCGGGTTCATTTCTGGGTTCACCGCCGGCGCCCCGGGCGGGACGAAGATACTCAGCGGCGGGAGTGGACGGACGGCCACCACCTTGCAATCGGCTACGGGACAGCTCTCCGAAGCGGATCCGGCGGCGAGTGACGCGGCGGCGAGCGCGCCACAGGCCTGGTGGCGCCGGCCCGTCGTCTGGATGGGGGGCGGCGTAGCGGCGGCGGCCGTGGTGGCGGTGATCGGTCTCGGTAGGCGCGGCACCCCGCCACCGAATGCCGCGCCGTCTTCGAATGTCTCTTCGAATGTCTCTTCGACCCTGTCTTCGGCCGCTAGCGGGCCGGCTCTCGCAGCGGCGCCCGCGCTGCGGGTCGAGCCGCCTACCGCCGCATCGCCGCGGATCGATCCCGCGCCCGCACCCGCACCGGCCCAGGTGACCGCTGCGGCCAAAACGGCTTCAGCGGTCGAAATGACCGCAGCTTCTAAAGACGTGGCCGCGTCTCGACCGGACGAGGGGGCCGAGACAGCGGCGGTTCATTCCAGATCGCATGCGCACAAGCACGAGCCCGCGGCCGTCGCTGCGAAGAAGGCCACGCCGGTGGGGAAGGCCACGCCGGTGGGATCTCCGGCCGCTGTTCAGCCGGCCTCCGTTTCGCCGCCGCCGGTCTTCTCGTCCGCGCCGGCCGCACGTCCTCGACGGGCGGCAGAAAAATGGTGAGCGTGTCGCGCGTGATTCCCGGGTGGCGAATTGGCGCGCTGGTGGCCGCCCTCTTGACGGTGATCGCGGCGCGTCCGGCCCGGGCACAGGATCGCGATCAACGCGAGCTGGAGGCCAAGAAGGCCTGCCTCGGCGGGCACGCGGACAAAGGAATCGAGCTTTTGGCGGACCTCTACGCCGACACCAACGATCCGACCTACATTTACAATCAAGGTCGCTGCTTCGAGCAGAACGGCCGCGCCGGCGAGGCGATCGCGCGCTTCCGCGAGTACCTGCGCAAGGCGACCGCCCTGGCGCCCGACGAGCGCGCCCAGCTTCAAAAGCACATCGACGAGCTGGAGGCGGAGGCCAAGACCGATCCGGGGGCGTCGCCGTCGCCGTCAGGCGCCCCCGCGTCGGGCGCCATCACGCCCGTTCCGTCGTCAGGCGGCGTGGTGAGCGCCGCGCCCGGGCCCACGCCGGAGCGTGCGCGCCAGCTTCGCATCGCGGGTCTCATCACCGGCGGGGTGGGGGTGCTGGCGGTGGCGGGCGGCGTGGCGATGGGCCTGCGGGCGAGATCGCTGTCGAGCGAGGTGACCAGCGACGCCAACGCCGGGAATTTCTCGCAGGGTAAGTTCGACAGCGGCGAGCACGCCCAAACCTTGGAGGTGGTCGGCTATGCGGTGGGCGCCGCCGCGCTGATCGGCGGCGGGCTGCTCTACTACTTGGGCAGCCACCACGACGACCGCGGAGAAGTCACGCCCGCCGTCGGCGTGGCCTTTGATCGAACCGGCGCCGGCGCCACGTTGCGGATGGCGTTCTGATGAAAGCGCTGAACGGTCTCCGCGTCGGTGCGACCGGCGCAGTGGCCCTGGCGCTGGCCACCGCGATGATCTGGTGCGCGAGCGGTTGCTTCGATCCCACCTTCCCCGACGGCAAGCTCTCGTGCCAGACCAACACCGATTGTCCGCCGGGGCTCAGCTGCGCGAGCGGTCTCTGCTTTCACCCCGATCAGGTCGACGGCGACATCATCCAGTCGACCGGTAGCGGCGGCTCGGGGGCCCGTGACGGCGGCGCCGGCAGCGGCGGCGCCGCGGGACATGGCGGCGCTTCGGGGAACGGCGGCGCCGCCGGCGCCACCGCGGGGCATGCCGGCGGCGGCAGCGGGGGCGCCGCGGGACACGTCGCCACCGACGGCTCGGTCGCCGATTCGGGCTGCGCGACGAACCCCTGCGTGCTCGGCGATCACCGCTGCGGAACGACCGGCCTGCAGACCTGCGTGGCGGTCGGCAGCTGCACCACCTGGAGCGCCGACGTCGCCTGCACTGGGCGAAAGACCTGTCAGGGCGACGCCCCGAATGCCTCTTGTCAGTGCCCGACCGCGCCGGCGGGTTGTACGGGCGCTGGGGCGACCTGCGTCGGCGGCGCGCTGGTGACCTGCGCTGTCGACGGCGACAGCTGTATCTACGCCGCGGCGAGCGTGAGCTGCCCCAGCACCGAGCCGTGCGGTGGCAAATTCCCCAGCGCCGTCTGCGCCTGCCCGACGCCGCCTTCGGCCTGCACCACCGGGCAGCCGGGGACGTTCTGCGACGGAACCGGCAAGGCCATCGTGGCGTGCGCGCTCGACGGCAACAAGTGCCTGGTGGCGGCGACGCCGGTTGCCTGCTCGCAGCCCTGCAGCGGGAGCGCGGGGTCGGTGACCTGCGGCACCTGCGCCACGCCGCCCGCTGAGTGCACGGTCGCCGGCACGCTCTGCGACAGCTCGGGCAAGCTCGAGGCCTGCGGGTCGGACCCCAACACTGGCTGTCTCACCAAGACCAGCGATCAGGCCTGCGGATCTCCGCAGACCTGCCAAGGGAGCCTTCCCAGCGCGGCCTGCGTCTGTCCGACGCCCCCCGCGGTTTGCACGGGTCAGGCCGGCACCGTCTGCGCCGCCGCCGGTTCCACCTCGGTCGTCACCTGCGCGATGGTCAACGGTTGCCTGACCACCACTGCCACCAAGGCTTGCGCCTCGCCGCAGACCTGCGTCGGCAGCGCGCCCTCGGCTGGTTGCGCCTGTCCGGCGGTGACGGCCTGCCAGTCGGGTTCGCCGGGATCGTACTGCGACACCGGAACCGGCGCGGTCGTGACCTGCAACGAAGACAGCAACGGCTGCTTCACCGCCACGACAGCCGCCTGCCAATCCGGTCTGGTGTGCGCCGGGAGCTTTCCCAGCAGCAAGTGCATCTGTCCCAGCGTTCCCAACTGTCCGACCACCGGCGCTTCCTGCAACAGCTCGACGCTGGTGAATTGCACCCAAGACAGCCAAGGCTGTTTTCACGAGGCCGACACCAACTGCGCGACGTCGGGGTTGGTCTGTTCCGCCAGCGGCGGCACGGCCGCCTGCAGCTGCCCGGCTCCCACCAACGGCTGCGGCAGCACCGCCGGCAAGAGCTGCACGGGCGACACCTCGTCGCTGACCTGCACCGCGACGGGCGCGGGCTGCATCCAGGGCACGATCACCACCTGCTCGAGTGGCCAATATTGTTCGAGCAGCACGGGCGGTTGCGCCGCGCCGACGGCGCTCGGGTACCCGACCGATCTGGGAACCGCCGGGAGCAAGTCGACGGCGTTTCTCATCGGGCAGACCATCACCGTGACCGCCACCTCCACGATCCGCAGCTTCGGCCTCATCGCGACCGCCACCGGATCGATGGTGAGCATGGGCCTTTACACCCAGGGGGCAACCAACCTGCCCAGCCAGTTGGTTGCCATGGCGCAGACCAAAGCGGTCAGCGCCCCCTCCGGCCCCACCAAGAATGAATATGCGGCCAGCCCGGCTCTCGCCGGAGGCTCGCTGACGATCGCGCCCGGCACGTACTGGATCATGGCGATGTACGACGTGGCGACCTCGATCGAGGGGGCGCCCGGAACCGGCCCGTTCGTGACCTGGGCCATCGTGAGCCAGGGCTTCGGCCCGATGCCGCAATCGTTGGCGGGCGCCGCGGGGTTGGGCACGCAAGCCAATGAACGCGCCGCCAACTACTACATTCTCGTGACGCAGTAAGAGCGTGCCGACCAGCGGAAACTTGCTTGCCCCTGGCGCCGGGCAATAATCGCGCGCCGCGAAGCACACACCTACGGAGGGAGCGGGGATGATGAGTCGTGTTG
>Ga0075522_10001524_pt1 | contig 17540 bp, 13 predicted proteins | sample NGEPerA_FD_74796 | JGI IMG/M metagenome (GOLD analysis project Ga0075522, IMG submission 74796) | Arctic peat soil microbial communities from the Barrow Environmental Observatory site, Barrow, Alaska, USA - NGEE PermafrostL2-A | ecosystem: Environmental > Terrestrial > Soil > Wetlands > Peat ... | reverse complement strand
GATTCGATGGCGCTACGTGCCGAGACGGCCGCGCTCTTCGTCATCGTCAAGATCGCAGAGACGCAGGCGTTGTAGGCGGTCGGCTCGTGAGCGGTGGCATACGAGGCGAGTCCTGCCGCCGAAAACGGCACGCCCGCGAGGTGCGTGGCGAGGAGATCGAGGTTGGTCTGCTCGGAGAGCAGCACGCTGCGATACGGCTCGGCAAGGTCGCTCACCGCCGTCGTACCCCCTTTGGTGCAGCTCGAGCCCGATGGCGGGTTGAGCAAGACCTCCAATCGAGTGAGCCCGATGGCAGTCTCGGCAGGGGTGACGGTAAGGCCGAGCTTCGCCAGCAGGTGGGCGGAGACTCGCTGCTTGATGAGGTGGGTCAGTTGCGATGCCGCGAAACCGGTGTCGTAGGTGCTCGAACCTGCACCTTTGATCGAAATCGATGCAGAAGAGGCCTCCACCCCGACGGTGCAGATAAAGGCCGCGTCGGCGGCGACCGACTTCACAGCGTTGATCAGTGTCGACCTCGAAATGGTCTCGGAACCGACCCGCGCCGCGCCGGGAGTGACACTGACGTCGCACGCCGAGAGCCCGACGGCAACAAGGACGGTGAACGCGAGAGGAACAAGGAGGCGACGCACAATGGCACGATCGTAGGGAACGCGCGGCCGGTGCACCAATACCGGAGTCGTCCTCACGCCGACTGCACCTCTACCTCAGCGGGACGTAACTCCTCGAGGAAGCTCCGGATCGCTTGCGCGAGGTCACCTGTGGCAGCTATCGGAGCAATGACCTGCCCGATCTCCTCTTTGTAGATCGCCCGTGGGGCGACACGGCTCAGCCGGATTCCCTCCGAGGCGAGCAACTTGATGGGGGCGAGACGGGTGACGAATTCGCCAGGGCGCCCCGTCCCGCCGGAGCCGGGCCGATAGGCGACCGCGGTCACCTCACTCAGTCCGAGGCGAATGCACTCGGCTCGAAGCAGCGCCACCGACAACAGTGCCCGTGCAGGCGCTGGCAATGGCCCGAAGCGATCCTGCCATTCGAGCTCGATGTCTCGAACTTCCTCCGTCGTCCTCACCTTCGCAAGGCGGCGGTACGCCTCGAGCCGAACGTCGTCTCGTTCGACGTAGCTCGACGGCAGGTGCGCATCAACCGCGAGGTCGAGCTTTAGTTCCGCCGGCTCCTCGATCCGCTCGCCTTTCAGCTCGGCGACGGCCTCTGCGACGAGATGGACGTAGAGGTCGTAGCCGATCGCGGCGATGTGGCCAGATTGGTCGCTCCCGAGCAGGTTTCCCGCGCCGCGGATCTCGAGGTCGCGCATCGCGATCTTGAAGCCCGAGCCGAGCTCGGTGTGCTCGCCGATCGTTCGCAGACGCTCGTAAGCCTGCTCGGAGAGCACGCGGTCGCGCGGGTGGAACAGGTATGCGTACGCGCGCTGACCCGCACGCCCGACACGACCACGGAGCTGGTGAAGCTGTCCCAGCCCGAGCAGGTCGGCGCGATCGACGACAAGGGTGTTCACCGTTGGCATGTCGATTCCCGATTCGATGATCGTCGTGCAGACGAGCACGTCGTAGTCGCCCTTGGAGAAGTCGATCACGACCTGCTCGAGACGGGCCTCGTCCATCTGCCCGTGCGCGATCGCGACCGCCGCCTCGGGCACCAACTCACGCAGTCGCGCTGCTGTCCTGTCGATGTCTTGCACGCGGTTGTGGACGAAAAAGACCTGTCCCTCCCGGAGGAGCTCGCGCCGGATGGATTCAGCAACAGCGCGATCGTCTTGTTCGCCTACGTAGGTGAGTATCGGCTGGCGTGCAGCAGGCGGGGTGTCGATCACCGAGAGATCCCGGATGCCCGTAAGGCCCATCTCAAGCGTGCGTGGGATCGGGCTCGCGGTGAGCGTCAAGACGTCGACCCCGATTCGCAGCTTCTTCATTGCCTCCTTGTGGGTGACGCCGAAGCGCTGCTCCTCGTCGACGACGAGGAGCCCAAGGTCGGAAAAGTTAACGCCGTCAGAGAGCAGTCGATGCGTTCCGATGACTACGTCGACGGATCCGTCGGCGAGGCCCGCCACAACAGCCCGGGCCTCGGTCGGCGCAATGAATCTGGACAGCATTGCGACGCGGACCGGGTAAGGGGCGTATCGATCGCTAAAAGTCTGAAAGTGCTGCTGGGCGAGCAGCGTCGTCGGAACCAGGACGCAGGCCTGCTTCCCATCCTGAACCGCCTTGAAAACCGCGCGCAAGGCAACCTCGGTCTTCCCAAAGCCGACGTCGCCGCAGACCAGCCGATCCATCGGGACGTCACGCTCCATGTCCGCCTTCACGTCATCAATTGCACGGAGCTGGTCGGCGGTCTCGACGAAGGGGAATGCCTGTTCCATCTCGATCTGCCACGGTGTGTCCGGGCTGAACGCGAAACCGGGCTCAGCGAGGCGCCGTTGGTAGAGCACGACGAGCTCTTGCGCGACCTCGTGCACGGCGCGTCTGGCCTGGGAGCGGACGCGCTGCCACTCGTTCCCATTCAGCCGACTGAGCGCAGGATGCTCGCCGCCGGAGTACGGGGTGATCGTGTCGATCTGATCGGAGGGAATGTAGAGCTTGTCCCCTCCTCGGTACTCGAGGAGCAGATAGTCCCGCTCGGCGCCACCGACGGAGCGCTTGACCATCCCCGAAAAGCGCGCCACACCATGAACGTGGTGCACGACGAAGCTCCCGACCGCCAGGTCATCGAAGAAGCCCTCGACCGGTCTGGCTCGAGCTCGCGGCATTCGATGCGGGCGCCGCCTGCCGGTCAGGTCAGCTTCGGCGAGTACCGCGATGTGCGCGGACTCAAGGATGAAGCCCTGGTCGATCTGCGCGACGACGACGCGAAGACCAGGTGCGCGAAGCGTCTCGGGAGACGCCGAGGCACCGAACGCGATCTCGACGTCTAGTCCCTCACCTTCTAGAACCTCGGCCAACCGGCGACCACTTCCCTCGCCGTCAGCGGCGACCACAACCGAGCATGCTCGACCGATCAGCTCTCCGATCCGGGTCGCCACGACCTTCGGGTCGCCGAGTGCCACGGGCCAGCCGGAGATCTGCAACATCGGCGTGTCCGGTCGCTCCGCGACCGGTAACAGCGTGGCGACCTTGGCCGACGCGTTCGAGAGGAGCCGGTCGAAATCGAGGTGGAGTCTCGGAAAGCTCGCCGTGCTGTCGCTCTCGGCCACTCCCCAGGTCACCGCCAGCGCGGAGGCGAGCGCGGCCTCCTCGTCGACGAGCTCGATCGCGCGATCACGCATCCGCCGGGGATCGACGAGTACGACCCTATCGTCTGGGCCGAGAAGGTCCGGGAGGAGTACCTCTCGGTCCTCGAGCCAAGGAAGAAAGGACTCGATGCCGTCGAACAGCTCGCCTTCGGCGATTCGCGTGAACTGCTCTTCGGCGAAGCTGACTGAACCGAGAAGGCCGGCGGCTCTCGCGCGTTCGACGGGTCCAGGGATGAACTCGCGACACGCCTGGATGACGACCGAGTTGAATTCGTGTACCGAGCGCTGGTCGACGATGTCGAACTCGGTGATCCGTTCGACCTCGTCTCCGAAGCAGTCGATTCGAATTCCGGACTCGAGCGTCGGCGGGAAGACGTCGAGGATGCCACCGCGGACCGAAAACTCGCCTTGGTGCTCGACCTGGTATTCGCGTCGATAGCCGAAGCCGACGAGGCGCTCGGCGAGCTCGCCGAAGTCAATCTGGTCGCCGACGGCGAGCGCGACAGGTTCGTGACGCGAAGCACTAGTTGCCAGGCGTTGCAGAAGTGCCTTCACCGGCGCGACGACAAGCGACGGCCCTGCGTCCTTACTCAGCAGGGCGCTTAGTACCTCGAGGCGACGCCCCATGACTTCCATCGAGGGCGAGACGCGCTCGAAGGGCAGCGTCTCCCACGCGGGAAACGTCGCCACGCCGTCGTCGCCGACGTAGGCGCGAAGGTCGTGAGCGAGGCGGTCCGCCTCCGCCGAGGTCGGCGTGACGACGAGTATTCGATTCGAGGAGAAGCCGGCAAGCGCCGCCAGGAGAAGTGGTCGAACAGGCTCGCCCGCGGCAACCGTCGCCATCGTCGTGCCGACCAACTCGGCGATGACAGGATCGCTCCGTAGAAGACCTGGCAGCTCGCCGAGTGGACCGCTCATTGGCGCGCGTTCACCTGCGTCATGGCCTGCTCCGGGCCGTCGCTGATCACGAGCTCGATGGCATCGGCCGCGAGCTCGACGCCGAGTGCGACGAGTTCAGATTCGGCGCGCGACGGTTTCGAGAGCACGTGGCTCGCGCCACGTTCGCGACTCGGTGGCTTACCGATACCAATTCGAATACGACAAAAGTCGAGGCGCTTCAGGTGCTGATCAATCGAGCGGAGCCCGTTGTGGCCCGCCGTGCCACCGCCCACCTTGACCCGCACGGTACCGGGAGGAAGATCGAGCTCGTCGTGAACGACGACCAGACGAGTTGCGTCACCGTCGAGAAACCGGTTCACGACACCGAGCGCGGCTAGCCCAGACTCGTTCATGAAGGTTTCGGCAACCGCGAAGACGACACGTTTACCGTCGGCCTGCACGGCTCCGACACGGGCGTACACGCCCTTTTCCGAACGAAGGTCGACTCCGAAACGACTACCGAGCACCTCGATGGCGGCACCTCCGACGTTGTGCCTCGTCCCTACGAACTCAGAGCCGGGATTCGCTAGCCCGAGAATCGCGAGCTCCGCGCCACCGGCCGCGCCGGCTGGGCGCGCATTGCGTCGAAATAGACCCGTGATCAGCTCTCGTCGCTCGCCTCGTCGGAGGCATCGGACGCTTCGGCCGCGGACTCCTCGGCTGCAGCAGCCTCTTCCTCGGCCGCAGCAGCCTCTTCCTCGGCGCCGAGCTCCATACCGTGCGGAGCCGCCGCAACCACGACCGGCATCTCGGGGTCGAGCTCGGCGGTGACGCCGGCTGGCAAGTTGAGGTCGGCGACGCGAATCGCCTGACCGAGCTCGAGTGCCTCGATGCCCACATCGATCGATGCTGGGACATCGCCGGGCTTGGCGCGAACGACAAGGTGCAACAAGGCATGTTCGATGACGCCACCTGCACGCGTTACCTGGAGCGCCTCGCCGACGAGGTTGATCGCGACCGTGGCAGAGATGATCTCGTCGCGCCGAACAACCTGGAAGTCGACGTGCGAAACCGTGTTCTTGACCGGGTGGCGCTGTATCTCCTTGGCGACGACGAGGTGACTCGCGCCTCCGACCTGGACATTGAACAGCACGCTTCCGCGCGCCTGGGAGTTCAAGGCGCCTCGAAGGTCCCTGGCCTCGACGGTGATCGGCAACGGGTCGATCCCGTGCCCGTAGATGACTGCAGGAATTCGGCCGTCGGTGCGAGTGCGCCGACTGGACGACGAACCCCGATCCGAGCGCTCTTCGGCAACGAGTGCAATGTCAGGCATTGGAAGATACTCCTCAAGCGGGGTTTTCCAGAGAAGCGGACTCCCGCCACCCTTCGTGCAGCGCGACGTGGCGCTGAATTCCGATCATTCTAGGCAACCCGGGCACCACGGTGATCCAACAGGCCCGCGAACCCTCGCGACATGTGTCACGAGGCGATCGATCGCGGGCTACGAGAGGTTCTGCCCTCCGAAGATCTCCGAGACGGAGGTGTCTTCAAATACCGCATCGATCGCGTCGGCAATGATGCCTGCGATCGAGAGCACCTTGATCTTCGGTATGCGGCGCTCGGGTGGGAGCGGCATGGTGTCGGTCACGATGACCCTGCTGATCGGAGCGGCCTCTAGTCGCTCGAGGGCAGGGTCCGAGAGCAGCGGATGCGTCGCCATCGCCCAGACGTCGACCGCGCCTGCCTCGATCAGTCGCTCCGCGGCGGCACATATGGTGCCGGCCGTATCGATCATGTCGTCGATCACGACCGCGACGCGACCTTCGACGTCGCCGATGACCTCGAGTGCCTCGACGCTGTCGGCGGCACCTGGCGGTCGGCGCTTGTGCACAAAGGCCAGGTCAGCGCCTAGCTGCTGGCTAAAGCGCTCAGCGACCTTGACCCTGCCGGCGTCGGGCGAAACCACCACCATGTCTGGCACCTTCTGGTCCCGGAGGTAGTCCAGCAAGACCGGAGCCCCGGTCAGGTGGTCGACTGGGCAGTCGAAGAAGCCCTGGATCTGGCCTGAGTGGAGATCCACGCTGATAACGCGGGTTGCGCCGGCGCGCGACAGCAGATCAGCGATGAGCTTCGCGGTTATCGGCTCACGGCCGGTCGACTTCCGGTCCTGGCGGGAGTAGCCGTAGTACGGACATACCGCGATGATCCGCCTCGCAGAGGCGCGCTTGGCGGCATCGATCATGATGAGCTGCTCCATGATCGAGTCGTTGACTGGCGGACAGTGCGTCTGGATGATGAAGACGTCAGATCCCCGGATCGACTCGTCGAAACGGCAGTGGATCTCGCCCACCGAGAAATCGCGCAGGTTGGCCTCGCCGAGCTCGGTGTTCAGCTCCCGAGCGATGGCAACGGCCAGCTCAGGGTGCGATCGGCCCGCGAAGAGCTCGAGTCGCCGATGCGGCACAAGTTCGGTTAGTGGCATCTGTCGTCTCCTACGTCGCCGATCCAGCGTCTCGCGAAGCTACTCCCTTGAAAAATGGACCGGTCTCGAAGGCGTCGGGGACTTCGGAACCAGTTGCCAGATCGGCGAAGGGACCTACGTGGGCGTCCATGCCGATCGTGGCGCCGGACACCGACGAGAACTCGACGCGCGACCGCTCACCTACCACGCTGTCGACAATCCGGGTGGAGGGCCCGATAACCGCCCCTCGTCGAATCCTCGTCTTCCCTACAAGGTAGGTGAAGGGCAACAAGGTGACGTCTTCGTCGAGATTGACCGTGACGTCGACATAGGTGCTCGACGGATCGACCATCGTCACGCCTGCTCGCATCCATTGCTCGTTGATCCGGGCGCGCAACTCCGCCTCGGCGACGCTCAGTTGCGCGCGATCGTTGACTCCGGTGGTCTCTAGCGAATCCCCCACCACGAGTGACCCCACGACGTAGCCGCTGTGCACGAGACCCTCGACCACATCGGTCAGGTAGTACTCGCCCTTCGCGTTGTTTGGTCGCAGCCGTCGAAGGCTCGGGGCCAGCAGACTTTGGCGGAGGCAGTAGATCGAAGTCCCTACCTCGGCGATCTCGAGCTCAATCGGTGACGCATCGCGGTCCTCAACGATCCTTTCGACGTTTCCCTGCTCGGTTCGCACAACTCGGCCATAGCCCGAGGGGTCGTCAAGGATCGCCGTGAGCAGCGTCGCGGCAGCGTCACCACCTTGATGCTCCTCGACAAGGGCCCGAAGTGTCGCCGGCCGAAGCAGCGGAGCGTCGCCTGGAAGCACCAGCACGTCAGCGTTGCCCATCATGTCGTCGTCTGGAAACTCCGTGAGCGCGACCGCGACCGCATCGCCGGTTCCGCGGGCGAGTGGCTGCTCCACAAAGTGCAGCTCGAGCCCAGGAGGCGCACCTGCTGAGATCAACTTTGTCATCTCCGCCGAGCGATACCCCACCACCACGACGACCCGTTCCAAGGAGAGCTCCGAAAGCGCGTCGAGAACATGTAGGACCATCGGGCGGCCGGAGATCGGATGCAACGGCTTCGGGAGGGAGGAGTGCATCCGTCTCCCTTCACCCGCGGCGAGCACGATGGCAGAGAGGGGTCGATACGGCATCGGCCTATTCTTTCCCATGCGCCGGAAGCGCGTCGGCGCCACAAATTAGAGGTGAATGACATCGCAGACCTGACCGATCAGCGACTAGCGGGCGAGCTGTTCGTAACGAACGGCCTGCCCGTTCTCGAGCGGTACACCGCCATCGAATGCCTCTCACCCGACTTCGACGCCGGCTGGCAAGCCCACGGAGCGATCGACCTCGCCGTCGAGCTGCTCGCCACCTGGTGCGCCGACCGAGCAATCCCAGCGTGCACGGTCGAGGTCGTTCGCCTCCCTGGGCGAACCCCGCTGATCTTCGCGGAGATCGCTGCCACTGATGGCGCAGCGCATCGGGCGACGACGCTGTTGTACGGACACTTTGACAAACAGCCGGCACTCGGACCCTGGAACGATGGGCTCGGACCCTTCGCAGCGGTGTATCGGGGGGATCGTCTGTACGGCCGAGGTACCGCCGATGACGGCTATGCCATCTTCGCGGCGTTCTCCGCGATCGAGTCGCTCGCCGCACGCGGAGTCGCCCACGGCCGCATCCTGGTTCTTATCGAAGGCAGCGAAGAGAGCGGCAGTCCGGATCTCGACGCCTACCTGGACCACCTTGCGCCACGTCTTGGCACCCCCGGCCTCGTCATATGTCTCGACTCTGGATGTGTGACCTACGACCGACTCTGGGTAACGACCTCCCTCAGGGGCACGATCGCTGGCACGTTTCGAGTCGACGTTCTAAAAAACGGCGTTCACAGCGGTCAAGCCGGCGGCATCGTCCCGTCTTCGTTTCGCATCGCGAGACGCCTCCTAAGCCGCATAGAGGACGACGCGACCGGCGATCTGCTCCTCGAGGAGCTGAACGCTGAGATCCCTCCGCAGCGCCGAGCGGAGATCGCGCAGGTTGCGGAGAACTTCGGAATGGACGGCGCCGGGATCTTTCCACTGGTCGACGGACTCGAGCTCGCCGGAGTCACTGCCGCAGAACGAATCGAGCGAGGCACGTGGCGCCCCTCGTTGGCGGTGACGGCGCAGGCAGGTATGCCTGATCTCGAGGCCGGCGGCAATGTCCTTCGACCATTCACGACGCTCAAGCTCTCGATCCGTGTACCTCCTAACGTCGACGCAGCTCGGGCCGCAGCAGCCATTGCGAAGGCACTCACCTCCAACCCTCCCGAAGGAGCACACGTCACGTTCGACGCGCCGCATCTCGCCCAAGGCTGGGACGCACCGCCACTCGAGGCTTGGCTCGGCGAGGCGGTCGAGTCGGCATCGCTTCGGCACTTCGGAGAGCGCCCGAACGCGATCGGCCTCGGCGGTTCGATCCCGTTCATGGACTCACTCGGTCATCGCTACCCAAAGACGCAGTTTCTCGCCACCGGCGTACTCGGGCCGGAGAGCAACGCGCACGGCCCGAATGAATTTCTTCACGTCCCGACCGCGGCCGCGGTCACGTGCTGTGTCGCCGATGTGCTGGCAGCGGTGCGCTGAGACATCCGGGTCGGCTCGGGCTTGGCTAGGGTCATGACGTGCCCGACGACGACACTTCGGTCAACGATGCAGTAGTCGACCCGGAGCCCGACGCGGACGCGCACCTCGCGAGCGCGTTTCGGATCGCAGTGATGCGCCTCTCTCGACGACTTCGATCAGAGCGTAGTGACGAGACACTCGGTCTCTCGCAGCTCTCCGCACTGGCGACGCTCATCCGGAACGGGCCACTGTCACCCACTGCCTTAGCGGAGCTCGAGCGGATCCAGCCACCCTCGATGACCCGAGTGATCACTGCTCTCGAAGAACGCGGTCTCTTGGAACGGGCGCCGCATCCAACCGATGGTCGTCAGTCCGTGATCGCGATCACCGAGGCTGGGCGAGGGATCGTGATGGAGGATCGGCGCCGGCGGGCCGCATGGCTCGCGCAACGCTTCGCGACCCTCTCACCAGAAGAGCAGGAACAGATCGCCAACGCGTTGCCGATCATCGAACGGATCGGCGAGAGCGACTAACGCCGCTCTGCCGGCGTGACGACTCGAGCTGGGCGAGGTGACTTGACCTAGCGCCCACGTGCTCGCGCTAGGTCAACAGCGCAAAGTTGAACGACTTGAACTTCGCTCCGCTTACGTAGCCGACGTGGAGCGCAGTGAAAAACCGCCGACCCTTCAAGGTCTTCGGCGCGGAGAGTGTCACAGCAGCGTCGGAGCTTGCGAACTTCCCAGCCGCACAGTACGGATCACAGCTGTTCGCGGTATAGACGGCGCTCGCCTTCGCTGAGGTTGCGCCCCAAGCGGTCCATTTCAGCTTGGTGAGATACGAGTTACCGTCTCCGCAGCTGATAACGAACCTCGACGGACGGACCTCGGCCTTCCCGGTGCAAGGTTGGACAACAACGCGCCCGACAGCAGCGCTCGCGGGCACCGTCGAGTCGAACACCGTCGTCGTGGTCATTGCGAGCAGGCTCAACATCCCGGTCAACAGGTAGCGAAGTCCCCGCATCGTCATCGTCTCCTTTCACTTCTCTGACCAACATCGCCCGGCGGCTCACGCGAACCTCGCCGCGGCATCGTGACGGGACGCTCATCGTATCGTCACCCGATGCCCCGCTCGAGGCCGTGATGCAGCCGCTGGACGACGACACGCGACAAGGCGAGACTGATGTCATGTCGGGAATAGCTGTACTAGATGACTACCAGGGACGTGCCGCTGAGTTCGCCGATTGGGTGAGCCTGGACACTCCGGTTCACTACTTCCGGGATCACCTGGAGGGCGATGCGCTCGTGAGGGCGGTCCAGGACTGCGAAGTCGTCGTCGCGATGCGGGAGCGAACACAGATAACGGCAGAGGTCCTGGCGGCGCTGCCCAACCTGCGGCTGCTCGTCACTACCGGGATGACGAACGCCGCGATCGATGTCGACGCCGCGCACAGCCATGGCGTCGTCGTGAGCGGCACGCCAAGCGTCGGCACCAGCACCGTCGAGCTGACTTGGGCGTTGCTGCTGGCCGCCGTCAAACATCTTCCACTCGAGGACCGCGAACTGCGCGCCGGGTCCTGGCAGACCACGCTTGCGTCGGATCTCGCCGGCAAGCGGCTCGGGCTCATCGGACTCGGACGACTTGGCGCTGCGATGGTCCCGATCGCGAAGGTTTTCGCGATGGAGGTCGTGGCGTGGAGCCAGAACCTCACGCCAGAACGCGCCGACGAGGTCGGGGTCGAGATGCTCACCAAGGACGAACTGATCAGCAGCTCTGACGTCGTGTCGATCCACCTTCGTCTCTCCGAGCGCACCCGCGCCCTGATCGGTGAACGGGAGATCGCGATGATGCGTCCAGGTGCACTGTTGCTGAACACGTCTCGGGGACCGATCGTCGACGAAGCGGCGCTCGTGAGCGCGCTCCAAGCGCAGCGGATAACAGCGGCGCTCGACGTCTACGACATCGAACCACTACCGGAAGGTCACCCGCTGACGGCGCTTTCGAACGTGGTCCTTGCACCGCATCTCGGCTACGCAAGTGAAGACAACGTACGCCAGATGTACATCGCAGTGGTCGAGAACATCGCGGCATTTCGCGAAGGAGCCCCTATCCGGGTCGTTTGAAGCCCAACGCGACCCTTACTCCTCGTCGCCGAGGTGGATCGCCCTCCAGCCCCGGTCACGAAAGCCTGCAGCGCTCGCCACCGCCCCAGAAGCGTCATTTCCGAGCACGTGCTCATACGTCGCGGTCGAGCCGGAGCGGAGTAGATACCGAGCCGCGGTTGCGACAAGTCGGCGAGCGAGACCACGTCCGCGGAACTCGGGCTCAGTGCCGACCGCGATCTCGGAGCCAAACTCGTCATGACGCTTCAGGCCGACACCTGCCATATACCGATTCTCTTCGTCACAGGCGACGAGGATGCCGCCATTGAACGGGCGAAGCCACCCGGGAAGGCGGGGGTCGTCCGTCTCGACCCAACTACCAAGCTCGTCGAGATCGACGAGCTGATCAAGGTAGCGGAAGACCCCGAAGCCAAGCGTGTCGTCCTCACCAAAAACGGCACCGATGCGCTCCGACAACTCCGCTAATCCGCCTCGAGCGAGGCGCTCTACCTCAGCAAACGCCGCTGGCGACACCGAGATCAGCACGCCCTCCGGCGTCTCGACGCCGAGAACCGGACGTACAACGCCATCCCATTCAGGCTCGTCTCGAAGCTCCGAAGCGACGATCTGAAGGCCGCTCTCGGGCGGCCACACGCCCAGTCGGTATCTGAGATGGCGGGCGGCTCGCTGATCGAGATCGATCTCGGTTGGTATCTGGTCGGATGACATCGCCGGCAAGCCTACGGGCGAAGACCGTTGACTCTCGGCTCCGGGACCGAAGGCGCACCTGGCGGGGTGCGGTCGAACTAACGAACTACCTGGCGTTGAAGTCTCGGTCAAGATATCTGGATCATGCGAGCTACCCCCCGTCTCGTCGGCGACGAGATCACATCCATGTGCCTCGACGGCGCCGAACGTCAATATCTCGACTTCGACTTCGCAGCCTCCACAGGAGCGCTGGCAAGTGTTGCCGATGCCGTTACCGCATTCCTGCCCTTTTACTCAAGCGTTCATCGAGGCGCGGGGTACAAGTCGATCGCGTCGTCGGCCGCGTACGAGTCGGCTCGTCAAGCGGTCTTCTCCTTTGCACGGCGCGAGGGCCGAGATGACGTTGTGATACTCGTACGCAACACCACCGAGGCGATCAACCACCTCGCTTACCGGCTTCGGCTACAGCCAAGCGACGTCGTCGTGACGAGCGTGGTCGAGCACCACGCAAATCTGTTGCCCTGGGGGCGAGTGGCCACCCGCAGGATGATCGAATGCGATGAACGGGGAACCTTCTCGCTCGAGGCAGTCGTCACTGTGCTCGATGCCGTGCCCAAGGCGAAACTGCTGGCGATAACCGGGGCGTCGAATGTCACCGGCTGGCTCCCACCCATCGATGCGATAATCACCGCGGCCCACGAGCGTGGCGTGCCCGTCCTCCTCGACGCCGCGCAACTCGCCCCACACCGATCCCTGCCCTCTGGTGCCGACTTCGTCGTGTTCTCCGGTCACAAGATGTATGCGCCGTTCGGGTGTGGCGCCTTGATCGGCCCTCGATCGAGCTTCCTCGAGGGCGATCCGTTCCTGGTCGGCGGTGGCGCGGTGGACCTCGTCGACTTAGACGAGGTGATCTGGACCGCGCCCCCGGAGCGGGAGGAAGCAGGCTCGCCAAACGTCATCGGAGCCGTCGCGCTCCATGCTGCTATCGACGAACTGAGCGACATCGGATTCGAGGCCATCGGGGCGCACGACGACCTGGTGGCGCACGCGTTGCGCGCTGGCCTCAAGAGCATCGATCAAGTCCGGCTCCTCGGACCTGACCTCGAGACGCCTACCTTGCCAGTCGCCAGCTTCACGATCGAAGGAGTCTCGCATGCATTGGCTGCTGCTCGACTGAGCGCCGAGTTCGGGATCGGCGTGCGCCACGGCTGTTTCTGCGCTCACCCGTACCTCGTCCGACTACTCGGAATGCGCGGGCGTCGCTCAAGACGTTCCGATCGATGGCGAGAGCAGGCGAACGAGCGTCGCTGCCTGGCGCGGTGCGAGCCTCCGGTGGGTTGACGACAACGCTCGACGACGTGGACCGGCTGCTTCGCGCCGTCCGCGAGATCGCGACCACCCCGGCGCCAGCCTCCTACGTGAAAGACGACCGAAACGGCGAGTGGTGGCCGGGAGGCCTCCCGCGTCCAGACGACGGCATGGGACTCCTGCCCGGTTGTGGAGCTACGTGAGTTCACCTCGAGAGGTTGTCGTCGCGAACTTCAACATCCATGCGGGCATCGACGGCTGGGGCAGGGAGTTCGACGCATTCCGAGCCTGTATCGACATTGGCGCCGACGTCTTGGTGATCGAAGAAGACTGGGTCGGAGTCGACCCGTGCGAGTCAATCGGCGCACGCGTCGCTGCCGAGGGCGGCTACAAAATCCTCACGGCACCGCTTAGCCCGGCTCGGCGCAGGCGCACTGCTTCGACGACCTCAACGCTGCCACGTCACTGGCAGCCGCGTCGGGGACCTGGCTTCATCCGGCCACTTCTTCTCGAAGGATCTTCGAGATCGCTACTCGCTCGGGCCAGGCGCCAAGAGCGCGCCATGGTGATGACCTCCGGCTCGTGGGCGACCTCGCTTCTTAGCCGCTTACCTATTCTGCACTCGCATTTGGTCGAGCTCCCCGTGCTTCGCGGCGATCCAGCGAGACGAAAGGCCATCGTCGCGACGCTCGACACCGGGAGCGGGACCGCCTTGACCGTCATTGGTGTCCACCTTGGTCATCTCACACAGGGCTCGCTCCGTCAGATGCGCGCGTTACAGCGCCACGTCGCAACCCTGACCGGTCCGACGCTTCTCGTCGGCGACCTCAACTGCTGGGGTCCCCCACTTCGGGTCATGCTGCCCGGACTTCACGACTCGGTCAGAGGTCCAACCTGGCCGGCATGGCGACCGCACAGCCGGATCGATCACATCCTCGTCAACGACCGCTCGCTCATCGCATCCTCGGAGGTGCTGCCAGACGCTGGATCGGACCATCTGCCGATCCGATGCGTGGTCCAGCTCCAGTAAACGCTTCTCGCACACATGTCGCTCGGGTGAGCGACAAGGACCGCGAGGTTCGCGCCGCGCCGATCACCAGCCGACCGAGATGCTTGTGCTTTTCCCGATGCGACGTCCAAATCCGCAGCACAATGGTGGCCACGTCGACCCGATCTCGAGGAGGACGAGCGATGTCACGTCACGAAGAACTTCTAGCCCGCCATCGGGCCGTACTTCCGGAGTGGATCGGTCTCACCTACGACAAGCCGATCAGCCTCGTTGCGGGAAAAGGACGCCACGTCACCGACGCCGAGGGCAACCGCTACCTGGACTTTTTCGGCGGGATTCTCACGACCAGCATCGGCCACGACATCGAGGAGATCACCGCCGCCATCGTCGGCCAGGCCTCACGGATCCTCCACACTTCGACGCTGTACCTGATCGAGCAAGAGATCGAGCTTGCCGAAAAGATCGCCCGACGCTCTGGAATCCCCGACGCCAAGGTCTTCTTCACGAACTCCGGGAGTGAGGCAAACGAGACCGCTCTTCTCCTCGCGACCGAGTTCCGGCGAAGCCCAGTCGTGCTCGCCCTCCGGAACAGCTACCACGGTCGCAGCTTCGCGACGATGGCGGTGACGGGGAACCGCTCGTGGTCGGCGTCCGCATTGTCACCGCTTCGGGTCACTTTTCTCGACGCCGGGGGCAGGGGTGGTCCCTTTGCGGACCGCCTCGGTGACGACCTCGTCGAGGCGGTTCGCCGCGACGTCGAGTATCTCTTCCAGACTGCGATCCCTGCCGACCCCGCCTGCGTGATCTACGAGCCGGTGCAAGGAGTCGGCGGATTCGTTCTCCCGCCTACGGGAGTGCTCGGAGCGATTAACGACGTCGTAACGGCACACGGTGGCCTTTCGATCAGCGATGAGGTACAGACCGGCTGGGGACGCACCGGCGCCTCGTACTTCGGCTTCGGCCTTCACGGCCTTCAACCCGACATGTTCACGTTTGCAAAAGGGCTCGCAAACGGGCTTCCGATCGGCGGGGTGGTCGCTCGAGCTGACGTCATGGACTGCATCGGCTCACACTCGATCTCGACCTTCGGTGGCAACCCGCTCGTCGCAGCGGCCGCGAACGCGACCCTCGATTACATCGACAGTCACGACCTCGTCCACCACGTAGATCTCGCAGGAGCGCATCTAGTAGCTGGACTGTCGAGCCTCTGCGTCGATTCGCGAACCGTCAAAGAGGTGCGTGGAGTCGGGCTGATGGTGGCAGTTGAGTTCACCCGTCCGGACGACTCCGCTCCAGATCCCGACGCCGCGGCTGCAATGCTTGAGGCGCTCCGGCTCGAAGGGGTCCTGGTCGGCCGCGGCGGTCTCGACTCGAACGTGCTCAGGATCGCTCCGCCGATGTCAGTGACGATCGAGGAGATCGACGTCGCGCTCGAAAGCTTCGAGCGTGCGCTTCGACGAACAACGGGGGCCGCGGTCAGCCATTGACAACGCTCGGTCATGCGACCGGGACGCCGCAGCTGCCCGATGGGAGCACCAGACCGCTATCTGCTGCTCGTAACTGCCATCAACTGTGGCTATCTCTGGCGAACTCCGACGTCGAGCACCGCGGCAGTTCCACTCTCGACAACTTCGAGGCAGCGCCGGAGTGCAGACGTCAGTTGGCTCCGCTGCTCGACCCGTTCACCGTGGGCGTGACACGCCAGAGCAAGTGCTGCAAAGTTCGGCGCGGACGAAAAGCTCGTGCCGACGGCGTCACCGCTCGCCGCAGAGGCACCTTCGGGAAACAGCTCGTAGACAGGTAGACGACTGGCCCGGTAGCCGTCGTTGTTGAGGATCACGGTGAGAAAGGGGGTTCGCATCTCCGCCGCCATCATCAGTGCCGAGCTTGGCACGCTAAAAAGGAAGCTGCCGTCGCCGCAGATGGCGACGACGCGTCGCTCTGGATGCGCCAATTTCACTCCGATCGCGCCGCCGAGCGCCCAGCCGAGTCCAGGAGCGAAGGCGCCCGCGATCGTGCCGGCTTTCGTGCGGACCACATCTTGGTAGACAAGACCTGAGTTCGTCACTGCTTCTTCGACGACGATGTCGTCGGACCGGAGAACCTCGTTTAGTGCGAGGAGCACATCGACAGCGCCGATGCCATCGTCTTCGAGGAGCTGGGGGGCGCCGAGCGGCTCACCTGCTCCTGCGGATTCGACCCGGTCGTCGAACCGGCGTGCGGTCTCAGGCGAGGTCGCCCGCAGCTCCGCGATGGCATCACCAAGCTGACCGAGTGCGGTCGGACCGTCGGCCTGCAGTGCGATGTCAACCGGGAAGGCCCAGAGCGGCATAGTCACTTTCAACGGGTCGCCGTCGATGTGGACGACGGTGGCGGCAGAGTTCGGCTGGACAGAGCGGGGGATGAATGGCACGTCGCACTCGACGATCAGCACCAGATCGGCCTCGCGGAGCGCCGCGGTGGCAGCGGCCGGGGAACGCAGGTGCATCGGGTGCAGCGTCGGGATGCTCACGGGTCCGGTGTCGACGCCTCGAGTCACGGTCAACCCGGCCAGCTCGGCCAGTCGCGTCACCGCCTCAAAGCCACTCTCGGTGCGACCCGTTCGCGACGTGATGAGAAGCGGCCTCGAGGCGGCCGCGATCAGCGCAACCACCTCCGCGACGCGGTCGGCACCGAGTGCTGGGGGAGCAGGAATTGCGTAACCCGACGTTCGAGATGCCCGCCGCTCTGGCCGGTCCATGAGCACGTCGCGAGAGACAGTGAGATATACAGGGCCGGCCGGATAGCTCGTCGCGATCTGGACAGCGCGGCCGAGTGCCCGGTCAAGCATCTCGGGCCGGGTGATCTCGAGGACGAGCTTGGCGTAGCTGCGGACGATTCCAGGTTGGTCGGGCATGTCCTGCAACCACTGGATGTAACCGCTCCTGCCGCCACGGGACTCGCTGTCTTCCCCGTAGGGAGTCTTCCCAGCGAGGATGATGACTCCCGCCCTGTCTCGGAACGCGTCGTGCATCATCGCTCCGAGATTCTGGGTTCCGGCGTCAACGTGCACGACGACACACTGCGGCCGACCCGTCGCTTGATAGAACGCGTGTGCCGCGGCGAGCGACACTGCCTCGAAGGTCGAAGCGTGCACCCGCGGGATCGTGATTCCAGCCGCGGGCAAGGTCTTCATTGCCTCTTGAAGCGGAGCGGAGTCGGTCCCAGGGTTCAAAAACAGGTGCTCCACG
>Ga0075522_10001523_pt1 | contig 17543 bp, 20 predicted proteins | sample NGEPerA_FD_74796 | JGI IMG/M metagenome (GOLD analysis project Ga0075522, IMG submission 74796) | Arctic peat soil microbial communities from the Barrow Environmental Observatory site, Barrow, Alaska, USA - NGEE PermafrostL2-A | ecosystem: Environmental > Terrestrial > Soil > Wetlands > Peat ... | reverse complement strand
CGCCATGGCGGTGCTGCCGACCGGCGGCGGCAAGAGTGTCTGTTTCCAGATTCCGGCCATGCTGCGCGCCGGCGTCGGGCTGGTGGTCTCGCCGCTGATCGCCCTGATGAGCGATCAGGTGGCGGCGCTGAGCCAGCTGGGCGTGGCGGCGGCGCGGATGGATTCCGGCCTCTCCATCGACGAACGGGACGACACCTGGCGTCGGCTGGCGGCGGGGCGACTCGATCTGATCTATCTGTCGCCCGAGGGGCTGATGGCCGGCGCGGCGATGGAGCGGCTGCGGGCCGCGCCCCTGGCCCTGATCGCCGTGGACGAGGCCCACTGCGTCAGCCAGTGGGGCCACGATTTCCGGCCTGAATACCGCTCTCTGGGGCGCCTGGCCGATCTCTTCCCCGGCGTGCCGCGCCTGGCCCTGACGGCCACCGCCGACGCCCGCACCCGGGTCGATATCCGCGCCGAACTGCGGCTCGGCGAGGCGGCGGAATATGTCGCCAGCTTCGCGCGGCCGGAGCTGGCCCTGGCCGCCGAGCGCAAGCGCGACGGCGCGGGCGGTCGCGTCTGCGCTCTCGTCAAGGCGCGGGCCGGCCAATCGGGGATCGTCTATTGCGGCTCACGCGACGGATCGGAGCGGCTGGCCGAGCGGCTGGCCGGCGAAGGGGTCGCGGCGAAGGCCTATCACGCCGGCCTCGACAAGCAGGTCCGGCACGACCGCCTGACCTGGTTCCTGGCCGAGGACGGGGCGGTGATGGTGGCGACCATCGCCTTCGGCATGGGCATCGACAAGCCGGACGTGCGGTTCGTCATCCACGCCGATCCGCCGGCCTCCATCGAAGCCTATTGGCAGGAGATCGGCCGGGCCGGCCGCGACGGCGACCCGGCCGAGGGGATCACCCTCTACGCCGCCTCGGACATGGCCTGGGCCCTGGAGCGGATCCGGCGCCGGGAGCTGCCGGAGGAAGTCGCCCAGGTGCAGGTCCGCAAGGTCCATCAGCTCTACGCCATGCTCGACGGAACCGCCTGCCGCGCCGCCTCGGTGCGCCGCTATTTCGGCGAGACGCAGGCCGCTCCGTGCGGGACCTGCGACCGCTGCCTGCGGCCGCCCAAGGGCGTCGAGGTGACCAAGGCGGCGCAGAAGGCGCTCTCCGCCGTCCACCGGCTGGGCGGCCGGTTCGGACGCGGGCGCCTGGTCGATCACCTGCTCGGCAAGACCAAGGGGGTTCGCGAATCGGAGGCCGGGATGTCGACCTACGGGGTCGGCAAGGAGTTCAGCCCGGCCGGCTGGCGCGATCTGATCGACCAGCTCCTCTTCGAAGGCCTGCTGGTGGAGAATCCCAACGATGGAAGGCCGCTGATCGCGCTCGCCGACGCCCAGGCGGTGCGCGCGGTCTATCGCGGCGAGCGGACGCTGACGGTGCTGCGCGCCCCCGAGGAACACGACCCGACCACGCGATCGGGCCGCCCGCGCGCGCGCCGGGATCGCGTCCCGCTGGCGGTCGGCGGCGAAGCGACGGGCCTGTTCGAGTCCCTGCGCGCCTGGCGCCGCGCCGAGGCCGCCCGCCAGCGCGTGCCGCCGTATGTGATCTTCCACGACCAGACCCTGGCCGACATCGCCCGTCTGCGCCCCGACGACCGCGGCGCGCTGCTGAAGATCGACGGCGTCGGCCAGGGCAAGCTGGAGCGCTACGGCGACGCGGTGCTGGCGCTGGTGGCGGACGGAGGGTGAGGCTGCGTGCTCGGGCCGAATCTGATGTAGGGTTGACACCAACACTAAGTAGTCTACTTCTGGTCGATGAGCGAAGATCGCCGAGGAGGCCATGACCAGCAAATATGATTCTCTTGGCGACTATCTCAGGGCTCGCCCGACCAATGAGATCCCCATGTCCTTCGCCGACATCGAGAAGGTGACCGGCGCCCCGCTACCTCCCAAGGCGGTCAACCATCCCGCATGGTGGAGCAACAACCCGTCCAACAACACCATGACGCGGGTCTGGCTCGACGCGGGTTTCCGGACTGAGCGGGTGAACATAAGCGCGCGGAAGCTGGTGTTTCGACGTAGCGCACGTCCGACGCGCCCTGACGGTGGAGGGAGCTCAGGGGGCGACCCGGCTCCCGCGCCGGCAGTGAGCGTACTTTCCAGGGTGCGCGCCGCGCTCTCTGGAACCGTCCAGGTTGCTCCGGGCGCCAGTCTTACCGAACCGCCAGGCGAGGTCTGGGACGCCGAAGCCTGATGCTTCGCCCCATTCTGCTCGACACCTGTGCGGCCCTCTGGTTGACCGATGGCGCGATCAGCGAAGCAGCCAGCGGCGCGATAGCCGAGGCGGAGGCGGCGGGGCTCGCGATCGCCGTGTCGCCGATCACCGCCTGGGAGATCGGCATGCTCGTCTCCAAAGGTCGAATTACCCTCTCCCGGGAACCGGTCGCCTGGTTCGACGCCCTGCTGGGGGCCGGCGTTGAGTTGGCGCCAATGGCGCCACATATCCTCGTCGCTTCTTCATTCCTGCCCGGCGGAGCGCTGCGTGACCCGGCGGATCGCGTCCTTGCGGCCACGGCGCGGGCGATGAACTATCGCCTGATGACCCGCGACGAACGCCTACTGGACTACGCCACGGCCGGCCATCTCGCTGCGATCGCTTGCTAAAGCGGCGGCGACGAGCGCGAGAGGTGTGACGGCCGTGCTTGAAATACGCATCATTCGGCGCCATGGATCGTGCCTAAGGAGAATGATCGATGCGCACGACCCTGGCCCTGGATGACGACCTCCTCGCGGCGGCTCGCGAATACACCGGTCTGACCGAGAAATCGGCGATCGTCCGCGAGGCTCTGCGGGCGCTCGTCCAGCGCGAAGCCGCGCGACGCCTGGCGCGGATGGGTGGAAGCGATCCCGACGCGAAGGCGGCGCCGCGCCGTCGGCCCCCTTACGCGTGATTCTGGTCGATACATCGACCTGGGCCGATCACCTGCACGCCAGCGATCCGGAACTCGAAGACATGCTTGATGCCGGGTTGGTGTTGACCCATCCGTTCGTGATCGGGGAACTGGCTCTCGGCCACCTTCGCCAGCGGAAGACTTTCCTGGCGCAACTGGATCAGTTGCCGCGCGCCATGATGGCCACCGACGCCGAGGTTCTCCGTTTGATCGACGAGGGTGGCCTCGTTGCGTCAGGCATCGGCTATGTCGACGCCCATCTACTCGCGGCGACGAGACTGACCATCGGCGCGACGCTCCTTACCCACGACAAACGCCTGCGCGCCGCCGCCGCGAGGCTGGGTGTGGAGATGGACGAGGCCTATTGATCGCCGGCGCGTCCGGCGAGGCCTTCGAGCCACCGTTGATGCCAATCGCTCATGCGAGTGAGGAAGAAGAGCGCGCCGGCGCGGGCGAGCACGCCGTGCTGGGTTTCCTCGGTCAGGACCCGGCAGCCGCCCTCGGTCGGGGTGATCAGCCAGGCGTGCCAGGCGGAAACGCCGAAGGCCTCGGCGAGCCAGGCGATGCGGGTTTCGGGGATGAACTCCTCGACCATCGAGCGGAGCGCGACCCCGAAGGTCTTCCAGGTGAACCGCGCGCCGGGGCCGAGGTCGCGCGCGCCGCCCTCGACGACGACATCGTGGGCGTTGGCGTACCAGTCCGGCCACTGCGGCGCGGCGATCAGCGCCGCCCAGACGGTGGTCGCCGGCGCCGAGTTGGTCAGTTCGTTGCGGACATGGACGGGCGAGCGGCCGGGCTCGAATCTGGCCGGCCAGTGGATTGGCGATGGCGGCATTGGCGGACTCCTTGCAATGGCGCTCCGGATCGATCTCGGCTGGAGGCGCGTGACCCGACGTCGGCGAATCGGTAGGAAAGACAGGCGCCGACGATCTCGACCTTCTATGGGATTGTGATCCAGATGTTCTGGCGGGACCACAACCCGCCTCACTTCCATGTGCGCTATTCAAACTTTCGCGCCATCGTCGGCATCGCCGACCTGCGGATCATCCGAGGCGACTTGCCGCGCATCGCCAAGCGCCTAGTTATGGAATGGGCCTCCGATCATCAGGCCGAATTGATGGAGAATTGGCGACTATGCCAGACGAAGGAGCGCCCCGTCACGATCGCGCCTCTGCCATGATCCCGGCGATCGTCTGCGATCAGCCGGAGGACGTGGCGACCGTGGAAACCCTTCCAGGCTTCCGCCTGCGTGTCCGCTTCCACGACGGCCTCGAAGGGATCGTTGACATGAATCGCGAGGTCCATGCGCCCGACGCCGGAGTGTTCGCCGCCTTGGCTGATCCCTCGCGTTTCGCCGCCGCCTATGTCGAGTTCGGCGCGGTGACATGGCCGGGCGAAATCGACTTGGCGCCCGACGCCATGCACGCGGAGATCAGCGCACGGGGCGTTTGGGTTCTCTAAGCGGAGGTTGAACGGCCGACGAAATCATCCTGAGATCGACACGGCGCGGAATTGTCCAGTCTGATCGTTCAAGTGGGTAATACCAGTCCCCACTGAAGATGACTCATGCCAACTTGGGCCCTCGCCCCCGCACTTGCGGGGGAGAGGGTGGGGTGAGGGGGTGGCGCCCCCACGGTGATCTCTCCGGAAAGGCCCGCCACGCGGACAAACCCCTCACCCCACCCTCTCCCCGTTAGAACGGGGAGAGGGCTATCGGTCGGTCGCCTGACGTCGCCAAGTGTCAGCATTTATGGGGGCTGGTATAATGCGCATCTTCAGGTCGGCGCGAGGGTAGCATTCGGCAATTTCTCGAGGTTCCGCGGCCGTATCCTTTGCTCTCACGAACACAACTCGGAAAAGGCCACCGCAACGATCCATCGCGAACCGCAGGTTCTCCAGCCGCTCGCGATTTCCGGGCCGCCTCACCCAGCCTAAGCTCCCATCTCCGACATTTTCATACACGATCGTTTTGTCCTGGCCCGGCTGGATATAGTCTACCCAGAGGGTGAGGACGACGGTCTTGTTGTCGGGAGTGCGGGCGGACCAACTCCATCGCGAATTCTTGCCCTTCGCGCCAAAATGCGCAAAACATCCCGACAGAGTCCAATCCTTCTGCATCAGACGTCCACCTCCGCGTCCAGGGCGTTCTCCTGGATGAACTCGCGGCGGGGTTCCACCAAATCCCCCATCAGCCTCGTGAAGAGGTCGTCGGCGTCGTCGGCGTGGTTGACCTTGACCTGCAGCAGGGTGCGGGCGTTGTGGTCGAGGGTGGTTTCCCAGAGCTGGTCGGGGTTCATTTCGCCCAGTCCCTTGTAGCGCTGGATGGCCAGGCCCCGGCGGCCGGAATCGAAGACGGCGGCGACGAGGTCGAGGGGGCCGCGCACGGGCTGGCTGCGGTCGCGGCGGCGGAAGGTGGCGGCGGTGGCGAAGGTTTCGGCGAGCCTGGCGGCGCGCTCGCCCAGGCGACGGGCGTCGGCGGAGTGGAGCATCGCCTCGTCCAGGACGATGCGCTCGGAGACGCCGCGCTTGGAGCGCTGGAAGACATAGCCGCCGATCTGTCCCGGCTCGCCCGACCACACCCCATCGCCTTCCTCGGCGTAGAGGTCGAGGCGCCGGGCGCCTTCGGCGAGATCGTCGGAATTGCCGAGCAGGCCGGCCAGCGCCGCCTGTTCGATGGCGAAGGCCGGGGCGCGGGCCGAGAGCCGTTCGATGTTGGCCTTGGCCTGGCGCGAGGTCTGGACGAGATCGGCGAGGTCGGCGCCGGTCATGCGCTCGCCCGAGGCGAGGTCGAGTTCGGCCCCGTCGAGGCCTTCGTCGATCAGGAAGATCTCCATCTCGGCGTCGTCCTTGAGGTAGCGCGAGGACTTGCCCTTGCTGGCTTTGTAGAGCGGCGGCTGGGCGATGTAGAGGTAGCCGCGCTCGATGACCTGGGGCATCTGGCGGTAGAAGAAGGTCAGCAGCAGGGTGCGGATGTGCGCCCCATCGACGTCGGCGTCGGTCATCACCACGATGCGGTGATAGCGGATTTTCTCGATATCGAAGTCGTCGCGGCCGATGCCGGCCCCCAGCGCGGTGATCAGGGTGCCGATCTGTTCGGAGCCGAGCATCTTGTCGAAGCGGGCGCGCTCGACATTGAGGATCTTGCCGCGAAGGGGCAGGACCGCCTGGTTCTCGCGGTTGCGGGCCTGCTTGGCCGAGCCGCCGGCGGAATCGCCCTCGACCAGGAAGATCTCGGACTTGGCCGGATCGCGCTCCTGGCAATCGGCGAGCTTGCCGGGGAGAGACGAGATGTCGAGGGCCGTCTTGCGGCGCGTCAGATCCCGCGCCTTGCGCGCCGCTTCGCGGGCGGCGGCGGCCTCAGCGATCTTCTGAATGATCAGCTTTGCCTCGTTCGGGTGTTCCTCGAACCATTGGGCGAGGCCTTCCGCAACAAGGCCCTGGACGGCGGGTTGGACCTCGGAGGAGACCAGCTTGTCCTTGGTTTGGGACGAGAACTTGGGGTCCGGCACCTTGACCGAAAGCACGCAGGTCATGCCCTCGCGGGCGTCCTCGCCGGTGACCTGGACCTTCTCGCGCTTGGCGGCGCCGGAGGTCTCGGCATAGCCGGTGATCACCCGGGTCAGGGCGGCGCGGAAGGCCGACAGATGGGTGCCGCCGTCGCGCTGGGGAATGTTGTTGGTGAAGCACAGCATGGTCTCGTGGTAGCCGTCGTTCCACCACAGGGAGAGGTCGATCTCGACCTTCTCGCGCCGGCCGCGGATGACCAGCGGGGCCTTGAGCAGGGGCGTCTTGGCCTTGTCGAGGTGGCGGACGAAGGCCTCGACGCCGCCCTCGTAGTGGAGGATTTCCTCGAACGGCTCGGCGTCGCGCAGGTCGCGGAAATGGATCACCACCCCTGAATTGAGAAAGGCCAGTTCCCGCAGGCGGTGTTCGATGGTCTTCCGGTCGAAATCGATGTGCGCGAAGGTCCCCTCGGTCTCAGACGTCTTCAGAGACGGCAGGAAGGTGACCTCCGTTCCAGTCAGGAACTCGCCGTTCTCCCGCCGGGGCGCGGCGCCGGTGACGGCCAGCGGGGTCACCGTATCGCCACCCTCGAAGCGCATCTCGTGGCTCTGGCCGGCGCGGTAGATCTTCAACACCAGCCAGTCGGAAAGGGCGTTGACCACCGACACCCCGACGCCATGGAGGCCGCCCGAGACCTTGTAGGAATTCTGGTCGAACTTCCCGCCGGCGTGCAGCTGGGTCATGATCACCTCGGCCGCCGACACCCCTTCGCCCTCGTGGATGTCGGTGGGAATGCCGCGGCCGTCGTCGGTGACGGTGCACGAGCCGTCGGCGTTGAGGATCACCTCGACGCGGGTGGCGTATTCGGCCAGGGCCTCGTCGATGGCGTTATCGACCACCTCATAGACCATGTGGTGCAGGCCCGAGCCGTCGTCGGTGTCGCCGATGTACATCCCCGGCCGCTTGCGCACGGCGTCCAGGCCCTTGAGCACCTTGATCTGCTCGGCGCCGTATTCGGGGTTCATGTCCGGCGCGGCCTGGTCCGGAATTTCGTTGGTCATCTAGGCGTCCAGTTCCGTGAGGCGCGAGCCATCGACATGGACGCCGAGGGCGCGGCCCTTGAGGGTTTCGAAGAGCATCTCGTCGGTTCCGGTGAGGAAGGCCTGGAGCGAAAGCGCCTCGATCTCGTCGAAAAGAGCCGCGCGCCGGACCCGGTCCAGATGCGCCGCCACTTCGTCGAGCAACAATACAGGATTCGGCGCGTCCTGGGCGCCGGAAAGTCGCGCCGCCTGGGCCAGGACGATAGCCAGGATCAGGGCCTTCTGCTCACCCGTCGAACATTCCGCCGCCGGGCGATCGGCCTCGGCGTGGACGACAGCGAGATCGCCGCGATGCGGGCCGACCAGGCCGCGGCCGGCGGCGGCGTCGCGCGCCCTGGCCCCGGCGAGCGCCTCGGCCAGGCGGCCGGCGATCACCTCGGCGTCCGCGCCCTCGCCGGCCAGGCTCTCCCACTCGCCGGTCAGGCGGAGGCCGGCCCTGGGGAAGGGCGACGCGGCCCGGGCGTCGATGGCTTCGCGCAGCGCAAGGACCGTCCCGGCCCGAGCCAGTGCCACCGCCGCCCCGGCCCGCGCCATCCGGGCTTCGACGGCGGCGAGCCAGGCTGGGTCGGCTGGGCCGTCGGCGAGCAGGCGCAGACGCTCGCGCAGGGCCCGCTCGTAGGCGTTGACGCGGGCGGCGTGAGCCGGCTCGGCGGCGAACACCAGGCGGTCGAGGAACCGCCGGCGATCGGCGGCGCCATCGAGGAACAGGCGATCCTGGGCGGGGGTCAGCCAGATTGGGCGCAGATGGTCGGCCAGGCGTCCGGGGCGGGCCGTCTGGCCGTCGATCCGCACGACCCGGCGCGCATCGTTGGCGCTCTCCAGTCCGGCGCCGATACGGACTTCGCCGTCCTCGCCTGGAATGCTCGCCGAAACCGCCCACGCCCGGCCGCGCGCCTCGCCCGGCGTCCGGCGGCCAAGGTCGGCGAGGTCGGCGCCGCGCAGGCCGCGCCCGGGCGAAAGCAGGCTGATCGCTTCCAGCAGATTGGTCTTGCCGGCGCCGTTGGGGCCGAACAGGAAGACGGTGCGCCCGGCCGCCCGCAGTTCCGCCGTCTCGTAGGAGCGGAAATCGCCCAGTCGCAACGAACCGATCGCGGATCGCACGCTAGCTAAGGCCCCGAGCCGCCGCGTGAATCGCAAATCTCATGCATTCGGAGCGCGGGCTTCCAGCCCGCTCTTCCGGCGCCGCGGAAACGCCGGAACGCCAGCTACAGCGGGCTGGAAGCCCGCGCTCCGAGTCCGAATCATCACCCGATCGTCGCCGTCAGGCGCGCAGCGGCATCAGAACGTACTGGACGCCGGCGTCGGTGGGATCGAGGACCAGGACCGGCTCAAGCATGCTCGCCGAGGAAGAACGGTCGGCGAAGCGGAACTCGGCCGTCTCGCCGGCGATCTGGGCGGTGACGTCCATCAGGTAACGGGCGTTGAAGCCAATCTCGAACGGCTCGCCGTCGTAATCGACCTCGAGTTCCTCGACCGCCTGGCCGGTCTCCATGTTGCGGACGGTGAGGACCACGCGGCCCGATTCCACCGCCAGCTTCACCGACCGGCTCTTTTCGGAGGAAATCGTCGCCACCCGATCGACGGCGGCGGCGAAGAGGGTGTTGTCGACGGTCATCACCCGGTGATTCTCGCGCGGGATGACCCGCGTGTAGTCGGGGAACGAGCCGTCGATGACCTTGGAGGTCAGGGCGGCGCGGCCGAACTCGAAGCGGACCTTTTGCGGGCTGAGCTGGATTTCCAGGGTCTCGCCGCTGTCTTCCATCAGCCGCCGGGCTTCCTGGATGGTCTTGCGCGGTACGATGACGCCGGGCGCGCCGCCGGCGCCTTCCGGGGCCGGCATGTCGGCCAGGGCCAGGCGGTGGCCGTCGGTGGCGACCGCGCGCAACAGCGGGCGGCCGTCCTCGACGACGGTGTGGAGATAGATGCCGGTGAGATAGTAGCGCGTCTCCTCGGTGGAGATGGCGAAACGGGTCTTGTCGATCAGCCGCATCATCTCGCCGGTGTCGATGGACACCCGCCCGGAAAGGCCGTCGGAAGACATGATCGGGAAATCTCCGCCGGGCAGAACCGGCAGGTTGACCTTGTACCGGCCGGCCTGGACCTGAAGCCGGGGGTCCTCGCCGGTGAAGCTCAGCGAAACGTCGGCCCCCTCGGGCAGCTTGCGGACGATCTCGTAGAGGGTGTGGGCCGGCGCGGTGATCTGGCCAGGGGCCTCGATTCGCGCCGGGGCCTCATCGACGATCTCCATGTCGAGATCGGTGGCCGACAGGGCGAGGCCCTCCCGGCCGGCGGTGAGCAGCACATTGGACAGAATCGGGATGGTGTTGCGCCGTTCGACCACGCTCTGGACGTGTCCAAGCGCCTTGAGCAGCGCGGCCCGCTCGATAGTCAGCTTCATCTGTGCGTCCGGATCGGCGGTCGCCGCGCATCGATCGGGCGAGCGCGGCGGCCAAGAAAGGGACTTGGCAGACTAACGGATTTGTCGGCGCGAGGAAGGGGCCGGATGCATGCCGGTCAAATCTCAAGCATCGACCGCCGCGCCACCCGATTCCGTCGCGGTCGCCACGCCGGTGGAATCCTTGGCGGCGACCACGACCATGGCCGGACGGACGATCCGGCCGAACAGTTCGTAGCCGGCCTGAAGAACCTGGATCACCCCTCCGGGCGCGATCTCGGCCGAGGTCTGCTCCATCACCGCCTGATGCCGGTGCGGGTCGAACCGTTCGCCGGACGTCGGGAAGACCCTCTTCAGCCCGTTGCGTTCGAAGGCCGACAGCAACTCCTTCTCGGTCATCTCGAGGCCGACGGCGAGCCCGCGGACCGGACCCTCCTCGGCGTCCTTGGGCGCGTGTTGAAGGGCGCGTTCGAGATTGTCGGCGACGCCCAGGAGGTCGCGGGCGAATTTCTGAATCGCATAGGCGCGGGCGTCGTTGATCTCCCGATCCGCGCGCCGCCGGGTGTTCTCGGCCTCCGCCGCCCAGCGCAGCGCCTGGTCCTTCAGGGCCGCCGTTTCGGCGCGCAAGGCCTCGACCGGGTCGGCCTCGTCGGCCAGGTCCGTCTCGTCGTCGCTGTCATCGGCGGCTGACTGATCGTCGCTCATCGGTCCTGGTTCATCCATCCATGATTCGCCCGAGCGCCCTGGCGGTATAGTCCACCAGGGGAATGACCCGGGCATAGTTAAGGCGGGCCGGTCCGATCACGCCGATCGCGCCCAGCACCTTCTGTCCGCCGGACATATAGGGCGCCGCGATCACGGCGGAACCCGAAAGGGAAAAAAGCCGTGTCTCGGCGCCGATGAAGATGCGCACGCCATGGGCCTCGCGAACGTCGTCGAGAAGGCCAATCAGCTGTTCCTTCTGCTCGAGGTCGTCGAACAGCATGCGCACACGCTCCAGATCGGCGACGGCGTTCGGCTCGCCCAGCAGATTGGCCCGCCCGCGCACGATGAGCGCCCGCTCCTGGCCTTCGCCGCCGCCCCAGGCGGCCAGGCCATCCTCGATCAGGCGCGCGGCGGCGGCGTCCAGATCGCGGCGCGCGCCGACCAGTTCGGCGGCCACTTCCAGCTTGGCTTCGGCCAGGGTCTTGCCGCGAAAACGGGCGTTGAGGAAGTTGGACGCCTCCTGAAGCGCGGATGGCGTCGTCCCGGCGGAGAGCCGCATCAGCCGGTTCTCGACCTGTCCGTCCTCGAAGACCATCACCGCCAAGGCCTGGTCGGGTCCGAGGGCCACGAACTCGACGTGTTTGACGCCCGCGTCGCGCACCGGTGTCACCACCACGCCCGCGCCGCCGGCGAGGCCCGAGAGGATGGCGCTGGCCTCGTTGAGGGCGTCGTCGAAGGAGCGGCCGTGGGCGGTCAGGCGCGCCTCGATGCTCTGGCGGTCGTGCTGGGCGATGTCGCCGACCTCCAGCAGGCCATCGACGAACAGGCGCAGTCCCGCGTGAGTGGGCACGCGCCCGGCGCTGGCGTGCGGCGCGCCCAGCAGCCCCAGTTCGGTGAGATCCTGCATGGTGTTGCGGATCGAAGCCGGCGAGAGATGCACGCCGCCGCGCGAAAGGGTTCGCGAGCCGACCGGCTCACCGGTCTCCAGATAGCTCTCGACGATGTGCCGGAAGATGTCGCGGGCCCGCGCATCCAGCTCCGAAAGGCTGGCGCCGCGCTCGAGGGCCGGGACGAGAAACGAGTTGGTCATGGACGATCCGCTGATATCTGGAGGATAAGCGCCGCCTCTCTCCACGCAAGCCGCGTCCGCTCCGTCAAAGAAAGCCAACATGCGACCCTCTGAACGCGAACCCGCCGCCCTGCGCGCCATCACCCTGGAAACCGGGGTCAACCGCTACGCGGAAGGCTCGTGCCTGGTCGGCTTCGGCCACACCCGCGTGCTGGTCACCGCCAGCCTGGAGGAGGGCGTGCCGCCGTTCCTTCGCGGGCGCGGCCAAGGCTGGGTGACCGCGGAATACGGCATGCTGCCGCGCGCCACCCACACTCGCGGGCGCCGCGAGGCGGCCCAGGGCAAGCAGTCCGGCCGGACCCAGGAGATCCAGCGCCTGGTCGGACGCTCCCTGCGCGCCGTGGTCGATCTGAAGGCGCTGGGCGAGCGGCAGATCACGCTGGATTGCGACGTCGTCCAGGCCGACGGCGGGACGCGCACCGCCGCCATCACCGGCGCCTGGGTGGCCCTGAGACTGGCCACGCGACATTTGCTGGAAGAGAGGGTGATCGCCGCCGACCCCATCCTCGACCACGTGGCGGCCGTCTCCTGCGGCCTCTTCGAAGGGGCGGCGGTGCTCGATCTCGACTACGAGGAGGACAGCAACGCCGAGGCCGACGCCAATTTCGTCCTCACCGGCGCCGGCGAGATCGTCGAGATTCAGGCGACGGGAGAAAAGCGGGGCTTCTCGCGGGCCGAGTTCGACGATCTGTTCGGACTGGCGCGGCAAGGGATCGCGGCCCTGATCGCACTGCAGGCGGCGGCCGTCGCGTCCTGACCCCGCCTGGCTCTCATTCCTCCAGACCCTCGCCTTCCGGATCGCCGGGCAGTCCGGGTTCGAAGACCACCAGATCGCCCGGCTGGCAGTCGAGTTCGCGGCAGAGCGCGCCGAGGGTCGAAAAGCGGATGGCGCGGGCCTTGCCGGTCTTCAGGATCGAAAGATTGGCGATGGTCACGCCGACGCGGTCGGCCAGTTCGGTGAGCGACATCCGCCGCTCCAGGAGCAGGCGATCGAGGCGGATTCGGACGGGCATGACCTAGATCGTCAGCTCCGCCTCGCCCCGCAGGCGGGCGCCCTCGCGAAACACCTCGGCCAGCACGATGATCACCAGGACGGCAAACCATGTGGTCAGGTTTACCGCCCCGTCCACGTGGGCGCGGCCATGGAACACCAGATGGGAGAGCGCGGCGGCGGCGTAGCGGCCGAGTTCGAGGACCGCCAGAGCCAGGCCGACGACGCGCAGCCGCCGGACGTTCCCGGGATGGAAGGGGTCGCCGGCGATCAGGGTCTGGAAGATCCGCCGCAGCCGTCCGACGATGACGATGGCGCCGGCGAGGTAGAGATCCGCGCCCGCCAGGGTCGCCGCCGCGATCGGTCCCAGCCAGGGACCTTCGATGCGCCATTTGTCGATGGTGACATGGCCGCCGAGGAGTTCGGGTTTGAAGCTGAGGAGCAGCACCGCCAATATCCCCACCGAGACACCGGCCACCGCGATCCACAGGACGAGGTGGAAGACATCCAGAATGACCTTGAGAAAGCTCGAAACCGAGCCGGGACCCAGAGCGCGCATCCGTCCCCCTTCAATGTTCCCGCCGAAACGCCGTCGCCGCCCGGGACTTCAGAATCCCGGACGGCGGCGAACATGCCCTGAACGCGCCGGTCTTGGAACAGCGGCCATTCTACAGCGACTGGGCGACCATGCCGGCGGCGACCAGGGGCAGGCCGACGAGGGCCAGGACGTTCATCAGGCCGAGCGCGACGCGATCGACGATGGCGATGATCTTGGAGGTGGCGGTCATTTCGAATATTCCTTTGGTTGGTTCGCGGGGCGGCCCGTCGCCGTCCTTGTGTGATTATCGATATGGCCGCATCGATTTTCGATCAACTAAATTATCGTTTATCGATATTACATCTTCGCAATGAACCTTGCCGCCGGTTCACGGAAAGGACTACCAGGGAGCCATGAGACTCCGCCTGGTTCCCGGCGCGCGCCTGGTCGCCGCCACCCACAATGCCGGCAAGGCGCAAGAACTCGCGGCGCTGCTGGACGGGCGCTTCGACGTTGTCGATGCCCGTGCGCTCGGCCTCGCCGCGCCGGACGAGCCGGAAACCACCTTCGCCGGCAACGCCCTCTTCAAGGCGCGGTTCGCCGCCGAGGCGAGCGGGCTGGTGGCCATCGCCGACGATTCGGGGCTGTGTGTCGCCGTCCTCGACGGCGAGCCAGGCATTCATTCGGCGCGCTGGGCGGGACCGGAGCGCGACTTCGGCCACGCCATGAACCTGGTCGAGACGCGCATGGCCGAGCGCGACGGTGACGATCCGGCGGCGTGGTTCATTTGCGCCCTGGCGGTGGCCTGGCCGGGCGGCCCGGGGGTGACGGTGGAGGGAAGGATCGACGGCGCGCTGAGTTTCCCGCCGCGAGGCAGGTTCGGCTTCGGCTACGACCCGATCTTCGTTCCGGACGGACGAAGCGAGACCTTCGGCGAGATGGACCCGGCCGCCAAGGACGCCATGAGCCACCGCGCCCGGGCCTTCGCGGCGCTGGAGGCGGCGCTGTTTTGACCCCGGCCCCGCTGGGGATCTATGTCCACTGGCCCTATTGCGCGCGGATCTGCCCCTATTGCGATTTCAACGTGGTGCGCGATCGCGGTCGGGTGGCCGAGCAGCGGGCGCTGCGCGGCGCGATCCTCGCCGATCTCACCGCCCACGCCGCCCTGACCGGGCCGCGCCCGCTGGTCTCGATATTCCTGGGCGGCGGCACGCCTTCGCTGATGGATCCGGCCTGGGCGGCGGAGATCATCGAGACCGCGCGCGGTCTGTGGGCGCCGACGTCCGATCTCGAAGTCACCCTCGAGGCCAATCCCACCGACGCCGAGACGGCGCGTTTCGCGGCCTTCGCCGAGGCCGGGGTCAATCGATTGTCCCTGGGCGTGCAGTCCCTCGACGAGGCCGAGCTGGAATTTCTCGGCCGCAACCACGACGCCGCCTCCGCCCGCCACGCCGCCCGCCGCGCCCTGGCGGCCTTCCCTCGGGTCTCCCTGGATCTCATCTACGCCCTCCCCAGACAGGGTGTCGCCGCCTGGACGGACCGGCTTCGCGCCGCGATCGACCTCGGAGCCGAGCACATTTCGCCCTATCAACTGACCATCGAGGCGGGAACCGCTTTCGATCGGAGCGTGCGGCGGGGAACGCTGATCGCGCCGGGGCCAGATCTCGCGGCCGACCTCTACGAGACCACCCAGGGCGTGCTGGAGGCCGCTGGCTTCGAGGCCTACGAGGTTTCCAACCATGCCCGGGGCGAGACGGCGCGGTCGCGGCACAACCTGATCTACTGGCGCGGCCACGACTATGTGGGCGTGGGTCCGGGCGCCCACGGCCGGCTCACTCTCGCCGCCGGGCGCTTCGCCACCGAAGCGCCCCGGGAGATCGCCGGATATGTGGCCGCCGCCGGGGAGGCGGGGACGAGGCTGGAACGGCTGAGCGCGCCCGATATCGCGACCGAGCGGCTGCTCATGGGTCTGCGCACCGTCGAGGGAGTCGCCTTGGACGAGCTGGCGGCGCTGGCGATCCCGCCCGAGCGTCTGTCACGGCTGGGTGACCTGGTGAGCGTGCAAGGCTCGCGCCTTCGGGTAACCCGGCGCGGCCGGCCGGTGCTTGACCGGATCGTCGCGCAACTGGCCGGGAACGCTTAGCGAGCCGCTCGCCTTTTCCGCGCCATGGGCTAGGCTCGCGCGATGGCCGCTGGCGGAACCCCATCGACGACAGCCAAGGCGGTCGCGCCGGGACTGTATCTGGTGGCGACGCCGATCGGCAATCTGCGCGACATCACCCTGCGGGCGCTGGACGTCCTGGCCGCCGCCGATCTGATCCTGGCCGAGGATACGCGGGTGAGCGGGAAGCTCCTGGCGGCGCACGGGATTGCCGGCCGCTTGCTGCGGTACGATGAACACGGGGCCGAACGGACCCGGCCCAAGGCCCTCGCCGCCCTGGCGCGGGGCGCGCGCGTGGCCTTGATCTCCGACGCGGGGACGCCTCTGGTCTCGGATCCCGGCTACCGGCTGGTCCGCGAGGCAATCGCCCAGGCGTCGGCGGTGTTTCCGATTCCGGGCGCCTCATCGGTGCTGGCGGCGCTGACCGTCGCCGGTCTTCCCACCGACCGTTTCCTGTTCGCCGGCTTTCCGCCGTCCAGGCGTCTGGCGCGCCGCGATTTTTTCGCCGAGTTGGCGCCGCTGCGGGCGACGCTGATCTTCTTCGAGGGCGGTTCGCGCCTGGCCGAAAGCCTGGCCGACATGGCGGCGGCCTTTGGGCCGCGCCCGGCGGCGGTGGCGCGAGAGCTGACCAAGCTGCACGAAACGGTGATCCGGGGGCCGCTCGACACCTTGGCCGCCGATCCCCGCTTCGCCGCGCCCAAGGGCGAGGTGGTGGTGGTGGTCGGGCCGGCGGTGGCGGCGGCGGCGAGCGCGGCGGACGCCGAAGCGGCCCTCGCGGAGGCTCTGTCGCGCGCCGGCCCCGCCGAAGCGGCCTCCGAAGTCGCCCGGGCCCTCGGCCTATCCCGCCGCGATCTCTACGCCCGGGCCGTCGCCCATGAGGCGGGCGTGACCGCGCGCGCGGCGCGCGGCGAACGCGGCCGCAAGGCGCGGCTGGCGGGGCGGCGCGGCGAGGTCTGGTGCGCCCTGTGGCTGATGGCGCGCGGCTATCGCATCGTCGGTTTCAGGGTCAGGACGGCCCAGGCGGAGATTGATCTGCTGGCCAGGAAGGGCGGCGTCCTGGCGGTCGTCGAGGTCAAGCGCCGCGCCAGCCTCGCCGAGGCCCTGGACGCGGTGACCGGGCGCCAGCGCCAACGCCTGCGGCTGGCCGCCGAGATGCTGGCGGCGCGGAAACCGGCCCTGGCCGGCGCGGCCGTGCGGCTCGATCTGATGGCGCTCGCGCCCGGTCGCCTGCCGCGCCACGTTCCCGACGCCTGGCGCGGCGGCTGACACGGCGTCCAAAACCATGACCCGCGACGGCATCGAAGTCCTTCTCACCCGCGCCGGCCAAGCCGAGGATGCCGCCTTTCCGCTGCTCGAGGCGGCCATCGCCTGCAGCCTGCACGAGGATCCGGGTCGCGATCCGTCGCCGGTTCGCGCCCTGGCCGCCGACGGCGCCGAACGGCTCGCGGAAAGGTTGGCGCGGGAAAGGCCCGAGGAGGCCCTGGCCGAGACGATGTCCGGCGATCTGCGCCTCACCGGCGATGTGATCACCTACGAGCACCCCGACAACGCCGACGTGGTGGCCGTCGCCGAACGCCGGCGGGGTCTGCCGGTGGCGCTCGGCGTCTTCTATCTCGACGTCTCCCGGCGCTGCGGCCTCAATGTGCGGGGGGTCGATTTTCCCGGCCATTTCCTCTTGCGGATCGAGACCGCCGACGGGCCGCTGGCGCTCGATCCATTCAGCGATGGTCGGGTGGTGATGCCTTCGGAACTGACCAGCCGCGCCCTCCACGCTGGCCTGACCGCCGATGTCGCCGATCGGCTCGATGTGCTAATGGCCCCGGTCGCCGATCGCGCCGTGCTCATCCGTCTGCAGAACAACATCTTCGCCAGAGCCGCGGCGGCGCGGGATTTCGCGCGCGCCGAGCGTTCGGCCCTGCGCCGCGCCCTCATCGATCCGCGCGATCATCGTCCGTGGCTCGACGTCGCCGCCGCCCGCGAAGGCCAGGGCGCCCTGGCCGGCGCCCTACAGGCTCTGACCCAGGCTCAGGTTCTCGACGGCGGCGCGGCGCTGGCCGCCCGCGCGGCGCGCGAACGCGTGCGCCTGAAGCTCAAT
>Ga0075522_10001522_pt1 | contig 17555 bp, 25 predicted proteins | sample NGEPerA_FD_74796 | JGI IMG/M metagenome (GOLD analysis project Ga0075522, IMG submission 74796) | Arctic peat soil microbial communities from the Barrow Environmental Observatory site, Barrow, Alaska, USA - NGEE PermafrostL2-A | ecosystem: Environmental > Terrestrial > Soil > Wetlands > Peat ... | reverse complement strand
GGAGGCCGACTGGTCCAGCGTGGGCTTTACGGCGTCGTGCCCAACGGTCGGCCGCAATCCAAGGTTGGCCTCGGCAATCGTGGTTTTGCTTGTGGCGCCTGCGTCGGAAGCCTTGTCGGATTTCGCCGCCGCAGGCGCGTCGGCCTGCGGCTCGACAGGCGGGTTCGGTTGCGGCGCCACCTTCTGGGTCACCAGCAAGGGATGCGAAAAGTTTTCAGGCGTCATTTCGCCGGGGGTGACGAAGACGCGGGCGCCCATCTTGGTCCAGTTCCACATCTTCATGGCAAAGGCCATGGGCATGCGGATGCAGCCATGCGAGGCCGGGTAGCCCGGCAGCACGCCGGCGTGAATGGCGATGCCTGACCAGGTGATGCGCTGCATATACGGCATCGGCGCGCCGCTATAGATGTTGGAGTGGTGCAGCTTCTGCTTTTGAATGACGCTGAAGACGCCCATCGGCGTCGGATGGCCCTTCATGCCCGTGGAAACCGGGGCTTCCGCGAAGAAGCCGTTGGCGTCGTAGATTTTCAGGTTTTGCCTGTTGATCGAGATCGAGACGATCACCGGACCCTGCGGCTTGGTCTGCTCCTTTTCGTGGGTTCCGAGCTTTTTGGCCTGGTGGTGGGACTTTTGCCGCCGCTGCGGCACGGCCGGCGCGGCCCGCGAATATCCGGAATCGGAATCCGACCAATAGTAAATGGCGGCTTCCGCCTGGGAGGCGGTACCGACGGCCGCGGCCGCACTCAAAACGCCGATTCGCCAGAGGCGTCCGGCAGCCTCAGTCCTGTGCACACTCACGCATACCATCCTCGAATCCCCAGCCCGCAGCCCTTTTAGTGTTAGAGACGCGATATTCCGTTCACCAGCGCAGGCCTGCCATTACCCCGCCAATTCGATCCAAGCGTAACAAAAAAGCCTCACACGGCGTTAAACGGCGTCCTGCACCCGTTACCGCGAGTCTTCCGGCGAGGCGCTCCTGCACCTACATGGCGGGAACGCCGCAACGGAGACAGACATGACACGTAAAACCCTAACGCCCGATGACGCGAGATGGATGCCTGTTCTCTTGCTATTGATGACGTTGGTCCTTTGGCCGGCCTCGCGCGCGGCCGCCGCCGACGAGCCGGATTTGATCTTCCGCCGCTCGACTGTATTCAAGCTGCTCAGCCCGAACGACAAGCTCGCGACCTATGGCGTCGACGACCCCGAAGTCGAGGGGGTGGCCTGCCACTTCACGGCTCCGGAAAAGGGCGGCTTCAAGGGTTGGCTCGGGCTTGCCGAGCAAGTCTCTGATATTTCTTTGGCTTGCCGCCAGATCGGCCCGATCCATTTCAAGGCCAAGCTCGAGCAGGGTGACGATATGTTCCGGCAGCGGCGCTCGCTTTTCTTCAAAAAGATGCAGATCGTGCGCGGCTGCGATGCGAAACGCAACGTGCTGGTCTACATGGTCTATTCGGACAGGCTGATCGATGGCTCGCCGAAGAACTCGACCTCGTCGGTCCCGATCATGCCGTGGGGCGCCGCCGATACCGCGGTTCAGAAATGCGGTGAGTTCTTTCAGTGAAGTATTTCTGACCGAAAGCGTTTTCGAGCAAAAAGCCTGCCCCCGACGGGTTTCCGGGTGCCGTCAAATCAAGGCTCCGGACTAGGCCATTGAGCCATTCCGGTTCGGCCAATGACCTATGGCGCTTTGTGCTCCGCGCCCAGCCCTTTGAGATCGCTGATCTTCTCCCGGAATTGTTTCATTTGGGCCGCGGCGACGAAACAATTCTCCGCGCTACGAAACCATTTTCCGCTTTTGGCGCAGAACTCCGGAAACCGGGCATGGTTATCAAGCGACCAACGAGAACGGCGGACAGCGCCGGCAGCGACAACCGGAGACCGTCAGATGCGCACCCTCAGCTTTATCCTCGCCTTCGCCTTTCTGCTGGCTGGCCCCTCGGCCGCCGGTCTCGCCGATAGCAGCCTGCCGGGCATTGGGACCTTTGCCTATAACGGCTCGCCGATCGTTACCTCCGCTCCCAACGCCATCGTAGTCGCGGCTCGCTAGGCAAGGGCCGGGCTGAGTTCAGAAAAAGTTGACGGGTGGCTCATCATGATTTTTCGTATCTGCGCCTTGGCGCTTATTGCTTCGTCGTTCGCCTTTGCCACTTCGGCTCAGGCGCAACAGACCGCTCAGCAGACGCAGATCCAGTCGGCGCAGGTCCAGCAGGTTCAATTCCGCGCATTGCAGCGGTTGCCCGATCCGCGCGCAGAATTTATCCGCCAATGCGCGCCGCACATGGTCGGACGCTGGGCGCATCCGGAATCCGTCTGCGGTTGCCTTCACGATCACGCGGCCGCCGCCGTCGAGGATACAGACCTGCGCGAAGCGCTGTTGCGCGGCATCGGCGAAACCGGCGTGCCGACGATTGAGACCAAATGGCTGCCGGCGTCGAAACAATCCGAGATCGGCGCCACCTTCACCAAGATCGCCAAACCGACCCTGCAATGCATGTTCGAGCCGGCCAAATAAGGCCTCGGGCCCGACATCCGGACAATCGCCGTTGTAACCGTGGAAGCAGACCAAGAGAGTCTGTGAGCCGCAAGGCGACGGATGCCGTCAAGCCGAATCCTGATCCCCCGTCGGCGGCAAGCAGATCATCCCGAAGAATTGTCTGCCGGAGGCTACCGCTGTGGCCAAGACAGCCAGCGTTGGAAAGGAGCCGCTTGGCCGCAAGCGCGATGCGTTGTGGCGCGGCGTGGTCCGCAATTGCGGGGGCTGGTGACGGCTCCCGCTCGGCGTGCTTATTTCTTGTTGATGCGCGGAATGCATTTCTGCGAGCGGACGATGCCGGTCGGGGTCAATTTGGAGCCGGAAATTTCCTTGATCTGGCCGGGCGGACAGCTGCCGTCGTCGACCTTGACGCGTTGCCCGAGCTGAAGATTGACGATGTCCTGCTCCCGCGACACCTGTCCCTGCAGCGCCGATGATGGCTGCGGCCACAGCGTCAGGCCGCCAAGCAGCAGGATCGCCAGAAGCTTGATATTTGCGCTGGTCATGATCGGCGGATCCGCTCTCACTTGTTTTGAATTTTCACCCCGTTAGGCCCGAGATTGATCTGCAGGCCCTGGGGTTCCTTCTTGTTCTGGTAGAGATTGTAGCCGAGGACGCCGACGCCGACGATCAGTGCGCCGATGATGAGATACAGAATATTGCGGTTGCCTTGCATCCGTGTCTCCATGGCGCGAACGCGGAGTGTATGGGCGCGTCTGCGATTCTGAAAGCGACAACGAGGACAGGGACGACACATGAACGCCATAGACGCCCGGCAAAAAATCCTCGATGCGGTCGACGCCGGCTTCGATGCGCAGCTTGCCACCACGCGGGATTTTGTGTCGATTCCCTCGACCCGAGGCGCCGAAGGGCCGTGCCAGGACATGATCGGGGATCTCCTGCGCCAGCGCGGCTACGAGGTCGACGACTGGCATATCGACGTCGACGCGTTGAAGGATCTGCGCGGCTTCGGCCCGATTCTGCATGATTTCTCGAAGGCGCGCAGCGTGGTCGGGACCTACCGGCCCGCCCGCGACGCCGGAAGATCGCTGATCCTGCAAGGCCATTGCGACGTGGTGCCGGCCGGGCCGCTGGAAATGTGGGAGACGCCGCCGTTTTCGCCGGTGGTGAAGGACGGCAAGATGTACGGCCGCGGCGCCTGCGACATGAAGTCCGGCACCATCGGCGCGCTCTATGCGCTCGACGCCATCAAGGCCGCGGGTTTTGCGCCGACCGCGCGCATTCATTTTCAATCCGTGATCGAGGAGGAGAGCACCGGCGTTGGCGCGCTTTCCACCTTGCAGCGCGGCTATCGCGCCGACGCCTGTTTCATTCCCGAGCCGACAGGTGGCAAGATGGTGCGCTCGCAGGTCGGCGTGATCTGGTTCCGCCTGAAAGTGCGCGGTCATCCCGTGCATGTGTTCGAGGCCGGCAGCGGTTCCAACGCGATCACCGCGGCCTATCACCTGATCTCGGCGCTCGAAAAGCTCGAAGCCGAATGGAACGAGCGCGCGAAAGCCGATCGCCACTTCAAGGCGCTGACGCATCCCATCAACTTCAATCCCGGCATCATCAAGGGTGGCGACTGGGCCTCCAGCGTGCCGGCCTGGTGCGATGTCGATTGCCGGATCGCGATCCTGCCGGGCTGGTCGGTCGCCGATTGCCAAAGCGAGATCAAGGCGTGCGTCTCTGCTGCCGCGCGCCACCACCGCTTCCTGTCCAACAATCCGCCTGATGTGGAATGGTCGGGCTTCTTGTCGGAAGGCTACGAGCTGAAGGATTCAGCTGAAGCTGAATCGGCCTTCGGCAAGGCTTTTGGTGCGGTCTATGGCGGCGCGGCGCAGGACCTCGTCTTCACCGCGCTCACGGATACGCGGTTTTACGGGCTGAACTACGACATACCGAGCCTGTGCTTCGGCGCCTCGGGAGCCGCAATGCACGGCTTCAACGAATATGTCGACCTGGAATCGCTGCGCCAATCCACCAAGGCGACCGCCTTGTTCATCGCCGAATGGTGCGGACTGGAATCTATCTAGCAGCGGGCCATAGCGCGGCAACGATCGCATCGAGCCCGTCGGTGAGCGCCGCCGGGCCCGGCTGAAGGATCAGCGGCGATTTGATTTCAACGATGCGATTGTTGCGCACCGCCGGAATGTCGCTCCAGCCCGGGCGCTTCCGGATTTTGTCCGGCACGACCTTCTTGCCGCACCAGGACGCCAGGATCACGTCGGGCGCGGTTTGGCGCACGCGGTCAGGTGAAATGATCCGGTCTTTTGCCGATTGATGAAAGCGCAAATTCGGTAGCACATCCTCGCCGCCGGCGATCTCGATCAACTCGGAAACCCAGCCGATGCCGCTGATCAAGGGATCGTCCCACTCCTCGAAATAGACCTTTGGTTTGGGAGAAGGGCGGGCAGTGGCCGCGATGCCGGCGAGACGCGCTTCGTAGCCGGTCGCGAGCCGATCGGCTCGCTCCTCCGCGCCGACCAGGGCGCCGACGGCGCGGATCATGGCCATGATCCCCGCGATATCGCGCTGGTTGAAGGCATGGACGGCAACGCCGGCGCGCACCAGGTCGGTGACGATCGCGGCCTGCAGATCGGAGAAAGCGAGAATCAGATCTGGCTCAAGCGCCAGGATCTTTGGAATGTCGGCCGAGATGAACGCCGATACCCGCGGTTTCTCGCGCCGGACCCGCGGCGGCCGCACCGCGTAACCGGAGACTCCGACGATCCGCTCTTCTTCACCCAAGAGATATAACGTCTCGACGGTTTCCTCGGTGAGACAGACGATGCGGCGGGGAGGAAACTGGCGCATGTCGGATGATATGCCGAAAATTCGGCGCGGTGTCACCGGTCGCCTGCTCGATCAAGCGGCCGGGAGCGCACCATGCCTGTCGCCGCGAGCTTCCGCGATTCTGCGGATGGCGCCAAGCATTCGCCGCCGAAGCAGCCCGCTCACCGGCCGAATGGCGAGCCAATAGGGAAAGAACATGATCAGCGAATAGCGATCCGGACAATACACCCGCGTCTCCGTGGTCAGAAGGGTAACCTCCCCGGATGGCTCGGCGACAAAGCCGAACAGCAGCTTTGCGGTCCTTGGAGGATTGCAGCCGAGAAATTCGGCAGGACCATTGACGGCGACCAACCCGAAGTCGGGACGCCAGAACCTTCCGATCAGGCCGGCGACGATCTCCCTGTCACCGTCTCGCGCCAATGGGGTGAAGGTTGCCGGGCTAAATGGCGCAGGCCGCGGCACGCGTGAGGGGGCCACCCAATGCATCAACCTTGCCGGCAGTTGACGCGCGAGCATGGCGATCTCGCCAATCCCGTCCCTGGACGGCCGGTAGGCCTGGATAATGTCGAGCAACTCACCCGGCTGGCAGCGAACCGTTGCTTGGTGGCGCTCGGAGAACTGATGATGCGGAAGAAATGTCGCCATCAGTGACATCGGCTACCTCGCATTCCCGTTTGCCAGGCCGTATTGGCAAGCGGCGCGGGGTGGATGATATGCAGAATCAAGAGGGCATTGTCACTGCAATTACCCCGGAAGTCGTTGCCGGGCTTGATCCCTTCATCCATCATTTGCAAAATCGCATTGGCGAAGTTTGGTGCACAGGCGGTCAAGCCCGCTTGTGCCGGTCGGAAACGGGAGCAATCGCAAGTCATGACGCCGCTGGAAAAAATCAAATCGATGCGAATGCCTTTTGCGGAGCTCAAGGGTATCATTTTCACCGAGGCAGAGCGGGATCGCGTGGTGGCGCGGATGGCGGTTCGGCCGGACCTCTGCACCGCAGGCCAAACCGTCCACGGCGGGGCGATCATGGCGTTTGCCGATTCGGTGGGGGCTGCAGCGACCGTCATCAATCTGCCCGAGGACGCCAAGGGCACCACCACGATCGAGAGCAAGACCAATTTCATCGGCGGGGCGAAAGTGGGAACCACACTGATTGCAACCGCGACCCCGGTTCATCGCGGGCGCCGCACCCAAGTCTGGCAGACACGGCTGGAAACCGAGGAGGGGAAGCTCGTGGCGATCGTAACGCAGACCCAGATGGTGCTGATGTGAATGGAGAGGGCTGTGTTTGCTAATTCGGCGCCCTTGAATTTTATGTTGCGGTGCACAATATAAGATTACCAGGGATTTGACGCCTCCTCGAGGGCCATCCGAGAGGAGTTTTTAAAGTGCACCAACACGAGATCGCCCGTCCGGCACCGCCGCGTGGCTATGTCCGCACCCTGCGCCGGCAGGAATTGCCGTTATTGAGGGATCACCTGTTGCGGCTCGATCCGCATGGCCGTCATGACCGCTTCAACGGCTTCATGGACGACAGCTTTGTCGAACGCTATGCCGCTAAATGCTCAACCGACGGCACCTTGGTCGTGGCTTATATCGAGGATGGCGCGGTCCGTGGCGCCGCCGAGCTGCATCCGCCCGAGCATTCACCCGACGGATTGCCCGAAATCGCGTTCAGCGTGGAAGCCGTCGCGCGCCGGCGCGGCGTCGGCAGCAGCCTGTTCCAGAGGCTGATCGCGGAGGCGCGATGGAAGGGTTACGGCGCGCTTCGTATCACCACCGGTGCAGAGAACGATGCGATGCGGGCGCTCGCCAAAAAATTTGGCGCGCAACTCAGCTTCCGCCACGGCGAATCCACCGGCATCATCGATCTGAAGCCGCAATCGCAGCTCGAACTGGCAAGGCTCGCGACAGCGGCGCCGGCAGAAGCGTTGCGCGCCGCGATCAATTTCAACCGCGCCTACTGGAAGCTCGTGTTGCGGATGTATGGATGGGGCCGGACGGCCTGAGCCTCTTCAGGTTCCCGTGCGCTTGTCGTTGCCGAATCGCCTGACGACGCGCCGTTCGACCACGACCGAGCGCTGCGCACCCTGTTCGCCCGCGATGACGCGGGTGGCGGAACGCGCCGGGGAGCGCGCGACCTTCTTCACTTCTGCCTGCACGGATTCCAGCGGTAGCCCCATCAGCGAGGCGGCGATTTCGGCCTGCTCGTTCTGGTCGTCGGTAATGCCGATAGCGGCGAAAATCGCCTCATCCAGCGTCGGCGGATCGCGGCGGACGCGGCGCGGGCCGTATTTGGTATTCCAGTCTTCGCTCATCGGGGCCTCTCATCTGATCGGAAATACCTAGGCATCCCTATGTTGCATTGCAATATGATATTGGTGTGGCAATCCAGATATTCACCGGCAAGCTTCAAGGCCGCTCCAGCCGGGTGGCGTCATAAATCTCCAGCGTCGAACTCGCCGCGGCCAGCGGCTGCAGCGCGCGAACGAAGTCGCGCGAGGCGGTGACCTTGAAATGCGCCGAAAGCGCCGCCCGGTCCGCCCATTGCTCGATGAAGACCAGCCGCAGCGGATTCTCGCAATCGACATGCACGGCGTGAGAGATGCAGCCGGACTCCCGGCGCGAGCGATGGACGTGTTCGAGGCTCAATCGCCTGATTTCGCCAAGCGAATCTTCGCGCGCCGTCACGCTGCCGGTCACCAGGATCATCCCATCCTCCCGTTAGCCGCCTCATATGGTCGTCATGGCGCCGCATCGGCGGCGGCCGCGAAATCCGCGGGCTGTTGTGGCCAGCGTTTCAGCGCGGCATGTCCGGCGGCGGTCAATACATAGACGCCGCGCTCGGCGCGATCGAACCAGCCATAGACATTGTGCAACAGGATCTTTGGCGCATCCGGAATCTCAGGCTTGAGATCGCGGACCCGGCGCGGCCCCTGCGCCAGCGCCGAGGCACAGGCCAGGGCCTGCTGGCGATACGCCGTCATGATAGGCGCGCGCGTACTGCCTCCCAAAGCGGGATCGCCCTTTCGCCGCAGGTGTTCCGCGACGAGCCGCGAGCGCTTTTTCGGATTGCGGCGCGGCGCAGTCGTAGGCGGCTTGACGATGACCTCGACGTCGCCCGAACTTGTGACCGCCAGCATGCCAAAACCGAGGCGGCGGCATAGATTGCGGTAACGGGCGTCGCTCTCGCGTCCCTTGCCGCTGGCCGACATCCGGGCCGCGAGCCACACCTCGTCGCAGGCGCCGGCGCGGTCGACCGCCTGCAGCACCAGTTCCAGGTTGAAGGAAAGCTTCAATTCGCCGATCACGACGACAGGCGGATCGCCGCCGCTCAGCGCCACAAGGTCGCAGCCGCCGACTTCGCCCTTGACGACAAAGCCGAGGTTTTCGAGGAAGCGTTTGACGGGCAGATAAAGCGCGGTTTCCAAGGGAGCTCCAGCATGCGCTGCGGGTCGCCGTCGCGACTCAGTTCCGTCAGTCTAGCCCGGATTGGAGCAGGCGGCAGGCTCACAGGATTTGATCTCACGGCAGCGGGACGGCTATCGTGCGGGCGGGACGAGACGGACGCGAAGCGGATCATGATCAAAAATGGACTCTACCACATCTCCGTGGAGATGCTTGACGCTGTGAAAGGCGGCAATCAGGGCGTCATGGTCGTGCGCAATGGTACGCTGCGCGGCGGCGACTCCTTCTTCTATGCCTATGGCAGCTACACCTGCGCCGACGGCAAATGGAAGGGCGAGGTGACGAACCATGAGCATTCGCCGACCTTCGGCGAGCGGCCGGTGTGGGAACGCAAGGTAGTGACGATCGGATTTACCGGAACCTATACCGATGAGGGAGCTGAAAGCGACGGCATCGCGCTCGCCGGCAAGCAGAGCATTCGATTCAGATCGAAACTGCGGCTTTTGGTACCGGATTGAGCGGACGCGGCATCGAAGCAGTTGGCGATCACACCCGCCCGCTCACGGGTATCAGCGCGCCGGTGACGCCGCTGGCGGCGTCGCTTATGAGAAACAGGATCACATCTGCCAGCTCCCGCGCTGTCACCCACTTAGCGAAATCGGCGTTCGGCATGCTGGCGCGATTGGTGGCCGTGTCGATCGTCGAGGGCAGTACCGCGTTGACCGTGACCCGGCCCTTATATTCCGCGGCCAGCGCCTCGGTGAGGCGGTGCACGCCGGCTTTTGAAGCGGCATAGGCCCCCATGCCGGATCCCGCCTGCAGCGCCCCCATCGCGCCGATATTGACGATCCGTCCGGAGGACGAGGCGGCGAGATGCGAAAGCGCCGCGCGCGACGTATTCAGCGCAGTGAGCACGTTGAGGGCATACATGCGCTGCCAGGTCTTTGGATCGCCTTCAGCGACCGTTTCATAGGCGAAGCCGCCGGCAATGTTGACGAGTGCATCCAGCCTGCCGAAATGAGCCGCGGCCGCGTCGATGGCCTTTTTGGCCTGGGCAGCATCGGAGAGATCGACGCCGCCGAGTTCGATCCGCTCCGCGGTTGCCGGCGTCTGCGAGGCCGCATGGTCTACGCCGGCCACGCGCGCGCCCCGCGCCAGCGCTGCTTCCGCGACCACCTTGCCCAGCGCGCCGAGCGCGCCGGTCACCACAACGACTTTTCCATCCATCCCAGGTCTCCGCACGCCGACAGGCGCGAGCACACTACCGCCAGGAGAATTTCATTTGCAATGCCGGGGCATCGTCCGACCGATGGGGATCGCCCGCACATGAGCGATTGGCCGCCAACTGCATGGCGCTAGCGCAGTACGGCGCGATCCAGGCGTTCGATGCGGCGGTTTGAGCCCGTAGAATCACGGTTACCCCCGCAATTAGCTAAAATTTGTCGAAGTTCTGTAAGCGAATGGCAGACCGGTTGCGTTAGGGTGCGGACAATGCTCGACCAATCCAGGGGATGAATACGCCATGAGAAGTCTGCCCGACCACGGTTTACCGCTTGTCCAGCTCAAGGAACAGCGGCGCGATTTGATTGTCGCTTTGCAGAACCGCCATGGCCCCGTGAGTAGCTGGGAATTGATGCAGATCGCCGCGGTTCAGCAGGCGATCTCGGCATTCGAGGATGTCATCGCCGACCTCGATGCGGAAATGGAAGCGGCGGCTTAAGCGATTTGCCGCCTCTCCGTCCTGCGCGGATAACCCATTCAGCCTTCCAGGTAGCGCGCCTGCAGGCTCGTGCGCTCCGGCCCACCGATACCCAGCCCGTTGCTAAAATAACTCTCGAGATCGCCATAATCGGCGTCGATCGCCTCAAAGGCTGCGGCAAGAAACGATGATTGCACGGTTCCCAGCACCTGCCGGACATCGTCGGGCAGATCGCTGGAGGAGGACGGATCGCGGCGATAGAAGCGGTTGGTGAGCAGGTAGTCCTCGGCAATCACTTCCTCCGGCACGCCGAGCGCGTGCAGGATCAGCGCGCAGGCAAAGCCGGTGCGGTCCTTACCCGCGGTGCAGTGGATCACCAGCGGCGCGGGGTCTTTGAGCAGGTGCGCAAACAGCGTCCGGTAGCTCGCCGTATTGTCGCGCACATAATTGCGATAGGAGTCGCGCATCACCTCCAGCGCATCGGCCGGCGACAGCCTTACGCCCGCGGCGCGCAGCGCCCGCAGCGACGCCACCACGGTCGGCTCGACCGGCAGCGAATGAACCGCGATTTCCTTCAATCCGCACAACGCCTCGACGCGCTCTTGGGAACCACGAAAATCGAACGCGCTTCTGAGGCCCAGCGGGCGCAGCACCTCGACGTCGGCCTCGGTAAGATGGCCGAGGTGGTTGGAGCGAAAAATCTGCCGCCAGCGCACCACGCGGCCATCTCTGCCGGAATAGCCACCGAGATCCCGAAAATTGCTGGCGCCGGCGAGATTGAGATGGCGGGGTGGGGAAGCTGACATGGGATTTCGGCCATCCTCGGCGGTGGAGAAATGATGGGAGATTGCATCGCCCGCTTTGGTCTGGTCTATACTCGCTTTTGGGAGAGACGAAAATGCATCGGCGCAGGGCATGCTTTGTCATCGGCGCGGCATTGTTCCTGGCGGGATCGGGAGCCGGAATATCCCCGGCATTGGCGCAGACCTTCCAGAACTATCGCTGCGCCGACGGCACCCAGTTCATTGCCGGATTCTACGAGCACGACAATCGCGCCTACCTGCAGATCGACGGCGCGTCGGTAACCCTGCGCAGGCGTCCGACGCTGACCGGGGCGCGTTATTCGGCCCGCGGTGTCACGCTGAAGATCACCAAAGCGGGCACCACGGTCAAGCACGCCAGGCGGCTGTTGACGGCCTGCGAGCTGATGTGAAAAGGGCCGAAACGCTTTCGTTTCGACCCCTCGCTAGTCCTGTGATAGTCGCAAAACCGACGGACGTATCGGCACGAAACTTACGGCTGGCATCAACGCTCCCACGCCGGCCTGGATTCCTGGATCGCCGCCTCGTGATACCAGCTGTCACTGCAGGCCGCTTCGGTCACGCGGATCGCCGCCGAATCGGTTGCCGATTGGGCCTTATCCTCGCGATGTCCGGCTAAGCCGGCGCGGCCGCTGGCGGGGAATTGGTAGATCCTTGCGGACCTCTGATTCAAACTCGAATTCATGATCGTCTCTCCTTCCGTCAAGCGCACCATCTGATGCTGCGCCCGACTCGTTCTCTTGACGTTACTGAACCCGATATCGTTGGTGCTCGCCGTTGATGCAACTTGATCAAGAGAACGTCATTTCCTGTATAATTTGTAGGCAAACTCCGATTTTGCATCGAGGACAGCATCCGTTGACGGGCTAACGCTTCAGCCATTGCGGAGGTTGCGAAGGTGCACGCCTTTTTGGTCGATGACGCCAACTCATGGCGCGGCATTAATCGGAATCACCGGCCAGGGAGGAGGGTGCATTGGAAACAGGCGTCATTTGCGCCTTGGCCGCATGGGGTTTGCGCCATCAAAAGCCCGCATCCGCGCGGCTTTGCCGCACCCGATATTTGGTTTGCCGGACCCGGATCGCAACGCCAATCCGGCTGGCGCTGGGTCATCCCGCAATGCAGCGGATTGGCACTTTAATTGCTTGGCAAGGTGTGGCCGATGCTGGCCGGGGTAGCTCGTGGTGATCGATTAGGCTTGGTTTCCACCGTTTGCATCATCAACTCATGAGAGGCTCAATGACCAAGTACAAGCTCGAGTATATCTGGCTTGACGGATATACCCCGACACCGAATTTGCGCGGCAAGACGCAGATCAAGGAATTCGAAGCCTTTCCGACGCTCGACCAGCTTCCGCTGTGGGGCTTCGACGGCAGTTCGACGATGCAGGCCGAAGGTCACAACTCCGACTGCGTGCTGAAGCCGGTCGCGATCTACCCGGATGGCGCCCGCACCCACGGTGCGCTGGTCATGTGCGAAGTCATGATGCCGGATGGCAAGACGCCTCATGCCTCGAACAAGCGCGCCACCATCCTCGATGACGAGGGCGCATGGTTCGGCTATGAGCAGGAATATTTCTTCTACAAGGACGGCCGCCCGCTCGGCTTCCCCGCAAGCGGCTATCCCGGGCCGCAGGGACCCTATTACACCGGCGTCGGCTACAAGAATGTCGGCGACGTCGCCCGCAAGATGGTGGACGAGCATCTCGACCTCTGTCTCGCCGCCGGCATCAACCACGAAGGCATCAACGCCGAAGTGGCGAAGGGGCAGTGGGAATTCCAGATTTTCGGCAAGGGCAGCAAGCGCGCCGCCGACGAAATGTGGATGGCCCGCTATCTGATGCTGCGCCTGACCGAGAAACATGGCGTCGACATCGAATTCCACTGCAAGCCGCTCGGCGATACCGACTGGAACGGCTCGGGCATGCACGCCAACTTCTCCACAAAATTCATGCGCGAAGTCGGCGGCAAGGGTTATTTCGAGAAGCTGATGGAGGCCTTCAAGGCCAACCGCGCCGATCACATCGCGGTCTATGGTCCGGACAATCACATGCGCTTGACCGGCAAGCACGAGACCGCCTCGATCGATACCTTCAGCTACGGTATCGCCGATCGCGGCGCTTCGATCCGCGTGCCCCACAGCTTCGTCAATAATGGCTACAAGGGTTATCTGGAAGACCGCCGCCCGAACTCGCAAGGCGACCCATACCAGATCGCTTCGCAGATCCTGAAGACGATCGCCTCGGTGCCGACCTCGGCCAAGGCAGCCGCGGCTTAAGGCTCGACAAGACGACCGGGTTTCAGGGCGTCCCGACATTAACATGATCCGTCAGGGCAAAGTGCTTTGGCGGATCATTGCGTTTACGTCTTTGTCGCCCATCCTATGGCCTGTTAGAAAGGCGGCGCCGCCCATCCGGACATCGCGACGGAAGCCGCCCTGCGCACCGCATTGCTCGGCGCGCGCGCGGTGGCGTATTCGCGCAGCGGAGCCAGCGGTATTTTCTTCGCCGGCCTCATCGAGCGGATGGGGATTGCTTCCAAAATCAATGCGCGCGCCGAAATCATCCCGGCTGGCTTCACGGCGGAACTTCTTGTCAGCGGCGAGGCGGATCTGGCAGTCCAGCAGCTTAGCGAATTGAAGCAGATCAGCGGTGTCGAAATCGTTGGAGCGATTCCACGCGAACTGCAAACGCCTGCGGTCTTTTCCGCAGGCCGCATCTCCGCGTCCACGAAAGCGGCAGATGCCGACCGGCTGTTGAAATATCTGGCCTCACCGGAGGTTGCGCCGACGTTGCGGAATTCCGGACTGGAGCCTTGAGCGTGCTCCGTGCTGGAACAAGAAGGCAGCGATCGCGATTGATCAGGAAACGACGGAGGCTGCTATGCCTGCTCCGTCTGCGGGAACGCCAGGCCTGGACGATAGAACCGCACCGGACGGATCTCGTACATCGCGGATGGGTTGACCCCGCGGAGATCGCGCGCGGCGGCGATCGCGCCGTCGCGGTTTTCGCAGTCGATGACGTAGAAGCCAAGCAACTGCTCCTTGCTTTCGGCAAAGGGGCCGTCGGTTACGATGCCCTTGCCGTGGCCGCGCAACACACAGGCGCCCTCGCTGGCGCCGAGCCGCGCCGCCGGGCCCATGCGGCCGTCCCGGTTGAGCCGCTCATGCACCTTGTCAAGATCGACCATGAGGGTTGCATCCTCCTGCGGGGTCATTGACGTGACTTGTTGTTCGACGTGATAGGCGAGGATGGCGTACAGCATGGGGTCTTCTTCCGGGTTGGGTTTCGCGGGAGCCCAGAGGACGGTTTGGCTCGCCCAATCCCGACACTTCCAGCCGATCAATTTCTGGTCGCCGCCCGTTATTCCGCCGCGGGCGCGGCCTTGGCGAAGGCGATGCCCTTGGCCTCGGTCCCCACCGCTGTCAGGCCGGCGATGACGACCGCGACGATGCCGGCGACAAGAGCAAGCGCAAGGCCGTAATTGCCGCCGAATGCGGTGGCGATGGAGGCCTGCAGCGTGGCGTTGACGGCAGCCAGCAGATTGCCGAGCTGGTAGACGAAACCGGGAAAGGTGGCGCGCGCCGTGCCGGGCGATAGCTCGTTGAGATGGACGGGAATGATCCCCCAGGCGCCCTGGACGAAGAACTGCATCAGGAATGCGCCGGTTGCGAGCAAGGCAGGACTGCTCGAGAAAGCCCATAGCGGAATCACGGGCAGCGAGAGCAGCGCCGAGACGACGATACAGTTGCGGCGGCCAAAACGCTCCGACAGCGTGCCGAAGAAGATGCCGCCGCAGATCGCGCCGATATTGTAGATCACCGCGATGATGCCAACCGCATGCGGCGACAGCTTATGCTCGACCTGCAGGAAGGTCGGGTAGAGATCCTGGGTGCCGTGGCTGAAGAAATTGAACGCCGTCATCAGCACCACCGCGTAGATGCCAAGACGCCAATGCGACTGCACGACCGCCCAGGTGCTGCCGCGCTTGGCCGCCGCCTCTTTACTCCAGCTCGGCGATTCCGGAACGGTGCGGCGGATATAGAGTACCAGCAGAGCGGGAATGACGCCGACCATGAACATGCCCCGCCAGCCGATATAGGGGAACAGCACGCCATAGACGATGGAGGCCAGGAAATAGCCGGTCGGATATCCCGATTGCAAGAGGCCGGAGACGAAGCCGCGGGCATGCGGCGGAATGGTTTCCATCGTCAGCGAGGCGCCGACGCCCCATTCGCCACCCATGGCAACGCCGTAGAGCGCGCGCAGGATCAACAATACCGTCAGGTTGGGCGAAAAACCCGATGCGAATTCGAGGATCGAATACAGGACGATGTCGACCATCAGGGTCGGACGGCGGCCGAAGCGGTCGGCGGCGCGGCCGAACAGGAAGGCGCCGATCGGGCGCATCGCCAAGGTCAGCAGGATCGCAAAGGTCACGTCCTTGATGTCAGTGTGAAATTCCGCGGCGATGTCTTTCAGCACGAACACCAGGAGGAAGAAATCGAAGGCATCCAGCGTCCATCCGAGAAAACTCGCCGCCACCACATGCCGTTGGGCGCTGGTCCAGCCCGATAGCACCGACAGGAAGGGCGGTTGCGACGATGGGGAGGCGGGTGTGTCCATTGGGCAATCCGATTGTATGGGCAACTTCGCGCAACGCGCGGGGAGGGAGTTGGTTCCAGCGGTCTAAACCGGTCGTCATGGCCGCGCTCCTCCCGGCCTTGACGAAATAATCGTATGCTATGCTCGCATTCTTCCCACCGGAGCCCAAGCCATGACCCTTTTCGACACGCCTTTCGATCCCGCGCGGGAGGCTGCGCTGGTCACCGGCGCCGGCAATGGCATAGGACGGGCGATCGCGCAGGCGCTGGTCGGCGAAAGCGTGCGCACGGTATTTGCCGACCTCAACCCGGAGACGGTTGCCGCCGCCGTCAAGACATCGCCGCGGCCGGAGCTCGCGGTGCCATGGGTCGGCGACCTCGCCGACCCCGCCGCGCGCGATGCGCTGCTGGCCGAAGCGGCGGCCGCGGTCGGGCAGGTGACGCATTTCGTTCACTCGGCCTCGCCGCCGCGGCGCGAGGCCGATCATGTCTTTGCCGTCAGCGACGAAACCTGGCAGCGCATGCATGCGGTGAACGTCGATGCCGGCTTTCACCTCGGGCGCGAACTGGCGCGAAAGCTCATCAGGGGCAAACAACCCGGCTCGTTCCTCTACCTCACCTCGCTGCATGCGGGCACGCCCCGAAACCTGCCGCACTACGCCACTGCCAAGGCGGCGATGGCGATGCTGGTGAAGGAACTGGCGAAGTCGCTCGGCCGCCACGGCATCCGCGTCAACGCGTTGGTGCCGGGCGCGATCGCCGCCGGAGGCTTCGTCGCCGATCCCGCGCTATCAAAACACATTCCGCTCGGCCGCCTCGGCGAGGCCAAAGATCTCGCCCCGATGGCGCTCGCAGTGCTGTCGAACCGCATCTCGGCCTATGTCACCGGCGCCGCCATCGCCGTTGATGGCGGCCTGTCGTTGACCAACTGGTTCGAACCGCCCGATCTCGGCGATTTGTCGTAAGCTCGGTCACGCCGCTCGGACAAAGCTTCCCAATAAACCCTTGCCGCGCACTTCCGCCTCCTCGAAATCGGCCGCGGCAATGGCACGGTCGAGCGCGGCACGGAGTTCTTTCGCCGTCTCCAGCGTCAGCTCGATCCCGGCGCGCGCGCCGGGTTCGAGGCCAGTGTTGATGAAGTCGAGCGTGATGACGTCGCCGAGGGGGGCGTGGCGGGCGTGGTCATAGGCGACTACCGCATGCGAAAGCGGAAACCACTGGTCTTCGCGCTTGGCCATGCCGTCGGCGGATACGACCTCGATGATCGATGTGCACATCAGCTCTCTCCTATTTCGTGAGGTATTTGCCGAAGAATGCAAACACCTTGCTCCAGCCGTCCATCGCCTGCTCGGGGCGGTACAGCGGCCGGTGCCAATAGAAGAAGCCGTGGCCGGCGCCGTCATAGCGATGGAATTCGTAGGTCTTGCCTTGTTTCTTCAACTCGGCCTCGTGCTGGTTGACCTGCTCGGGGCTCGGCGCGCGGTCGTCATTGCCGAACAGGCCGAGCAGCGGGCACGAAAGATCCTTGGTCATGTCGATCGGCGCCATCGGCGTTTTGGCGTTGAGCTCTTCCTTGCCCATCACCACGCGGCCGCCCCAGAGTTCGATGCAGGCGTCGACGTCTTTCTTTTGGCAGGCATAGATGAAGGCATGCCGCCCGCCCGAGCAGGAGCCGAACAGGCCGACCTTGCCG
>Ga0075522_10001521_pt1 | contig 17555 bp, 14 predicted proteins | sample NGEPerA_FD_74796 | JGI IMG/M metagenome (GOLD analysis project Ga0075522, IMG submission 74796) | Arctic peat soil microbial communities from the Barrow Environmental Observatory site, Barrow, Alaska, USA - NGEE PermafrostL2-A | ecosystem: Environmental > Terrestrial > Soil > Wetlands > Peat ... | reverse complement strand
ACGTTGGGCGACGTCCCTGCCAGCGGCGGATACCCCGAGAAAGGGCCGAAGCTCAGCACGATCAGGCACACCCCGTTGGCGATGAGGAAGCCGGCCAGCGTGACGATGAACGAGGGGATGCGCAGCCGCGTGATCAGGGTTCCCTGGAGGAATCCCCACACTCCGACGACCGCGAGCCCGACCACGATCGCCGCCCACCACGGCCAGTTGGTGGTGGCAGGCTCGACCAGCTGCACGGTGACGATGCCGGCCAGGGGACCGACGTACCCCACGGAGAGGTCGATCTCGCCGAGGAGCAGCGGGAAGCACTGCGCCATCGCCAGCACCATGAACACCGCGCTCTGCTGGAAGAGGTTGACGATGTTGTTCGCGGAGAGGAAGACATGACTGGGGCTGATCGCCTCGAAGACCACGGCGATGAGCACCATGCCCACCACCACCGGAAGCACGCCGGCGTCGCCATTCCTGACGCGCGCCCCCCAGGCGCGCGCGTACTCCGGGAGCGTCTGGGCGACCAGGGCAGGTGGGACCACCAGGTCAGCGGCGGCGGCGGCGGCCGTCGGGTCGTCCTCCGGCGCGGTCGGCTCGGCCGGCGACGGCTCTGCGGACAGTGGGTCAGCGTCGACTCGGGCCATCTCTCAGCTCACTGCTCCATCGGAGTCGGATGAGCCAGCAGGCCGCCGGCTCGAGGTCCCTGTTGTCATGTAGTCGACGAGACTCTGCCGGTCGAAGTCGCTCGCCGGGCCCTGAACGACCATGCGCCCGAGCTGCAGCACCGCGATCCGGTCGGCCACCTCGAAGACGTCGTTGAGGTTGTGCGAGATGACCATCACGGCCAGGCCGTTGTCGCGCATCCGCAGAACGAGGTCAAGCACCTGCCGTGTCTGCACGACGCCCAGCGCTGCCGTCGGCTCGTCGAGGATGACCAGCTTGGAGTTCCACATCACCGCCTTGGCGACGGCCACCGACTGACGCTGACCGCCTGAGAGTGACGCCACCGGCTGGCGGATCGACCGCACCGAGGTGACACGCAGCTCGGCGAGCGTCTTGCTCGCGGCGCGCTCCATGGGGTCCTCGTCGAGGAACCCTCGTCGCACGATCTCGCGGCCCAGGAACATGTTCTGTACGATGTCCAGGTTGTCGGCCAGGGCGAGGTCCTGGAACACCGTCTCGATGCCGAGGTGGGACGCGTCGCGGGGTGTGCGAATGCTCACCGGCTCGCCCATCCAGCAGATCTCACCATGGTCCGGCGCGTGGATTCCCGAGATGCACCGCGTCAGCACCGACTTGCCGGCACCGTTGTCGCCGCACAGGCACGTGACCGCGCCAGCGGGGAGGTCGAGGTCCACCTTGTACAGCGCCTGCACCGCCCCGAAATGCTTGTCGATGCCGCGCGCGGTCAACAGGGTGGGGCCGCCTTGCGGGGCCGTGGCGGGAGCGCCCTGCGGGGCTGTGGACACGGTCACGTCATTCCCCGTCGGCGAGTCGCTGGCAAACGACTGCGACGTGCATGGCGGTCGGCATTATGGTCTCCTCGCCGGCCGAAGTGTGAGGCGCCGCCGCAGCGGCGGCGGCGCCTCTCTTCACCCGGTGTGAGCTACGGGGTGATGCTCGCGGCGGAGCAGACGCTGGCGCCAACCGCGGTGCACAGCGTGGCGGCGTCCACGAACTGGTCCTTGATGACAGTCGACGCCATGTTCGTGGCGTCGACCCAAACGGGGGTCAGCAGCGACGCGGGCTCGCTGCTGCCGGCACCGCTCGCCGGCTTGGTCGTGCTGTTCACCAGCGCGGGCGGCGGGGTGGCGCCGGCGCGAAGGATGGTCGCAAGCGCGACGGCGTCCTGGGCCTCGAGGTAGACGGCCTTGTAGACAGAACCGCACTGGAAGCCCTGGAGGATGTTCTCCATGCCCTGGAGGGTGGCGTCCTGGCCGGTCGTCGGGATCTTCTTGGCGGCGACACCGGCGTTCTTGAGGACGGTGATCACCGCGTTGGCGAGCCCGTCATTGGCCTCGATCGTGGTGTTGATCTCGGGATGCGCGGTGAACTGCTGTTGGAAGATCGTGGCACCGGTGGCGTTGACCCAGGCGGGTGTGACCTGGTCGCCGACCAGTGTCCAGCCCGCCGAATTGGTCTTGCCGGCCGGCTCCGGGGTCGTCGTGTCGCCCCAGACGACGGAGTTGTAACCCTGCGCGAACGACACCGCGTTGGGATCGGTGTCCTCGCCGCCGTTGAGGGTGAAGACCTTGGGCGTGGCGATGCCCCAGCTCTGCACGCACTTCTGCACGCCCTGGCCGATGAGCTTGCCCACCTGGACGTTGTCGAAGCTGACGTAGTACGTGTTGGTGCCCTGGAAGGTGGCGCGGTCATAGCTGATGGCGGCGACACCGTGCGACTGGGCGAGCGCCTGGATCTGGTTGCCGACAGTGCTGTCGAGCGGGTCGAACACCAGGACACTGGCACCGAGGGTGATGTCAGCCTGTGCGTCGGCAAGTTCGGTCGCGTCGTTGCCCTGGGCGTTGTCGATCTTGAAGTCGGACGACCCGTACCCGGCCGCCTTGAAGGCCTTGGTCAGGTATGGCAGGTCGAAGTTTACGTACCGAGTCGAGGACGTCGTGTCCGGCAGGATGACGCCGACCATCCCCTTACCCGCCTTGAACAGACCCGACAGCTGGCTCATCGCGGAGAAGCTGCTGTCGAACGATGTGAGGCTGAGGCCGGACGGCACCGTGGCGGCGGCACTGGACGAGGCAGGCGCCGAAGAACTGGGGGTGCTGCTGCCACAGGCCACGGCCATGCCGGCCATCCCGAGCACGGCGCCCCATCTTGTCGCCCGAGTCACCGTGCTCGAGCCCGTCGTCAGTGTTCGCATGCTGCGTCCTCCTACGCGTTATACGGCCAACCTGTGTTGCCGTTCTGATGCACCGATTGGTGGTCCTGGTCTGTGGTGGGCGCCGTCGGCGGCGTCGTCCTCGCTCTCCTGGAGCGCGAGGGCGAGCGCGCCGAGGATGCCGGCGCGCTCGGAGAAGGCGCCGGCGACGACCTCGGCGTGCGCCGGAACCGAAAAGGCGCGGCGCGCCATCGACTCGCGTATGGCGTTGAGGAGCACGTCGCCGGCGAGAGCAAGCTCGCCGCCGATGATGATCATCTGCGGGCTCAGCAAGTTGCAGAGGTTGGCCAGGGCGACGCCGATGTGGCGCCCGCCGTCGGTGATGACCCGACGGCAGCCGATGTCGCCCTCGTTGCTGAGCCGGACGAGGTCCTCGACGGTGAGGTCGTCGCCGTAGCTTCTCCGCAGCGGCTCGAGGAGTGCCGGCCCGGCAGCGAACATCTCGAGACAACCGCGGTTCCCGCACCTGCAGACGGGGCCGTCCTCCTCGATCGTGGTGTGCCCGATCTCGCCCGCGGTCCCGGCGACGCCGCGGTAGAGCTTGCCGTGGAGCACGATGCCGGCGCCGATGCCTGTGGCCACCTTGACGTAGGCGAAATCGGTGAAGCCGCGGCCGACGCCCCAGAGGCCCTCGGCGAGGGCGCCCAGGTTGGCGTCGTTGTCGACGATGGTGCGGACGCCCAGGGTCGCCTCGATCGCGGAGCGCACGTCGAACTCGGCCCACCCGGGAAGGATGGCCGGGGAAGCGGTGCGCCCCGTCTCCCTGTCGATCGGGCCGGGCAGGCCGACGGCGAGCACCTGGACATCGGCGAGGTCCCGGCCGGCGCCTTCGACAAGATCCCGGAACATGGCCGCGGCCTCGGGGACGCTGGAGGCGGCCTGGTGACGGTAGGACAACGTGTGCTGCGCCTCCGCTCGGACTGTGTGCGTGAAATCCGCCACCGCGGCGCGGACGTGGCGGTTGCCGAACTCGATGCCACCGACCAGCCCGGCCGAGGGGTTGAGGGAGACATCGCACACGCGGCGTCCGTTGCGCACCCCCAGCGTCGACCGAGCGAGGCCGCGACTGGTCAGCTCGCGGACAATGTTCGAAACCGAAGCGTGGGAGAGCCGCGTCGCGCGTGAGATCTCAGCCTGGCTGAGCGCGCCGCTGATGCGGAGCAGCGTGAGGACCTCGCGACGATTCGCCGTCCTGAGATCAGCAAGAGACCCACCGCTCCGTCCAACACTCATGGGCCCGCACTGTGGCAACCTCATGAGGCCGCTGTCAAGCTTTGAACGCTATATCTGATTTCCATGCAATCCCAGTGTCATAGCGTGACCGTGCGGCGCCTGCCTCGGTCCCCTCCACCGCCCCACGCGCACCCGCCGTCGACCGTCGCAGGCGGCGGCTTCAGCCGGGCTCGGGCCCGGTGGCGACCGGACGTGAGGGGTCGGTGATCCATTCACTCCACGAGCCCGGGTAGAGAGCCGCCGGGATGCCCGCGAGAGCGAGCGCGAGGACCTCATGCGCCGCGGTGACACCCGATCCGCAGTACGCGCCTACCGCAACGCCGGCGGCGACGCCCATGCTCTCGAAGCGGTCGCGCAGGGCAGCCCCCGAAAGGAAGGTGCCGGCGCCTCCGAGGTTGGCGGCGGTCGGAGCGCTGCGAGCGCCGGGGATGTGGCCCGCGACCGGGTCGACCGGTTCCACCTCGCCCCGGTAACGCTCGCCGGCTCGGGCGTCGAGCAAAACCCCGGCTCGGGCCAGGGCGGCGGCGCTCTTGGCGTCGAGCACGGGCATGGCCCCGGGGCCAACCACCATCGTCCCGGCGGCGTCCGGCGGCTCCGTGGTGGTCAGGGGCAGGGCCGCCGCCGTCCATGCGGCCACCCCGCCGTCGAGGAGTCGCACGTCGTCGTGGCCGGCATGGCGGAGCAGCCACCAGGCGCGGGCAGCGCTGAGGCCGCCACCGGCGTCGTACACGACCACGGAGGACTCGTCGTTGACGCCGCAGCGGCGCATGGCGGCCTCGAAGACGGTCGCCGCGGGCAGGGGGTGACGTCCCCGGCCGGCGCCCGGCGGGGCGGCCAGGTCGATGTCGAGGTCGACAAACCGGGCGTCTTCGAGGTGGCCGAGACGGTACTCGTCGAGCCCGGGCGGACCTCCGAGGTTCCAGCGCACGTCGAGCAGCACGGGGGGACGCCCCGAGGCCAACTCGGCGGCGAGCATCTCGGGCGACACGAGGATGGCGCTCACGCCGCCTCCGAAACGATTCGGGTCCGCCACCGTTTCATCATGGTCGCGGGGCCGTACATCTGTACTCCCGCACGGCATTGGATCGGTGTGCTCATGGTACGGTTCTTCAGATGATATCCCGGCGCGTCGTCATGCTCGCAGCCCTGGGTGGCGGAGCCGCCGTCCTGGCCGGCTGCTCGTCTCCGTCGGGTGTCGCGAACTCCTCGGTGGCCGGCACGCCCCATGTCGTCCTTGCCGCGGCGCCACCTGAGGTCACCGTCGTCCCGGCCGACCACGCCAGCGGGGTCGCCCTCGATGCCCCGGTCACGGTGTCGAGCAGCGTGGGCAGCCTCACCACAGTGGCCGTGACCAAGGTCGGCGGCGCCGCTGTCGCGGGGCAGCTCTCCACCGACGGGCGCACCTGGACGGCCAGCGACGGTCTCGACCCCGGCGCCCAGTACCAGGTCACGGCGGTCGCCGCCGGGCCGAGCGGGACCCACACCAGCACCGTCAGCAGCTTCTCGACACTCGGCTCGGTGGCCGGACGCCTGACCACCTCGTACACCCCGGACAACGGCGCGGTCGTGGGCGTCGGCGAACCCATCGACCTCCACTTCAACACGTCGGTGCCGGTCGCCCAGAGGGCCGAGATCGTGCAGCACCTGCACGTGGTCTCGACACCGGACCAGGCGGGCGCATGGCACTGGTTCGACGGCGCGGACGTGCACTACCGCCCGGCGGTGTACTGGCAGAGCGGCACCAAGGTCACCCTCACCGCCGACCTGCACGGCGTCAACGCGGGCAACGGCATCTGGGGCCTGGGTGGGTGGAGCACCAGCTTCAGCGTCGGCGCCAAGCACGTTTCGCTGATCAGCGACGTCACCCACCAGATGCACGTGTACACCAACGACCAGCTCGTGGACACGTGGCCCGTCAGCCTCGGCAAGCCGGGCTTCGCGACCCTGTCGGGCACCCTCGTGGTGCTCTTCAAGTCGCAGAGGGTGATGATGGACTCCTGCAGCACATTTGGTGGCGCCGCCTGTCACCCGGGCAACGTCAACTACTACCACGACTACGTGTACTGGGATACCGCCGTCTCCACCAACGGGTTCTTCATCCATGCCGCCCCCTGGTCGGAACCATCGCAGGGGTTCAGGGACGTGTCCCACGGCTGTATCAACCTCAGCACGGCCCACGCCATCACCTTCTTCGACTACTCGCTGCCCGGGGACGTGGTGGTGGTGAGCCAGACCAGCAACCCCGCGGACGTCACCAACGGCGAGGCGGATTGGCAGATCCCGTTCGCCCAGTTCGACAACAGCGGCGGCGTCCCGGCCGCCGCGACCGCCGCCCCGGCCGCGTCTGCGTCCCCCGGGGGCCCGTAGGCTCCGAGCCCGGGCCCGGCGAGGTCAGCCAGGCGGCGTCCCTGGCGAGCTGTGCCTCGCCAGGGTTCGGCGGATGATCGAGCGCTCCTCCTCGTCGGCGGTGCGCAGCACCACGAGCATCACCGCGTAGATGACTGCGGCAGCCCCGGTCACGGCAAGCACGGCGAGCCGGCCGTGTGGGTTGCAGAGCCAGATGAACGCCCCCATGACAACACCGGCGACGAACGGCTTCCAGCAGCTGCGCACCACGTGCAGCGGTCCGAGAACGCGGCGCAGTGTCAGCCAGCCGGCGACCACGAGGCCCACTTCCGTGGCCACCGTTGCCCAGCTCGCCCCCAGGTAACCGAAGCGCGGAATGAGGATGAGGTTGAGCCCGAAATTGACGACCAGACCACTCAAGGCCACGTAGGCGTAGGACTTCTGCCGGTCGATGGCGTTGAGCACGGCAGGGAACGTGTTGTCGACGAACATGAAGACCACCGCCAGCGCAAGGATGCGCAGCGACGCGCCACTGTGGGGAAACTTGGTGGTGACGAGGTCGATGAACTGCTGCGCCAGTAGGAAGAGCCCCACGGTGATCGGCCAGCCCATGATCGCCAAGCCTTTGAAGAGCTTGTCGGCGGAGGCGAGCACGCGGTTGGGTGCGTTGCGGTAGTAGATGGACAGAACCGGGAAGATGACCGTGCGCAGCGTCGCGGGAATGAACAGCAGCGCCTCGAACGGGCGATAGGCAAAGGTGTACCAGCCCACCTCGTTGTACGAGCGGAAGTGTTGGAGGATGGGCACGTCGACCTTGAAATAGACCGTCGTGAGCAGGTACGTGATCGCCAGCGGGATGCCGGCCCTGATCCATTGGCGGAACAGCGCGGGCTCGAGTTGCCAGCGCGGCGTGAGGATGCGCTTGCCGAGAAGAACGACGATGAAGTAGACGGTTGCGAATCCTGACGAGGCGACGTATGCCCACAGGAAGAAGCCGGGGCCGGCATGGATGTGGGCGCCGACCAGGGCCATGGCGAGGATCACCGCTGTCTCCGGGATGATCTCCGCGATCTCGAAGTTGAGCCGCTGCAACGCGTACAGCGTGCTGCGCAGCAGGAGCGAGTAACCGCTCAGGACGAGCAGGGCGAAGGACGGCAGCAGGAGTGACTCGATGCCTGCCGACCACAGGCAGAGGGCGAGCAGGGGCAGTGAGATGGCGACCAGGAAGAGCTTGATCGACGCCACGTTGTTGAAGTACCGCGTCAGGTTGTGCGGCTCGCGCGCCCCCTCGCGCACATAGAGCGCCGTGAAACCGACATCGGTGATGGCGCCGACCAGGGCGGTGTAGGTCACCGCCGTCTGCATCTGCCCGAATCGTGAGTCGCCCAAGGCATTGCCGATGGCCACGACGGCGACCAGCGCCAGCAGGCGCGAGAGGATGCGCGCCACAAGGATGAGGATGGTGAAGCGCAGCGCCCGCGACCCGAGCCCGCTGGTGAGGTCAGGCGTGACCGAGCCGGGACTGCGCGGCGGCGGCGTGTCCTCCTGCAAGGTGGCTCATTCTAGGGATGGAACCGCCGCCGCAACCGAGCTTCGCGACGTCGCCACTCGTCGTCGCCCGCCTCTCCCCCGCCGCGGACCCTCTCCCACCAAGGTCCCCAGTCCGCTCGCGCTCTCCGAACCCGCTCGCAGACCTGAAGCGCGGCTCCGAGGTCGCCGCGCCGCTCCAGCCGGATTGCGCAGCCGCGCGCGGCGTGGAGGTCGTGCGGATCCTCGAGGTGGAGGCGGCGCCAGGTCTCGAGGGCCTCATCCATGGCTCCGCGTCGCTGCAGGGCCACCGCCAGACGGTATCCGGCTCGCCGGGCCCAGGGGTCGATCCCTGCCGCCACGGTGGCACGCAACTCGACCTCGGCGGCGTCGGCGACGCCCTGTCGTTCGTAGTGACGGGCCAGGTGGTACGCGTCGGCGGCATGAGCCGGTCGAACCCGCTCGCCCCCGACGTGCGCAGCCAGGCGGCCCGCCACCGCCACGGTGCTGACGATGTCCTGGAGGTTGTGCTCGATGACGCCGCTGAGAACTGCGGGCCCGGCGCCGTGCAGCCACGCTCGGTAGCGCCCCGGCGCCTCCATGCCGGGCACGTCGTCGACGCGGTGGTGGTTGAGGAGCGACATCTCGGCGTGGCGCAGGGTGCAGGCGCCGAGCCGGTCACGGAAGAGCCGGCGCACCAGCGCCAGGATGTCTGCGTGGAGGCGCGGTTGGACGCAGGACGCGTCGAGACGGTTGAGCGTGCAGCGAGCGGCGAGGACCGGGATGTCGAAGCTGCGCCCGTTGTAGGTCAGCCACAGACGATGGGCGGCGATGCTCTGGGCGACCGCGCCGAGCAGGGCGCCCTCCTCGCCGGGGTCGGCGAGCAGAAGTTGCTCGCACTCGAGGACGGCGCCGCGCTGAATCCCCATGGCAACAAGAAAGGCCATCACGCCGCTGCCGCGCAGGCCGAGGCTCTCGATGTCGAGGACGCCGACCCCCTCCCCGTTCAACCATACGGGGGGGTCCGGCTCGCACGGGTGGTCGAAGAGCGCGAGAAGGTCCGCCACCGGCGGGGCGCCTGCCAGCCCTGCTGCCTCGAAGAACGGCGACAGGTCGACCGTGCTGCGGCGTACGAACGTGGTGCCGGCGGCGCCGGTCTCCACCTCGAAGCCGAGCTCGGCGGCACGGCCGCTGAGGTCGAGGGATGCCGGGCGGGCGCGCGGGGTCGCCGTCGCTCCGCCGAGAGAGGCGATGCGTGCTCGGAGCGCGGTGAGCGTTGCCGCCCGCGAGGAGATCACGCGCGCAGCCTATCGAACACCTGTTCGATAGGCAACAGGGTCTACTCTCCGGCGATGGTCGGCGAGATCGCGATGCCCAGTTTTGTCGAACTGATATCGCCCCCTCGTTTTCGCGAGCGCGTGATCGAGTTGTCTCAGAGTGATCCCGCAGTCACCGTGCTGTCATACCTTCTCGATCCCGAGCGTCTTCTGCAATGGGCGCACTCGGTCGCGGTGGTGAATGACGCGACGCTGGAGGCGTGCGTCTCTCCCATTCCGCCGCTCGAGCTGCGGCGCATCACCGCCGCGCCCGACGCCGAAGGTTTTCTGTGGACTGGCCTCGCCGACCTCGCACGCTTCTTCGAAATCTACGAGCGTCTCGGATCGAAACCGCCCGGCCGCAAGCGGCGCATCCTGGATTTCGGTTGCGGTTGTGGGCGAATGACGCGTTACCTGAACATCATCGACGATGTCGAGGCGTACGGACTGGACGTGAATCCGGACCTCGTGGGCTGGTGCCAGGAGAACCTCAACCGAGTGCGTACGGTCCTGACCTCCGAACGGCCACCGATGCCGCTCCCGGATGAACTGTTCGACCTCGTCTATTCATTGTCGATCTTCACCCACCTCACGGAGGAGCGGTCACGGCAATGGCTCGGCGACATCGCTCGCGTCATGGTTCCCGGCGGCGTGCTGATCGTGTCAACGCACGGGTATCCGGCGCTCGAGATCATCCGCGGCTCCTCGGTCCATCAGGGCATGTTCGAAATGGACGAGCGCGCTACGGGCGAGTTGATCGCACGCCTCGAGAGGGAGCGGTTCGTCTTCATCCCCTATCGCTCTGAGGTGCTCGAGGTGGCCAAGGCCGGTGCGGACTACGGGCTGTCGTTCATCGATGACCAATACGTTTCATCGCATTGGAACACCTCGGAGTTTCAGGTCCTCGAGCACATCCCCGGGGGACTGCGGGGCTGGCAAGATCTCGTGGTTCTGCGGCGAACGTAGTCCGGCTTCCTACCCGGGCCAGCTTCCCAATAGCCGCCGCCACCGCCGCTGTGTGAGCCTCCACCGCCATGGGTCAGCACCAGCACCACAACAATGGCAGCCACCACGGCGACGGCCAGCCCCAGGCCGATTCTCCGTGTTCGGGTCATGGCTTCCGTCCTTCAATGCCGCGGCCGGGTGTCGGTCATCGTCGATCACGTGTCTCGAAGCGACCATCGGACCGAGGTCGTACGACCATTCCGCTACCGTTGAGCGCCGCGTAGACTCACGCTGGCGCGGGCAGCGGGTCGACGAGGCCACCGCGGCGAGATGGAGGGCTTGGCAATGGCCACGGTGACGGCTGACGGCATCTCATCGGCGCCGACCGGCGCGTCGCGTCGCGCCATCCAGGTTGTGCCGCTCAGGGGGCTGCCGATCGTTGCCGTCATCGTGCTCGGGCTGATCGTGTCGATCGCCGCCAACTGGCGCTGGGCGTTGATGTTCTACCACGTCGCCGGCGGCGGGCTGTGGACCGGCATCGACCTCTTCGTGGGGTTCGTGATCGGGCCCATCCTCGGACGCCTCTCCATCCCCGCTCGCGCGGAGTTCTCCGCGAAGTTCATGCCGATGATGGTCCTGATCATGCCAACGCTGGTGGTGATGACACTGGCGGCGGGCTTTCAGCTTGCGGTGGTAATCGGTAACCTGGATCCGACCAGCGTCAACCACGGGTGGCTGGTGGCGTCGTTCGTGGTGGTCGGGGTGATGGCCACGATCGCGCTGGGCGTGCTCGAACCGGCCAACGTCGCCGTGCTCTTCGAGATGAACAAGCCGCGGCCGGATGGCCGTGTGATTGCCCGGCTGATGCGGCGGTTCGTGTACTCGGCCGGCATCACCGGCGCGATGCAGGTGGCGACGCTGCTGATCATGACCCGGGTGGCGACGCAGTGAGCGCGCAGCCGTCGGACGCGATGGCGCCCGAGGCCCCGTCCCCTCCGGTCACCCAACTGGTCATCGGGTCGCTCGCCCTCGTGCTGATCGGCGGCATCCTCATGGCAGCCCGGTTCCCCGACCCACCCCTCACCGCTCCCGTCCTACTCCTGGTGGGGAGCGCCGTCCTCTTCGCGAGTTGCATCGTGCTCTTGACCCGCCAACCCGTCTTCGCCTGGGGCGTCCTGGCGCAGGTGGGGCGCTGGGCCCTGCTCGCCTACGTGGTCATCGCCGGGATGATCGAGTACTCGTTCGTCCACAACCACGCCACGGGCACGCCGCTGCTGGTGCTCACCCTGATGCTGGTGATGTTCTCGCTGGACGTCGCCCTGAGCATCGGCTACAGCGTCGCTCGCTTCGCGGGGCCGGCGCAGCGCTGAACCGCGGTGCGTGAGGAGGGCGGCCCCACGATGAGGCCGCCCTCCGGGTTCACGCTATCTCAGCAGGGAATCGTCGACAGAACCTGCCGGAAGTTGTTGTAACGGTTGGTCGGGCCGCCACCGGTGGTCGTGTACGTGCTGTTCAGCAGCGTGCCGTACTGGGCGTTCTGACCGAAGTCATTGGTGCTCCCGGGGATGTGGTTGCCGAGCTGCCACATGCAGGAACCGCCCACCTTGGTGGTGCTGAAGAACGGGTAGAACAGGGCCGGCGACGGGAATCCGCTCGGACCGAGGTCGTCGGTCGTCGGGATGAGCGTGCAGCCGGCGCCGGTGAAGCGATCACAGACAGTCGGGTCCTCGATGCGCGGGAGGTCCGCTTCGAAGGCCATGCGCTGGAACTTGTGACCATTGCTCACGGGGCTGGAGAACTGGATCGCTGTCGGGTGCAGAGCGGTGTTGCCGTCGGGCCACACCGGCGTGTAGGGCACGCCATCGAAGCCGGTGTTGGTTCCGAGGCATCCGCTGACCTGGACCAGCGACGAGGCTGTCTTGTCGAAGCAGCCGAAGTCATCGCCGTCCGCCGCCTCCGTGGTGATGCCGGTGCCTTCGGTGGTGCTGCAGTTGCCGCCGAACGTGACCGAGGGGTCGTTGCAGTAGTCGAAGTGGCCGGTCTCGTCGGCGAACGCGACGTTGTACGAGTGAGCCGCCCAGGTGACACGGGTCTGCTCAGACGACGTGCTGTACATGGGATGAAAGTCGTAGGGGATGTTGTTGCAGCTCGTGCCTGTGGGGTCGTACTGCACCTGGCCGAAACCATTGGCGGCGCTGGTGGTCATCGACCCGGTCCTGCCCGTGGTCTTGTCCTTGATGACGATCTGAAGACCGTGGGCGGTGTCGTGCTCGTTCACTGACAACTTGTCCCCGGAGTTCATGAAGAGATCCGCCGCCGCGTTGGGGGTGAACGTGTTGATGGTGGAGCTCACCGGGTTGGGTGGCGACAGCGGCTGCGGCGTGCCACTCTTGGTGATGAACGCGAAGTTGACGTACTCGAGACCGGCGTGCGCCTGGCAGGTTGCGTTCTGGCTCTGCCCGGTGACCGGGTTCTGCGAGAGGCTGTCGACGTTGAGAGCCGCGCACCACTTGGTGGGGTCACAGCTGTTGCCCGCGGGCCAGTTCACCCATCCGGGCGGGTAGAACTGCATCTCCATGAACGCCGTACCCGGGTGCGCCGGGGAGATCGCCGGGTCCACGATGTTGGTGTCGCTGTCCGGTGTGCATGTGCTCACCTGCTCCGGGTAGGACTGCGTGTCGCACAGAGCCATGCCGAACCAGAACGCGGGATGCAGCTGGAAGTTGTAGGACTTGCCCGGCGTCAGCGGTGCGGTCGGGGTTGGGTCCTTGGGCAGCGTGAGCTGCCACTGGTTGGAGTTTCCCGAGCCCGGGCGGTTCGAGTAGAAGAGCGTCGACGGCTCATCATGGCCGACGTACACCCCTTCTCCGAACACCGCCTCCGAGTCGAGGACCTCGGTACACGTGGCGGATTTCGTACAGCTCAGGATGCTGTGAGCCGCCGTCGCCTGGGCGACCGAGCCTCCCCCTTGGAACCCCGCCAGCGTCGCCAGCGGCAGTGCCGCCAGGAGCAGGAGCTTGCCTGTCGATGACCTCATACTCGCGCACCTCCACGCCGCCCGATGGATCTTTCGGAGCCGGCGGCCCGCTCCGTCAGGGCGCACAGTGTGCACCTTCTTCGCACGGTTTGCAGCGTTGGATGCTTTCGCGCACTAAGACGCGCAAGACCGTTAGGCAGCGCTGGCCGCGGTTGCTCTCTCCCAGAGGCTGGCCGGGCAGGCGGCGAGACGTGGCTTCGGCCGCTGCCTAGAATGCCGGCATGGTTCGCCGGCTGATTGCCGCCCTGCTGGCCTGGTGTGCCGCGGCCGTCGCGGCCGTCGCCGGGCTGATTGCGCCGGACGGCGGACAACCCCTCTCGGTCGTGCTCTTCGCACTTGCGGCCATGCTTGGCGGGGTGGGCGGTCTGCTGTTGGCGCGGGGCGTGCGCCACCGTGCGGTACGACGTCGCGCCGCGGCGGCGGCCGCCGCGGTGACCCTCGCCCGCCTCGAATACCTCGCGGCTGTGACGTCGCGCACCCCGCTTCTCCTCTGGCGCGGCGACGCCTCGCCGGCGGGGCTCGCCGGCCGGGTGGCGGCGGCGCGGGCCCCCGGGGAAGTGACCCTGCGCGGGTCGGCGCAACGGCCGCGTCCTGCCCAGCCCGTCACGACGCGGGAGAATCCAGCGCCCGCCAGCAGTACCACGCGGCCGCGGACCGGTACGGCCGAAGTGGGTCGCCCAGGGCGCTGAGCTGCCGCGGCGGGGGCATGTCCACCGACTGGTGGATGCGGGACCAGCCCTTGCGCACGCCGAAGTCGTCGACCGGCCAGACGTCGGGTCGGCCGAGGTCGAAGAGCAGGAACATCTCCGCGGTCCAGCGGCCCACCCCGCGAACCACTGTCAGGCGGGCCACGACCTCGTCATCGGAAAGAGATGCCAGCTGCGCCTCGGGAATGGTGCCGTCGAGGAATCTGGCCGCCAGGTCGCGGATCGCGGTCACCTTGGCGCCCGACAGCCCGCAGGCGCGGAGCGTGTCGACCGGTGTTGCGACGACGGCGGCGGGGGTCGGCGGATCGTCTCCGAAGAGAGCGACGAAGCGCCCGTGGATGGCTGCGGCGGCGCGTCCCGCCAGCTGCTGGTGAGTGATCGAGCGGGTGAGTGTGCCGAAGGCGTCCCCATGGGGCGGTGGCGGCATGAAGGGCCTGCTGGCACGCACGACAGCCGCGAAGGCCGGGTCGATGCTCACGAGGTGGGCGGCCACCGCTGCGGGCGAGCGCGGGCGCCGAGGACGCGGTTGTGGCGCGCTGCTGCCCGGGGCGATGCTCATCGAGGTGACGGCAACGCGACGCTCACTGCCGTCGGGCGATGTCGAGCAGGCGCAGGGTGGCCGCCTTGGCGTCGATGCGCGCGCCTGCAGGGCCCACGCAGGACGGGCAGCCGGACTCGCAACCGCAGCCCTTCACAAGCTCGGTGGCCATGCGCACGAGGTCGCCGTGACACTGTTGGCAGCGCTCCGCGAAGCCGACGCCGCCCGCCACCGAGTCGTAGATGTATGCGGTTGGCCAGCCGGCCTCCACCGCCACCGCGTCGGGCGTGCCTCCGGGCCGCCACCCCGGGGTGACTTCCTGCGGCTCGGCCGCGGCGGCGGTGGCGGTGGGTGCGCCGCGCACCGCTGCAGGGGACGGCGCGGCGCGCATCTGGGCCTGGGCGCCGAGGTCACGCGGGTCGCACATGCAGAGCAGGCAGGCGGCGGCATGGAACGCGGCAGCGAGGCCGCTGAGGCCGCCGTCGAGCTCGGCCCTGGCCATGTGCTGAAGGGCGCGCGGGTCGAACGCGGTCCACGCCGCGATGGTGTGAAGGTCCTGCTCCGGCAGTGAGATGGGCCCGGCGCCCACGTTCTCGTGGGTCAGGAAGCGCACCTTCTTGAACATGGTGGCGAGGCGGCTCACGCGCACCTCGCCGAGGGAGTGGCGGCACTCGTCGCCCACCGGCCCCTCGTAGCGCTCCAGGATCTGCAGCGTGGTCCGCGTCTCGGCCAGCGTGAAGTGATCGACGCTCACCGGGTGCACGTAGGCGCGCTTCTCCTCCCAGTCGAGGCGCTCGACATGAAACTGGCGTCCCTCGTGCAGGTAGATGGCGTCGTCGTGAACCAGAACCGGGGCCGCGAACTGGTCCACCTCGCCGATGACGCGGCCGTCGCTTCCCGGCCGCCCTCCCCCGCTGCCTGCCCACGGCCCCTGGGGTCCCTGCCCTGGGCCGGCCGCCCCCGTCGAGGTATCGATGATCACCACGTTGGTGGCGGCGGCGCGGCGCAGGGAGATGGCCTCCGCGGGGAAGGCGTCAGCGGCCCAGTGATATCGCGAGCCGCTGCGATGCACAAGACCGTCGTCGCGGAACAGCTCGAGGAGTGCGCCGGTCGTCTCAGTGCCACTGGCCCCGAAGGAGTCGCCCGCCTCGAAGGCGAGTTCGAACGCCGCCGCCTGGAGATGGCCGCCCAGCACCAGGAGGTTGTCGGGGTTGATCAGGCCGTGCTCGGGTGGCGCGTCGAGCAGGTACCTCGGGTTGTTCACAAGGAACTGGTCGAGCGGCGAATCTGTGGCGATGAACACGCCCAGCGACTCGCTGTCGCGCCGGCCCGCGCGGCCGATCTGTTGCCATGTCGACGCGATGCTGCCGGGGTAACCGACAAGGATGGCCGCATCGAGATTGCCGATGTCGATGCCCAGCTCGAGCGCGTTGGTGCTGACCACGCCGCGCACGCTGCCGTCGCGCAGGCCGGCCTCGATGGCGCGCCGCTCCAGGGGGAGGTAGCCGCCGCGATAGCCGCGCACCGGGAAGGGGCCGCCCTGTCGCGGTGCGGGGTGCAGCCTCTGCAGGTAGGTGAGCAGCACCTCGACGTTGGAGCGGCTGCGGGTGAACGCGATGGTCTGGAGGTCGCGTTTCAGGAGCTCCGTCATGAGACGCCGCGCCTCGAGGGTGGCCGACCGCCTCAGGCCCATCGTCCCGTCGACCAGCGGTGGGTTCCAGAACCACAGCCGCCGCGCCGCCCGCGGTGCGCCGTTGCGGTCCACCAGTCGGACGGGGCGCTCGAGCAGCGTCTCGGCCAGCTCGCGGGGGTTGGCGATGGTGGCGCTGCAGGCGATGACCGTCGGGTTGCTGCCGTAGAACCGGCACAGCCGCAACAGCCGGCGCAGCACGTTGGCAAGGTGCGAGCCGAACAGGCCCCGGTAGGCGTGCAACTCGTCGATGACGATGTAGCGCAGGTGCTGGAAGAGACGCACCCAGCTGGTGTGGTGCGGAAGGATCCCCCCATGCAGCATGTCCGGGTTGGTCACCACGATGTTGCCGTCGTTGCGGACCGCGCGACGCAGCCCGGGAGCGGTGTCGCCGTCATATGTCGCCGCGCGCAGGCCCTCGGGGAGGTGCGCGGCGATGTCCTGGAGGCCGGCCAGCTGGTCCTGCGCCAGAGCCTTGGTGGGGAAGAGCCACAGCGAGCGCACCTCGGGGTCATGCAGCCAGGCGTCGAGCACTGGCACGGCGAAGGCCAGCGTCTTGCCGCTGGCGGTGGGCGTGACCACCACCACGTCGCGGCCGGCGAGGGCGTGGTCGATGGCCTCGGCCTGGTGGATATAGGGGCGGTCGATGCCGCGCGCCTGCAGAGCCAAGACGACGCGAGGGTCGAGGCTGGGCGCCCACGTGCCGAAGCTCGCTTGGTTGGCCGGGATCAGCTCCTCATGGACGATGCGTCCCGCCACGGTCGCACTGGCGCGCAGTTGCGCCAGGGCGCCGGCAACAGGGTCGATGAGCGTGGCCACGGTGGCCGGCAGTGTAGCGAACGTCTGTTCGTCTGACAACCTGGCCGCGACCCTGCCCTCCTGGCCATCCACACAGCGCCCGCTGCGGGGCGGTACGGTTTCCCCCCAATCCGAGACAAGGAGGGACAGCGGTGCTTGAAGGTGCCACGGCTCACACAACCCTGCCGGCGATGGACATGGACCGGGCCGCGCAGTTCTACACCGAAAAGGTCGGGGCGGTACCTGAGGAGTCAGGTCCGGGCGGAGCGTTCTTCACAGTCGGAGGCTCCACCTTCAGCATCTACCCGACACCCAATCCGAGCCGCGGCGGCCACACTCAGATGGGGCTGCGCGTGCCGGATGTCCGCGCGGCCGTGGCCGACCTGCGCTCACGTGGCATCGTCTTCGAGGAGTACGACTTCCCGGGGTTGAAGACGGTCGATGGCATCGCGGAGACGGGCGGTGTGTCGGCCGCCTGGTTCAAGGACACCGAGGACAACACCATCGGAGTCGTGCAGGTCAACTTCTAGC
>Ga0075522_10001520_pt1 | contig 17556 bp, 17 predicted proteins | sample NGEPerA_FD_74796 | JGI IMG/M metagenome (GOLD analysis project Ga0075522, IMG submission 74796) | Arctic peat soil microbial communities from the Barrow Environmental Observatory site, Barrow, Alaska, USA - NGEE PermafrostL2-A | ecosystem: Environmental > Terrestrial > Soil > Wetlands > Peat ... | reverse complement strand
GGGCATTGCCGCGCCCAGCCGAGGCATCGCGCTGCCCGCGGCCCGCCGGCGCGCTGGGCGCTTGTGCGGTAGTAGGCGCCTGTACGCGGTTCGCCGGTGCGCCGGACACATCGCCCGCGGCCCGGGCGGCTCGGCCCGGCGCCAGCGCGATCACGACGGGCACCAGCGCGATCACGACGGGCGCCAGCACGATCGCTGCCGCCGATGCCGCCAGAACCGCGAATTTCATTGAGGGTTTGTTCACAAGCCTGCTCCAGTGGCATCCGCGGTCGCGTTCGCCGCGCGATCATTACTTCCCGTCGCCGCCGGTATTCTGCTCAAGGTCGAAATCGTCATCACGATCTTCAGGTCGTCGAACCCTTCCTTGGCTCGCGGATTGATCTGGATTTTTTCGAGCCGCAAGGGAATGCTGGCCGTCTCCATGCGCCACAGCATCTGGGCGAGCATCGCCTGCGAACCGACATAGGTGGGATTCAAGGTCATAACTCGAAACTTGCCCTGCGCGTGATCCTGCGGGGTCGGCATTGTCTCGATAGTGAGTCCCGTTTGCGTCCTCCAATCTTCCAGCGTGTGAGCGATTTGTTTTTGCGCCTCGCCGGCGTCGGACTGCAGGCCGTTGGAGTTCATCGCCTTCCAGACCACCAGCAAACGCTGTTGCTTGCGCTGCAGCGCATCGCTTTTGTCGATGTCGGCCTGAACGAATTGCAGGTCCTTTTCAATTTGCGCCCGGCGATCCAGATAAGGACCGACCACCACGCTGTACAAGACCCACGCTCCCAGCAGCGCCATGACCGCGATGGCGATCTTTTTTTCACGTTGGGTGTAAACCATGGTTTATTCCAGTGGGCGGGCGACGCGGCGGCCGCGGGGCCGGCCCATTGCCCATTGCCGGCCGTCGTTAATGGGCGCCGGCCGCCAGATAATTAAAGTCAAGTGAAAACGACACTTCCCGGTCCGCGCGATTGGTGCCCTGCGAATAGCCGGGCTTGAGGTCGCTGAATCGGTGGGTGGCTCTGAGACGGTCCACAAGGGACTGCACGTTCTTGTCGCTGGTCGTTTTCCCGTTCAACTTGCCCTGCATGTTGTCGCGCAGATCGAAGCTGGTCAGATAAAGCTGCGCATCCTGCGGGACGGCCTTGAGCAGATCGCGCAGGCAATCGAGGTAGCGCGGGGTGCCCGCGTGCCATTGCTCGGCAAACTCGATCATCTTGACGTTTTCCACGGCGGCCTTATCCGGCTTTTTCCGTTCCTCAAGTTGGGCCTGCTTATTTGCCAGGGTCGTCTCCATTTTGTTTTGATCGACGTAGGCGGCAATGACGCCGGCCACGATCGCGCCGGCCGCCGCGATCGCCAGAATGATGCGCCGCTCCACGCGGGCTTTTTTAGGCGCGGCCAGGCGGGAGTGTAGGAAATCGACGGTCATCGGGCTTGTCGAAAGCCCCGCGACCGCCAGCGCCACCGCCGATGCGCACCCGCGCAACCCGGCCGGCGGGTCGCCCGCGCCCAGCGCGCTCAAATCGCCCTGCCGCGCGCCCAGCCCCAGCGCCTCGGTGACGGCTTGCCGGGCCGAGGCGTCGAGTCCGGCATCATCCCAAACGACGATGTCATGCAGGGGGTGCCCGTTGGCCGCGCCATTACCGGCGACACCCGCAGCCGCAGCGCCGTTGCCGTTGCCATTAGTTGCGCCGTTGGCATCGGAACCGCCGCGGCGGGGCAGGAGCAGAGCCGCGCGGCGGACCTCGCCAGCCACCGCCGGCGCCGCGGTCACGGCGGAAGACGATCCGACATAACGCAGCATCGCCGACCCGCCGGATTGCTGCGCCGCCAGTTCCGTGCCTGAAGGCGTGATCGACAGGACCATCGCCTCGCCGGATGATTTGGCCGTCGCCGCGCTCAGCACGGCGGAGGTGGGCGCGATGGCCCGCACTTCCAGTTTCGCCCCTTGCGCAATCGCCAGAGTCTGATCCAGGTGCCGCTTGGGAGTGGCGAGTAAAAGTACCGTTGTTGCGGCCGAGGAACTGGCTTCGCCGGCAAAGTCATAAACGAGGTCTTTGAGTTCCGGCGAGAAATCAGACTCCGCCTGAAGCCGCAACATGTCGGCGGCCAAAGACGCGGCGGCAGGGGGGACCTGCTTGAGCTTTGAAAGCACCCACCGCGCCGGAATGCCAAAGACGGCGTTGTGGGCGGTGTAGCCTCCGTTGCGAAGGAATTGGCCCAACGCCTCGCCCAGCGCGGCGGGCTGCTGCAGCCCGGCCTCCGGGGAATAGGCGAACTCGCCGGCGCGGGTGACCTGGCAGCGGTCGCCGGCCACTGTAACCTCGGCCACGAGAATCGAGCGTTCACCGATCGCCAGGCCCAACATTTTGTTAGCGCGAAACTTCATGTATTTTTACCAGCGGTCGGGTTTATCAACGTGACACGGGCGTCCCGCCCGTGCCGACGGCCCAAGAGTACCTAAACATCCATCTGATCCCAAATTCCATCACAACACGCACGGGCGGGACGCCCGTGTCACGATTGAAATTCGCTATTCCTCGCTCGACATCCCGATGCGTTTGGCACCCATGAACGGGCGTGCCGTCGCACACGGCGATTAGCGCAATAATCCGTTGCCGGCCCCGGTTCCAAAACCGTTGGAGGCCGGCGGGGGTTGGCCGGCGCGGAGCGCGGCGCGGATGTCATCGGACAGCGGCCAACCCAGGGATGTTAAATCCTTGCGATAAACAATCAAGGGCGGGCTGCTGCTTGCATCCACGACGATGCGAATGCGCCGAAAGGCGCGCCCGTCGCCGGTGACGGCGACAATATCCGCGGAGTAGAAATACGACTTGCCCGTAATCAGCGACCCGATGGTGACGGCCTTGGCCGGCGTGATCGCATCCATCACCCAGGCGACTCCCATGCCCGGCGTAGCGCCCGATGCCGCGCCCCCGGCCGACGCGCCCGCGCCGGTAGTCGATCCGCCGGACCCAGAGCTGCCGATGCTCTGTTGGGCGATGATGGCGTCGGCGTCGGCTTGCTGGAGGCCCAGGCACATCAACACCGGCTCGGTTGCCGTGTTCACGTTCACCCCGCCCGATCGCGTCTTGCCCGGAGTGGTGGTCAGCAAATCCTCGACTTTCGCGAGCTCGGCGGATTTCATGTTGGTCTTGACGGCGAAGTCGAAGATATTTTTGAACGTCTTGTTCATTGCCTGGCCCGATATCTGCGAGGCCCGCTTGGCGTCATTGAGGCCGGTCTTGAGGGCCGCCTGCAGGGCATTCTGATTGCCTTGATTGACGTTGCTGATATCAATGCGGGCCTGGCCGCTTGAGCTGGTGTTGGGCTCAGTGCCCCAGACGGTGACGTAGGGGGCGATGCCGCGCGAGGCGTTGTTCGCCGCGTTGAAAGCCCCGGCCATTCCGCCGGCTTGCTGCTCGGTCAGGTCCATCACGCCATTGTGGTTCAAATCCATGCCCCACATCACGTCGTCGCTCATGTTCTTGATCAGGTACAGTTCCTCGACGCTCTCGAAGAGGGCATTTTTCGAGGCGTAGGGGCGGGGCTGCGATTCGTAGAAGCTGCTTTCGGCGCCCTGGCCGGTGACGGTTTCGTCGGCATCGCGCCAATCGACGATGCTGTCCGCCAAATCCTGGGTAATGCCCGGCAACAACGCCAGCGCCTGGTCCGAAGCCGAGTTGAGCGGCAGCTTGGAGCATTCATCGCAGATGCCAAAGGCGTATTGATAATCCTGTTGCTGATACGGCTGGAGAATCCAGAAGTATCCGCTGCCCAGTTGCATTTGCTCGGCGGGAGTCTGCAAGACGGCTGCCGCGTCGCCGCCGCATCCATCGACGGCGGATAAAACGTATTGCTCGGCCCCCAGCTCGATCGCGGTCGTCTGGGCATCGGCCAACTGATTCCCTGAAGCAATCACCTCGGTGCGCATCGACCGAGCGAAGACCAGCACCAGCGCGCCCAGGATCACCATGATCCAGATGGCGGCGACAAAAATGATCCCGCGCCTACGAAATCGCAAGGGAATGGGATTGGCACATTGCTTCATTTGGGCGCCCCTCCAGTGGCGGCCGGCGGCGTGAGCGTCGCGGCCTTGCCGGTGTTCGAGGAACCCGATCCGCCTGTTGTGCCCGATCCGCCTGCGCCGCTCGTGGCGTTCGCGGTGCTCGGCACTCCGTAACAGGGGAGTTGGAACACCCGGCGGAAGTTGGCCAAGAGGGGGGTGCCATCCGGGTTCTTCTGCTGCGTGTCCAGCGTCAACACCACCGCGACCGCCAATGGCAGACTATTGCTCTGCTGGGTCGAATCCCAGAATGTGTTCCATTGGACGCCGTCGAAATATTGCAGGCTAAAGCCGTACACATGCCGGCAGAGAATTTCCTGATCTGGCAATTCCTGTTGTGGATCGAGCAGGTTGTTGGTTGTATTGCGGACCAGCACGAAATCGGCGCTGTTGGGCGGCTGAATGACGGTCAACTCGATTTGCTTGATGTCGCCGTTGGCGCCTTGGGGATGGAGCGGGGAGGAGGCGGTGGAGAAGAAGACCAGATCATCGGCCTCGTCGCCGCGCGCATCCTGGCTTTGCATGCCCTCGAAAGGCCCGGCAAAAACGCGCGGCTGCCCGCTGGCGTTTCCCTGCAAATACTGCTGCTGAAGCGTCATCTGGCTGCGCGGCGGCAACGCGCATTGTATGTCGTTGCGCAGCACTTCCATCACTTCATCGGCGATGCGCGCCGGCGCCACCGCCCGCTCGGCAATCTGCTTTTGCTTGAACCCGATGCGCAGGCTGTCAAACAGCGCCACCGCGACAATCGCCGCCATCGACAGCGCCACCAGCAATTCCAGCAACGTAAAGCCCTTGCGTCCGCCTCCAACACGTCCAACGGAGGGTTGGGGTGATTTGAAGAAAAAGCGGCGGGACGCCGCTTCTACGGTTCGCCCCGAACGCGGCTTCACCACTTGCCAACGCGGCTCGCGCGCAATATGTAGAAGCGACGTCCTCGTCGCTTCTGACGGCGCTGCGCCTGTGGAGAAGACACGCGGCGAGGACGCCGCGTCTACGAGGAAGCTACGGCCTCCGTAAAGGGGCGCCCCCGGACCTGACATGCAGGCTGCGAAATCGGACGAGGCAGCTTTCATTGGGTGCCTCCGGTCGTGCTTTGGCCGTCGGTCCCGCCAGCCGCGCCGGGCGCGGGGGCGGGAGTTTGATAGACGAGGGTTGAAACGGTCACGGATTGCGGCTGGCCGACCGGGCCGTTCCAAAGAACCTGCAGGTCCATTTCCTGCACGATGTTTGTGCCTTGCGCGCCGTTGGCCTGGCCCCACTGCTGCAACTGGGCGGACCAGGTGTAATCGGGCCAGCCTTCGAGGCTGAAGTCGCCTTGCAGGGCCGAGTTTTGCCACATGCCGGTGGCGATCAACTCGTTGAGCTTGGACTCGGCCAGCGAGGCGGCCTCATTGCGCCGCTTGGACGCGCTGGCCGCCGCTGACGACAGCGCGATCCCGCGCATGATGACCGGCAACGCAATCGCCAGGAGCATCAGCGTCGCCAGCACCTCGACGAGCGTGAAGCCGCGCCGGCGCCCAGGGCGGCGTTGGACGGCGAGATTGCTCGAAAAAAGTGCCATTTCAAAACCTGTGGTTTCGATTCTTAACGTGACACGGGCGTCCCGCCCGTGCGTGTTGTATGAAACTCGGAATCCATCGATTTTTCCTAATTCTCAGCTATTAGCACGGGCGGGACGCCCGTGTCACGACTGAGCTTGCGCATTCCCCGGCTGCAAACCTTTTCTGGCGCTGCTCGCCGGGAAACAGCGCGTTCTTGCCGCGCCCATTTTAGGTCTCATCGCGTCTGGCCCAACGGCGGCGGCTGGGCCAGGGCCAATTCCTGCTGGCGTTCGTCGTCGCTGAGCACATGAACATCCTCGGTGGCCGACAGGCAGCCGACCTCGATGGTCTTTCCGCTGCCATCGCTGAACTGCACCGTTCCCGGGTCACAGCGGCCATTGGGCCGAAACTCGATATAGATGCCGTCAATCTGCGGCGCGATGTTGCACTTGAAGGTGACGCCGGTCGGGACCGGAAAACTCTGCCCCCAGTCTTCACTGATCAGGGCGTACTGACTGGGCGTTTGCGCTCCGCTGAGCGGTTGAAAAGCGTTTTCGTATGCCGGCCCGTTTTGCACGGTCAGCCAGTAGGCATTCTGGGCCGGGTCGAAATTGAGCCGAACGCTCACGCCGCGCGCCACCGCCTGTGAGCGTGCCCACGCGGCCAGGGAAACGACCTGATCGGCCGAATTCGCCATCCGTTTGCCCCGCCCGAACACGTCCATGCGGGTGATCACGATCCCCGTCATGATCGCGATCAGCGCCAGCACGAGCACCAGCTCGAGCAAGGTAAAGCCGGCGAGGTTGGATCGGCGGGAACGCATGGGAGAAAGTGCTGAGTGCTGAGAGTTGAGTGCTGAGAGGGAGGTGCCTGGCGGCGTATTCCTCGATTTTCTTCTTTTCTCAGCACTCAGCACCCAACACTCAGCACTCATTCTTATTTCTGCCCCGGGCTTTGGGAGAAGTTATCAATGTCGTCGCCGCCGCCTTCGTGGCCGTCGGGGCCCATGGATAGAATGTCAAAGCCGGTGAGGTTGTTGGAGCCGGGGCAACGGTAGACGTAGGGATGTTCCCACGGATCGACCGGCACGCGATCGAGATAGGGGCCATTCCACGTTGACACGTTTCCGGGCTTCACCAACAGCGCGTTGAGGCCCTCGTCGGTGGTCGGGAACCGGCCGGCATCCACCTCGAAATTATTGAGGGCGCCGGAGATATTGGAGATGCCGGTCTTGGCCGCGCCGATGCGGGCCTGTTGGGTGCGGCCTGTCAGCTTGGGCAGCACAATCGCCGCCAGCACCGCGAGGATCACCAGCACCAGCATCAGTTCGATGAGCGTAAAGGCCGCCCGGCGGGCGCGGCTTCGTGGGTTTAGCAGTCGTGGGTTTAGCAGTTGTGGATTTTGCATGGGAATGACTCCGATTCGAGTTGCGTAAAAATTACTTGATAAGATCCTGGAGGGTGAAGACCGGCAGAAGCATGCCGATCACGATCGTTCCAACGATTCCCGCCATGACAAACAACAGCAGCGGCTCGGCGACGGAGACGAGCATGCGAAGCTGGCGGTCGAGGTCGCCTTCATAGGACTGCGCCAAGCGCACCAGTTCCTTGTCGAGCCGGCCCGTTTCTTCGGCGACGGCGATGGTCTCGACCACCGACGGCGGGAAAAGCCGCGGGCTGTCGGCCAGGCTCTTGGAGAGCGACGAGCCGCGCTGCACTTCCTCGATCGCATGCAGCACGGTGTCGGACAGCGTCTGATTGCCGATCGCTTCACGGGCGACCTTCAAGGATGACACAAGCGGCACGCCCGCGCCGATCAGCGTGCCGAGCATTCGCGCGAAACGCACCAGCGCGAAATGGGCGATAACCTGCCCCAACAGCGGCGTCGCCAGGATCGTTTGCTCCATCCGGCGCCGGCCCACGTCGGTGCGCACGGCACGCTGCAAACCGACGCCAACCGCAATCACTCCAGCGCCCACGAACAGGCCATAGTGTTTCAGCAAATCGCTGGACCAGATGATGAATTGCGTGATGCCCGGCAGGTTCGAGCCGAACTGCTTGAAGATGCCCTGGAACTGGGGGATGAAAAACGTGAGCAGGAAAATCACCACGCCCGTAGCCAGGATCGCCAGCATGCACGGATAAACCAACGCGCCCTTCACCTTGCCCTTGAGGTCTTTTTCGCGCGTGCGGAACTCTGATATCTGCGAGAGTACCAAGTCGAGGAATCCGCCCGCCTCGCCGGCGCGAACCATGGCGACGTAAACGCTGGAAAAGGTCTGTGGGAACTTGGCCATCGCCTCGGCCAGGGCGGTGCCGCCGACCACATCATCATGAATCTGGGTCCAGAGGTATCGGGCCGCCGGGTTGGACGCCTCGCGTCGCAGCAAGCCCATCGCCCGCGCCAGCGGCACGCCGCCGGCCAGCAGGTTCGCCAGTTCGCGGGTGAACGATTCGACCGCCTTTTGCGGAACGCGACCGGGCTTGGCGACGATGAGCGCCCTGGCCGCCGCCGAGTCCTTGCCCGGCTTTTTCTCGTTGATAACCACCGGATGCAGGCCCTGGGAGATGACCTGCGAAATCGCGGCGGTGCGCGTATCGGCCGACAGCGTGCCACTGCTCTGCCGCCCGTCCCTGCCAATCGCCGTGTATGCAAAAGTAGTCATTGGTGAATCAACTCTCAAACACCAGGCACGGGCGAGACGCCCGTGTCACAACAAACTGCTCGTTCTCCCGATCATTTCGTCACGGTTCACTCATCACTCGTCTCTTCACGCCGTCATCGCCACCGGTTCGATGCCAATCGTGGTGGTTTCATCCTTGGTCATTCGCAGAACTTCCTCGACGGTGGTGCGGCCTTCGCGGATGAGACGCCAGCCGTCTTCCCGCAGGCTCTTCATGCCCTCGCGGCAGGCGACCTTGCGGACGTCGCGCGAGCTGGAGCGGTCGAGTACCAGACCGCGAATCTCGTCGGTGACGGGCATCATCTCGAACGCGCCCTGCCGGCCGCGATACCCGGTGTTCTGGCAGTTTCGGCAGCCGCGGCCGCGGTACAGCACATCGGGCACCTCGTCGCCAAATTCCGCCCGCAGCTTGTCCACTTCCTCCTGGGGCTCCTCGGCCTTGCATTTGGGGCAAATGAGCCGAACCAGCCGCTGCGCCACGACCATTTCCAATGACGAAGCCACCAGGTACGGCTCGATGCCCATGTCGATCAGACGCGTCGTGGCGCTGGGGGCGTCATTGGTGTGCAGGGTACTGAAGACCAAATGGCCCGTCAGCGACGCCTGCACCGCGATCTCGGCGGTTTCGCGGTCGCGGATTTCGCCGATCAATACGACGTCGGGATCGTGGCGGAGGATCGCGCGAAGCCCGGCGCCAAACGTCAGTCCGGACTTGGTGTTCACCTGAATCTGGTTAATCCCGCGAAGCTGATATTCCACCGGGTCTTCAATCGTGATGATCTTCAAATCCGTCTGATTGATCTTGGAAAGGGCGGCATACAGCGTGGTGGTCTTGCCCGATCCGGTCGGCCCCGTCACCAACACAATGCCATGCGGCAAATCGAGCACGCGCTCCCAAACCGAGCGGTCGCGCCGGCCAAAGCCCAGATGTTCCAGGCCCAAAATCGCGTCACCGCGATCGAGAATACGCAGCACCACCGCTTCGCCGTGGATCATCGGAATGACCGACACGCGAAGATCGATCTCGCGCCCGGCCACTTTCAGCCGGATGCGCCCATCCTGCGGCAGGCGCTTCTCGGCGATGTCGAGGTGGCTCAGGATTTTCAGGCGCGACACGATCGCCGCGTGATACTTGCGGACATTGGACGGGATGTTCGCTTCCTGCAGGACGCCGTCAATGCGATAGCGGATGCGAAGCTGGTTCTCGAACGGCTCAACGTGCACGTCCGTCGCCCGCGCCTCCAGCGCCTCGGCCATGATCTGGTTCACGAACTTGATGATCGAGGCGTCCTGGGCGGCGTTGGCGGCGTTGTTGAGGTCCAGGTCGTCTTCGTTGTCCTCAATGACGGTCACGCCGTCGTCGGTCATGCCCAGCGATTGGAGCGTGTCGGCTCCAACGCCCAGCAGCCGCTTGGCGGCCCGCTCGATTTCCAGCGTGGGCGCCAGGGCCGCGCGGATTTCGACGCCGCTGGCCAAGCGAAGTTCATCGAGATGCGACGAATCAAATACCCGGCTGGTGACGACGAGAATGGCGTCGCCATCGTCGCGCAAGGGAAGCAACCGATGCTCAAGCAACAGGCGGGCGGGGAACTTGGCCAGCAGTTCCTTCGGCGGCGCCGCGCCCTCCAATTCGACATAGGGAATCTGGAACTGCTCGGCAAAGTATCGCAGGACGGCGGCATGGGCCGTGCTGTCGCCATTGGATTGCACCAGGGCAGCGGCCAACGCATCATCCAGCGACTTTCCGGCTACGACGGCGTCGCGCACCACGCCCGCCGCGTCGTCAGACAGCAATCCTCGCTGATGCAGTTGTGAAACAATGTCCACGGGTGATTGATCCTTCGTTACGCCCAGTATACCCAAGTCATCTGGTATATGCGCACAGGGTAAGAGTGTTCCAGTTGCCGCAAACTCCAGATTCCGCCGCCGCCGAAATTAAAACGAGTCTGAACAGATACTACCGTGTTTGCCATGCGGGTGTTGTGTGGGGCATTCGGGTGAAACGTAGAAGCGGCGTCCCCGCCGCTTTTCTTTTTCTCCGACAGAGATTGTAGCGTAACCGGTTTGTAAAAACGGGCGGCGACTTCCCGCCGCCGCCCGTCAGCGTCTGGGCTCCGTCCGGGAGTATGACGGAACCAACCGGAGTTATTGCTTCTGGGCTTGCAATCGCATGAGAATCCTCCAAAACGAGGTAAGCGGGATGAACATTCAGTGGACGGCGCGTGCAGGGGCCTGTTTGCCAAGCCTTTCAACCACAAGCGGTTGCATCGCGGCACGGCGCGTCGCTTCTCCGCCGGAGGCGCCGCGATATCGTTCAAGGCCGTGGCGGCAGGTGAGTCCCCTGATGCGCGCGCCATATTCCCCGCCGGCGAAGATTCTCCCCGACGGAATAACCGCGTATGATGGAGAGACTCATGTGTAGAGACACAATATGGATGGTGTGAAGGGCGGATCAGAGATTGCAGGCGACGGACCCCGAGCTCGTGCGGCAGATTCGGCAGGGCGATCAAGGGGCCTTTCGCGAAATGGTCCGTCGGCATGCCGAAGGCTTGTTTGCGATGGCCTATTCGCTGCTGGGCAGCGCGCATGACGCGGAGGACGCGGTGCAGGAAACGCTGATCACCGCGATGAATCGGATCGGCACGTTCGAGGGCCGCTCCACGCTGGGCACCTGGTTGCGCGGTATTCTGGTCTTCAAGGCAGACAAGGTCCGCCGATCCCGCAAGGTGCGCAGCGCGCTGCCCTTGCAAGATTACGACGGCGCCAGCGGCGGCCGGGCGGATTCGCGCCTGACCTCGCGATCACCCGTCGCGGCCATCGACAGTGCCGCCGATCTGAATGTCATGCTCCAGACGCTCTCGCCGGAGCATCGCCAGATCATCGTGCTCCGCGAATTGCAGCAACTGTCGTATGAGGAGATCTCAAAGATGCTCAAGATTCCGGTGGGAACGGTCGAATCCAGATTATACCGCGCCCGACAGGAGTTGAAGAAGCGGTTTGGCGATGAGCTTGCGTGAAGGCGTCGCCCGGAGTTCCGGAGAATTGCAAGCGTCAATGTTGACAGTCGGTGTTGATAGTCGGTGTTGACAAGAGCTTGGTGGGGCAGACATTCCTGTCTGCCCGAATCCGCGAGTGCGGGGCATTCCTGCCCCGCCGAGCGGATTCGAATCGGTTCGGGAGGACAAGAATGTCCTCCGCTCACCGATTCTAGGCAGATACGAATGTCTGCCCCACCATTCGCTTCCGTCCGCCGGACATTCGCTGTGCGCGTCACGGTAAGGCTTGACGGAGAATCGCGGAGGATCATCAATGGAATGCGAATACAACGCACTGGTCGGACGATATTACGATGGCGAACTGCCCTCCGAGCCGCGCCGCGCTTTCGAGCAGCACCTTGCGGACTGCGCGCCCTGCTCGGCCGATCTCAATCAATTGCAGGGCATTTCGCGCATGCTGCGCAGCGCCCGAATCGCCGATGGCTCGCCGGAGTTTGTGGGCCGGATGCAGGGGTTGTCCCATCACCTGGAAGAATACAGGATCGTAACCTTCGCCCGGCGGCTTTCGGCGGTGGCGGCGGCAATACTGGTCGCCGCGATCGGGTACGGCCTGCTCAACCCACGCGCCACTACGCCCCATCAACAAGCCGGCCTCGCGCCTTGGGAACAACCCTCGGCCATCCTCGAAACCGACCTGAGCGCCGCCGCCAGTTCCACCGATGACAGCAGCGCCCCAACCGGCGAGGCGCAATTCGCCAGCCTGCTGGTCGAGGATCTTTCCGGAGGTCATCCGTGAGAGGCTTGAAGCTGGCTATTTTGCTCGGCTTTGCCTGCATGTTTGTCGCCGGCATTGCCGTCGGCCGGGGTCACAAGCCGACGCCAACCGTTAAGCCCGCTCATACCAGCGGCCCGCAATCCTGGATGGCCGATCAGCTTCACCTCACCCCCATCCAGCAGGATCAGATGAAGAAGATCTGGTCGGATGCCATGGCCCACCGCCCGGACCTTTCGCCACAATTCCATCAGGCCGACCAACAACGCAAAGATGCGATCCGCGGCTTGCTCAGTGACGGGCAGGAAGCGAAATACCAGCAGATCCTCAAGGATCATGATGCCAAAATCGCGCAATTGCGCGGCCAGGCGGAGAAACCGTTGCGCGACGCCGAGGACGAAACCCGAAAGATTCTCCGTCCGGATCAACTGCCCAAATTCGAGGAAATCGTCAAGCAGCACGCCCACCGCCACGGCGGGCCGCCCCGTTTCCACCGCGGCCCACGACCCGCCACCGCACCTCAACACGATCGTCCTCCCACATAGCCGCACCTCCGGAGCATGGGGGAAAATCCGAAATCCGAAGCTCGAAATCCGAGCAAATCCAAATGTAAGAGAAGCGGAAAATTCAAAGGGCGCGTCCGGCCGCGTCTCTTTTAAGCGTTCTTTCTTTGAATTTTGATATTGTTTCGGATTTCGAGCTTCGGATTTCGGATTTTCCGCGCTTTGTGTCTCTGGGCCTGACATGCTGGCGAGCCGCGCCTCCCGTGGGTATATATCCGCTTCAAAGGAGATCGCGATGCCGAAGTTGAATGTCGAGGAAGTGGGGGAGTTTGAGGTGCCGCCAGGTAAGCGGCTGGTCAATGCGTTGAGCGACGAAGCCAAGATCGACCAGCTTCATGCCTGCGGGGGCAACGCGCGTTGCACCACCTGCCGGGTGCAGTTCATCACCGGCGAACCTGCCAACATCACGGCGGCCGAGAAGGAATTGCTCGAATTGCGCGGGCTGACGGCGCATGCCGGGCTGCGGCTGAGCTGTCAGATTCTATGCGACCACGATATGGCGGTCCGCGCGATCAGCCGGCAGGCCGGCTCGGGCCGAGCCACGCCCGGCGGCCGGCCGACCGATGACATCCAGCCGCCGCCGGTCTGGACGACGAAATAGCGACTGATTGCCTATGCTGAATGAATGTGCGCGAGTAGGCGCCCACTCAACGTGAGCGCCGCCCTTCGGGCAGCGGCAAAAAGGGGATCACTGGCGCTTCATCGCGCACGACCACTCAGCCTCCAATGGATGCAGCCTTCACGTTCATGCAGATTCTGTATTGGCTGGCGCTGTCGACCTGGTTCGGCGGGCTGCTGTTTGTGGCCGTCGCGGCGCCAGTGATCTTCCGCACCATTCATGAAAGCGACCCAACGCTGCCGACCGTGCTGAGCGTCAATCTCGAAGGCCAGCACGGCACGCTGCTCGCCGGCTCAATCGTCGCCAACCTGCTTTCCACGCTGCTACGGTTTCAACTGGTTTGTGCCGCGATTCTGGCGCTGGGGTTGATCGTGCAATGGGTGGCGCTGTACGACACGCAGGTTTGGCCGCTGGTGTTGCGGACGGCGTTGTACATCGGCGCGCTGGTGCTGCTGGGATATGACTGGCGGGTGGTTTCGCCGAGGATATTCCAACATCGCCAGGAGTACATTGACCACGCCGACGAACCGGAAATCGCCAACGTCGCCCGCGTGCAATTTGACAGGTATCATCGGGAAAGCATCACGGTGCTGATGATCGAATTGGGATTACTGATGGGGATTATCCTGTTCAGCGCCGGCATTTCCCCGCCCCATCGCTCGGCCCATCTTGATAATGCCACTTCGGTGGGCAGCCATAGATAAGCCGGCGTCTCATGTAGTTTTCATGTAAATCCCGATAAGGCGATATATTATCGCAAACCTCTCAACCGTCCGGCCTCCCCTCCGGGCGAATCCCCCAAGTTGAGAGCCCTCAGCCCCGGTCACCCCACCGGGGCTCTTTTTATGCGCTCTTTTGCCACTTGTGGCCGAATAGAGGCACGGTAACGTAGTGGTCTTGGCGTGACAGTTCCTCGTGTCTAAAAGTTGTAGAGGTTTCACGGATGAAACGATTCACCCGATTTGTCTGGTCGATTGGATGTGCGGCGGCGGTACTCGTTGGCCATGGCCCGACAGCCCGGGCCGATTTGGCCGCCGAGGTGCATGCGGTATTGCAGGAGAAGCTCCTTCATAAAACCACCACCGGCATTGAGGTTTACCGGCTGGGGAAGACCGAATCGGACGTGAAGGAGGTGTTCAATCTCAGCGCCCAGACGCCGCTCACGCCCGCCAGCAATCTGAAAGTCGCCACCACTTCCGCCGCCCTCGATCAGTTCGGGCAGGATTTTAAGTTCCGCACGATTTTGCTCATGCACGATGGCGACGTCATTATGGTCGGCGATGGAGATCCCACGTTTGGCGATGCCGAGTACCTCAAGAAAGCCGGCTGGAAAACCACCACCGTCTTTGTGAACTGGGCCGAGCAACTCAAGAAACTGAATGTCGCGCAGGTGAAGGATGTGATCGTCGATGACAGCGTTTTCGACGAGGATTTCTCAAATTCGCATTGGCCGGCGGGGCAGTATGCCGCCCGATTCGAGGCCGAGGTGGGCGGGATCAATCTCAACGCCAATTGCATCGACTTCACGGTCACGCCCGGTGCGCCGGGCCAGCGCGTCGGCTTTTCCACCGATCCGCGGACATCCTACGTGAGCGTTCGCAACAACTGCGTGACGGGAAATCTCAATCGGGTGCGCCTGAACCGGGATGTGGACAGCAACCAAATCACGCTTGCCGGCGAAACCCCCGGCCGGCGCAATGCGTTGGTCTCCATCACCATCCACGATCCGCCGATGTACGCCGGCACGGTATTGGCTGAAACTTTGGCCGCCAACGGAATCAAGATAACCGGCGCGGTAAAGCGCGATCGATCGATTCGCGCGGCGTACGAAAAAATCGCGAAGCCGGCGGGCAACTGGCAGGTGATTGCGATCCATGAAACGCCGCTGGCCGCCGTACTCGCGCGATGCAACAAGGACAGCGTGAATGTTTATGCCGAGAGTCTGTGCAAGCGTCTGGGGCATGAGACGGCCCACGCCGCCGGCACCTGGCCAAACGGCACCGCCGCCGTCGGAGCATTTCTTCGCAAGGCCGGCGTTGCGCAAACGGAGTTCAAACTCGACGACGGCAGCGGCCTGTCCCGCGCCGATCTGATCAGCCCGCATGCCCTGGCGCGCGTCCTGATTTACGATCATTACTCGAAAAACCACGACTTTTTCTTCAACAGCCTCTCGATTGCCGGGGTGGATGGCACGCTCGACAACCGCTTCGCCGAGCGCGGTCTGCGCGATCTCCGCCGGCGCGTGATCGGCAAGAGCGGGTTCATCGAAGGCGTCAGCACCGTCAGCGGCTACCTTCATGCCAAAGACGACCAGTGGTACGCCTTTTCCATCATGATGAACGGCATCCCGCGCCTCAGCAATTCACAGGTGAAGGTGCTTCAGGAAAAAATCATCCGCGCCCTCGACAATAACACCGCCTCGGCCTCGGCGCGGGGATAAAGCGCGCGGGAAATGGAACTCCACTTGGAGACGCCGGCGCCCTCCGGTGTCCGCGCCGCCCCGGATTGGAGGGGCGCTCCTGGGCATGATTGAAATAACGCTCCCTCCGATTGCGGCGTGGTAAGTGCGCTCTGAAAAAGCCCGTCATGTATCACGGGCGTCTCGCCCGTGCCGATGGCGCGGGGGTTGAGGAATCACGGAATTGCCCGATGACCCCTTTGCCGATCGCGTTTGCGTCAATTGCTCTTCTTCTTTGCGGCTGCGCGCAGAGGACGATAAACGAAAAATGAAGAAATATTTTTTTCTTGGAGAAATGACCGATCTTCGATACGATGCCCAAGTTATGCGTGGAGGCGCGGGGGTCTGTTGGAGAGTCAGGCATGCATCGCCGCATCATCCACTTCGACGGGCGCGTCCAGGGCGTGGGCTTTCGTTACACCACCCAGAACATCGCCATGCGCTATAACGTGCATGGCTACGTCCGCAACCTCGACGATGGCCGCGTCGAACTGGTCATGGAAGGCGACGACAAGGAAATCGACGGCGTCGTCCACTGTTTACGCCAGAAAATGAACGGCTTCATCCGCAAGATCGAATCGCAAACCTATCCGGCTACCGGGGAATTTGAAACATTCTGGATCCGCCATTGACCCGCCGTTCTTTCCGGCCAGTCCGGCCCATTCGAACCTTCCAAACCTTATGCCTTCCCGCACTTGCCCGCGCGGCACGGCCGGTTATGATTCCTCTTGGGAGGTTTGACCGATGTCCAAAGCCAATGTCGATCCGGTGGAGCTGCGGCGTTTCGCCCACGACCTCAATCGTTTCAACGGCGAACTACAGACGCTGATGTCCGGCCTTCACGCCAAGCTCTCGGGCCTGGAAGCCACCTGGCGCGACCAGGAGCAGCGCAAATTCACCGAGGCCTTCGCATTCACCGCCAAGGAATTGGCCAAGTTCCTTGAAGCATCGCAACTGCATGTGTCGTTCCTGGCCAAGAAAGCGACGTTGATCGAGGAATATCTCAAACAACGGTGAGGAGAAGCGGACATTTTAAGTAATGGCGCTTTCATTCCATGAGCAAGGCCGCCCGCGTTGAATCCATTGATGCCATCCGGCTGTTCCGCGCTTCGCTGCTGACCTTCGCCGAGAAGGCCAACGTCGCGCTGGGCGAGGCGGAGTCCGAGGTGCAGCGCGTCATGAGCTGGCTGGAAAACGAGCAGACCCAGCACTGGACCAGCGAACTGCGCAAACGCCAGGAGGCGGTCGCCAAGGCCAAGGAAGCCCTCCGATTCAAGCAGGTTTTCAAGAGCCAGACCGGTGCCAAGCAATCGACCGTGGATGAGGAAAAAGCGCTCGCCATCGCGGAACGGCGTCTGGCCGAGGCGCAGCAGAAAATGGTCAACACCAAGCGGTGGATGCGCCAGCTTCAAAAGGAAGCACACGTCTATCGCGGCACCGTGCAGCGCCTTTCCACCACGGTGCAAGTGGACCTTCCCACCGCCGCCGGGAAGATGGATCGGATGATCCAGTCGCTGGAAAGCTACGTCGCGCTCAACGCTCCCACAACCGACTTCGGCTCCGAAGGCGCCGCCGGCGGCGCGGGCGTTTCACGCGGATCGGGCGTGATCCCCGAGGCGGGCGGCGCCTACAAGGATTTGCGAAAGAGCACTCCGTCGGCGGCCGACCGTGCCGGCGCCCCCGGCGCCGACCTGGCCGCCGCCCCCTGGCCGACTGGCGAGTTCGCCCCCGGCGACGATGAAGCGCTGGCGAAGGTGCCCCTGCCGCGCCAACCGGTTGACGGCAGCGCGATGGTCGTGATGGCCGCCAGCCTGGCCTCCGCCCGCCGGGTCTACTTCGAGCGCCTCGACCCGGCGTTCGG
>Ga0075522_10001518_pt1 | contig 17562 bp, 14 predicted proteins | sample NGEPerA_FD_74796 | JGI IMG/M metagenome (GOLD analysis project Ga0075522, IMG submission 74796) | Arctic peat soil microbial communities from the Barrow Environmental Observatory site, Barrow, Alaska, USA - NGEE PermafrostL2-A | ecosystem: Environmental > Terrestrial > Soil > Wetlands > Peat ... | reverse complement strand
TCTTTCGACGACCGAGATCTACACCCACGTCACGGACCAGTCACTTCGTCGGGTGGTCGTCGAGGCAAAAGTCCTCGAGAGGTGTCTGACCCGCGATAACTAGGGATTATCGATGGCCATCGAGGGGCGGGGGCTCGATGGAACCGCAGGTCTCCCCGACGAGCGACGCATTTGGGAGCTGCTCGTACGCGACTTCGAGTGGACGATTCCCCAAGACCACATCGTCTCGGTCCGACGCGGAGCGGACGAGGGTGACGGGCCCTCAAGGTTGCAGATCTTCGAGATGGCAACTACGACAGTCCTCGCCCACCTGCGTCCCGAGTTCACCTGGTTCGTCACGGAAAACCGTCCGGACCGCGGCATCGACTTCGTCGGCGTCCAGCGATTCCTTGTGGACGAAGACCTAGGAATCGCAGCGGCAATCACGATCGGAGGCCAGTGCAAGAAGCGCGAGCGGGTCGACGAGATCGTCAGCGAGCTGGCCGGATCGCTCATCTCCATGGCCGACGCGCTCGATCCCACCTTCTTTGTGGTGGCGCTGTCTGCCCGCTTAGACAGAGAGCGGGTGCAATCGGCACGCAAGAAACTTGAGCGGCAGCTGAACCGTCACGTCCACATCTTCGATCGAAGCCAGATCGAAGGACTCATCGGACAACACCTCGACGTGGTGACCCCGATCCTGTCGCAAGGACTCAAGGCATCCGAGGTTGAAGAGGTACTTCGGTATTTCGAAGGTCACTCCATGAAGTCTCCGGCCCCCTTGGTTTCAGTGACTACTTCCCGTCGCGTCTTGGCTGGTGTTCCTTTCGCTGTCATGGTCGACATCCGTTGGGCGTTGGCCTCTAGTCCAGGCGCCCGCTTGCGGTGGCGGCCATCTCCCGAGCTCGATGTTGACGGCGCTGTGACGCTCGTCGGTCCGGTCGGAGGCGACGCGCCGGGTGGCCTCCTGCTGAGTGCCGGACTCGTCGCAGACGATCCGCTGCGTGCATCTTGCAAGCTCGATCTGCTGAGCTACTCGGTCGGTACGGTGGACTTGGGAATTCTAGAGGTGGATCTCGGCGACACTGACGCCGACAACGGGGAGCGCATCGACCTCGGAACGGCCGATGTTGTGGACACCACGCGACCGCGCTTCTTCGAGCGCCCGTACCGCCGGAGCATCGAACGCCTCAATGACGAGTACTCGCAAGCAGTCGGAGGATTCGTCTCCTCGGTCGCAGTCGTCGGGCCCGGGGGGAGTGGCAAGAGCCGTCTGTGCGAGGAGTTCGCCATAGAGCGACAACGACATGGTGCCGTCTTGCTGTCCGCGAAGCAAAGCAAGACCCCGGAAGCCGCTCACCGACTCCTCGGAGATCTACTCATTGTGCTCGCAGGCACCGAGATTGGCGTCGGAGACCCTGCTGACGGAGTTCTTGAGGCAGTCGCCCGGTACGACCGGGTGCTTGCAGACCGGGCCGAATTCGCGGTTCGATCCGTCATCGGCATTCGGTCGACCGACGCCGCGAATGGTGGTGAACAGACCCTGATATCCACCGTGCTCGTGCTGCTCGCAGCACGTGCACGGACGGGGCCGCTGATCCTCCACCTCCAGGACCTCCACTGGTGCCGAGCTGACACGCTCCAGGTGCTCGAGCGGATCTCGTGGCAGCTCAACCAGCTGGCTCAGCCCGTCTCCACACTGGACCCTCGCGGCGCCAACGGTGTACTACTGCTGTTCGAGGGCCGCGTCCGCGAACAAGGCCTCCGCGATGGCGATTCGTGGAGTTCGGCCACTTTCGAATCGTTCTTTGAGCGGATGGACTGTCCGGTCGTGAGGTGTCCATCTCTCTCTCGGGATGATGGACGAGATTTCGTTCAACTCCTTTTCGAGGGGCGGCACAACTCACACCGACTGGTCGATGATGGCTTGCTGGCGCTCCAACAGGAGGTGATCGACCGCATCGACGCCGTCGCGGGCGGGAACCCGTTCCACACACTCGAACAGGTACGAATCTTGAAGGAACTGGGCGTTCTGGCCCGAAACCCCATAACCGGCTTGATCTACCTCATCCAGCCGGACCTCTCCATATCGACGTTCCCCGACACGATATTCGAGTCGATCGAGCTCCGGTGGCAATACATCAGGTCCCGTGCTCCGGAGCTCGCGCAGCTGCTCTGGAGTTGTGCACTGGTCGAGGACCGCATCCCATCCAAGCTCTTTCACCACCTCTGGAGCGAGCTAGCCCCAAACGTCTCGTTGAAGGAGATCGAGGAGACCGACATGGTGTGGGTCGGTGACAACTACTCCCAGGACGTCGTCTTCCGACACGAGTACTACTTCAGGACGCTGCGTCGGTTCACTATTCCCGATCGAGAGCGCCGCCGCGTCGTCCGCGCCTACCTCGAATGGTTCCGCTCTCTTGGGAGCCCAATCCCCGAAGAGCAATTCCAGTGGGCGCGCACCATCCTTGAGGATCCGAATCCAGATGTCCACATGGCGAGCTCGCTCCTCTCGGCGTCGATCGCCGGAGCGACGCAGCGAGGTGACACGGACCTGGTGCGTCGGGTATCTTCGTTCTCGCTCGATCTCGCCTGGGATCGCGACGAGCGCTCGCCGCTGCCGATTGCGCAGTTCCACGAATGCTGCGACCAGGAGATCTCGCTCTGCCGAGACCTGTTGGGCGTCGACCGCTCTCTCACGGCTTCACGGCTGACACGACTCCAGGATCGACTCCAGGATCGAGCCCGAGGCAGCAGCCACTGGGCGAACGATGAATTGGATCAACTCGAGCTCCGACGTCAGACTGCGGCCGCGGTCGAGGCACAAGTCCTGTTCAACGACCGGCGCCCTGCCGAGGCGGCCGAGCTGGCCGAGCAAGTCGTCAACCGAGTCCGCCACCACCAGCGCCTCGGGGGATCCTCGGCGTGGGGCGACCTCGAGATGGAAGCTCTATACACGCGATCTTGCGGTGAGGCGCTGTCCGGTGACTTTGCTGCTGCCGTCCGCTCGTCGATCGCTGCCGCCGAAATCGCCCAAACGTCGTCGTCGCCGTTGGCAAGGAAGGTAGTCAGCACGTGCGGCACGATGATGTTGTCCGAAGACCCTGGCTACGGTGAGCAGATCCTGCGTTCGTGCCTTGAGACTTGGCCGGATGATGATACGAGCGATTCGTTCCTAGTCCACGTGCACCTAAGCATGGCCCTCGTCCTTCAGGCGTACGTGGACCCACTCGACTCAACGAACCGTTCCGAGCGCCTAGCCGAGGCACGTGACCGCACGGCGAATGTCTACGACTCCTGCCGGCGGCTAGGCCTCACTGCCGACGCCGGCGCGGCTGCTCTCGTGCGAGGGGTCGTCTCTACGCTCGACGGCCAGGGCGATGCGGCAGCGTGGTTCGCGCAGGGGGTTGCCGCGGCAAGCCGGGCGCGACAGATGGAGACGCTCTGGAGATCGCACATCAACCTAGCCACGTCGATGTGGCAGCGCGACGGCTCCTTGTCAGAGACCTGCCTGGAGCACGCGTCGGCTGCAGCAGGAATCGTGGTGGACACCCTTTCGCTCTCTGTCGATCCAGAGCGAACGCCCCGATTTCACCTGGTCCAAGTCGGGCTTGCGCGTGCCGCGTGGATCCTCGCGCAAGCCGAGCGAGCCGAGACGCGAGATCTTCTTGACCGATTTCCAGGCCTTCTCTCAGACCTGGCCACACTCGATCGGGGCGGCCGAGTTCAAGATGGTCCGGATCGCCACTACCAGTGGCTGGAGGTCAACGGTGCTGACTACATCCTCTACTGAGTCACCGTTGCCGGGCTCCCGTTCATTCGGAACAGCTCCGAACTGGTAAGGACCGTTGCTGAGGCATCGACGATCAACTCCTCAGAGACGACCTGGCGCCGGGATTGGAACCACATGGCGTTCTCCAAGAGTTCCTGGTGGCTGTCCACCAGGTAGATGAACGGTGTCGGCGCGCTCGCAGCCCAGTGGGGCAGCACGATGGGCAACCAGAGGTTTTCGGACGGGTTGCTCATTTGAGGATGGGACATGGCGCGATCCGCGGCGTCCGGCCACCAGCGGGCGATTGCTTCGGTGACGATCGATTGATCGGCCCCGCGAGACAGATCGACCATTGTGAACGGAGTGTCCTCCAGAGACGGGTGCGCCTTCAGCGCCTCAAGCACCGCTTCCTCGACAAACCGTCCGAGGTCCGTGACGTACTGTCCCGACCACTTCGCCCAGAATGCCGCTTCCGCAGCCTCGACGCGGGCATAGCGAATGCTGCCGGAGCGGTTCCGCCAGTGGAAGGCGATCGACTCGGCGCACATGAAGTTGCGCAGCCCTTGCCTCTTTGCCCTGAGGCAGTGGTCGAGGTCGAGATTGTGGTTGTACAGCCGCTCGTCCAACGGCCCAATCTGACCGAGGACCTTCCGCGTCATAGCCACCGTCGCTCCGGTCACGATCTGCACCTCTCGAGTCCGGGTGCAAAGTGGATGGTTGGAGGGCAGGTGCCGGTACACGTGCCGCTTTGAGTGGAGACCGAACGCCATGCCCACACTCTGCGTGAGGCCACTGGTTGGATAGATCAGCTTCGACCCGACGATCCCGACATCGGGTCCGGACATGCTGATCAAATCGACCAATGCAGTGATGCACTTTGGATCGAGTACGAGGTCCGCGTTCAGCTGCACAACGATGTCGCCGCGTGCGACCTCGAACCCGCGGTTGACGGCGCCCGCATTGCCGAGGTTGCGATCGTTTCGTAGGTAAGTGACGTCGGATGCGGCCGGAATGTCGGGGATTACCTCCTTGATCGGCTCCGTCGACGCATCATCGACAATGATCACCTCCGATCCCATTGGCAGAGCATGAGCAAGGGACTCGAAGAACGCAGGAAGGTAGGCAAGGCTGTTGTAGACAGGAACGATAACGCTGACATCCACCGTCGATAATCCCTAGTTATCGCGGGTCAGACACCTCTCGAGGACTTTTGCCTCGACGACCACCCGACGAAGTGACTGGTCCGTGACGTGGGTGTAGATCTCGGTCGTCGAAAGACTCGCGTGTCCGAGCAAGCGCTGGACGTATCGGATATCGACGCCCGATTCGATCAATTGCGTTGCTGCGGAATGTCGGAGCATGTGCGGCGTGATCCGTCTTTGAATTCCGGCCACTTTCGATGCATTTGCCAGGCGGTTGCGCATGGCGCTGGCTGACATCGGATCCCCTCGTCGGTTGAAGAGCAGGTGATCGTGTTGGATGTGGAGGTGAACCCGCATTGCGCAGTAGGCCGTCAGCAGACGCAGGGTCCAGTGCTCTGGAAGGAACACGATTCGTTCCCGGGACCCCTTCCCGAAGACTCGGATACTGGAGTCGATGCGATCAAGATCGGAGCAGCGGAGGCCGACGAGTTCGCCCACTCGTAGTCCCGTTGCAAGCATGAGGACCACGGCAACGAGATTCGTAACCTCATGGGGACGCTCGAGGACACCATGACCATCTGGTTCCCGATCACTCGATACCCCCGCCGAGCCGGTCAGAGAGCTCAGAAGAAGGTCGAGTTCTCCTGTCGGCACCGCCCGCGGTAGGCGTTTGGGCTTTCGAACTTCAATTGAAACTTGGTTCCAGGGATCCAGGTCAAGGTGTTCATTCGATACCAGCCACCTCGAGAAGACCCGCAGAACAGACATACGGCGACGAATGGATGCCGCCGAGATTCCCGCGGTGCGTTGTGCTTCGACAAAACTCACAATGAGATCTGTCGTGAAGTCGGAGACCGTTGCTTCATGGCCGACATGTCTGCAGAACACAGCCGTGTCGCTCGTGTATGCGCGAACCGTGTTGCTTGACAAGTCCCTCGCGGAGTTGAGCCACTGAATGAAGCAGCTTTGCGCTTCCTGGAGCTTCATCGAAAATTCTCCCGTGATCTGGATGCGCCCACATGCGCATTGGGAGTGAATCGACAGAAAGCTCATCCGACTCGACCTCTTGCCGGGAGATTCTGGTACTTGAGAGGCGGAAGTGGAATTGGGCTGCTCAATGATCAGTTGACACCGACAGCTGGCTATTAGGTTGCTGAGATCCCATGATTGTCCCGGATGCCAACCTGAACCCTGAAGGCCCGCCCTGTCAGGGCGGCATTGGATCCTTGCGGCGATACGTTCCCCGTCTAGCCTCGGGTTCGAGCAACTCCGGCTTTCTGAAGCACCTTGGCGCTTACACCGGCAGTCCGCCAGCTGGAATAGGCGATGCCCTTGCGCTGCCCGTAGGCGTTGGCCACCTTGGTGAATGCCTTCTCCAGTGCCGAGATATCCACTTCATCGCCACCGGCACCGAGTTCGTCCTCAAGGTCCGCCTGCTCCTGGATCAGGTGCAGCCTGGTGAGGGAACTGTGAGTGCTATCGAGTTCGCTACGCACTACTGCCAATCGCTTCTCGATCGACTCCGGCGTGCGCTTTCGACCTCGTTTCGGGCGTGTCGTCTCGAGCGCATCGAGGTAGTCGCGCACGATGCGACCTTCCTCCCGGCCCTTGGCCAGGGCAGCCTTGTGGGCATCGGACATCTTTGACTTCGCTACACGTGTTGCCATGGCCGGATCTTAACGCAACTCCCGATGGCAGCAAGTGTTTGGTGGCTTCTGGTGCCCAGTGTGCGCCGGCTCCTTACTTCGGCGTGGCAGATATGCAACAAGGGTTGCCAGCGAAGGTTGTGGATCGGGACCATTCGGTAGACAATCGCGGGGTCATTGCGCATCCGTCTTCGGCGGCTATGACACCGGCGGTTCAATCTCTGAGAGGCGGTCAGATATGCCCAACCCCTTTGTTCGTGTCGACGTCTGGTCATTGGCGGACACCGACCCCATCATCACCTGGTACGCGAAAGCCGTCGCGACGATGAAGGCCAAGCCGGCAGCGGATCCGACCAGCTGGACGTATCAGGCGGCCATCCACGGCTCGCTCGATCCCCATCCGGCGGCAGGATGGAACCAGTGTCGCCATGGATCGTGGTACTTCGTGTCGTGGCACCGCATGTACCTCTACTTCTTCGAGCGCATCGTCCGTGCTCAGGTGGTGGCGCTCGGCGGGCCCGCCGACTGGGCGTTGCCGTATTGGAACTACGACGGCGGGAATGGCCACAATGCGCTGCCCACCCCCTTCCGCAACCCCATGCAGGGCGGCCAGAACAATCCGCTCTACCTCGCCGAACGAGCAACGGGGATCAATGCTGGGGCCGGACTCCCACCTTCCATCACGTCACCCGCGTTCGCACTGAGCCGCACCCAGTTCACCGGGGCCTCCGAGTTCGGTGGTGGCATCACGTCACCACTGGGTCAGTTCTTTGCGCAAACAGGTCGGCTGGAGCAGACACCCCACAATGACGTGCATGTGGCCATCGGTGGATTCATGGGTAATCCGGATACCGCCGCCGAGGACCCGATTTTCTGGCTCCACCATGCCAATATCGACCGGATCTGGTGGCTGTGGCAGCAGCAGCCGACAAGCGTCCCAACCACCGATCCGGCGTGGCTGGGCCAGAGCTTCCCCTTCTTCGACGATGGAGGAGCACCGGCCTCTCTTTCGGACGCAGGCGTGCTGGACACAACCGCCCAACTTGACTACACCTACGACCATGCGCCGATTCGGATTCCACCGTCTATCCGGGTGCCACTCCTTACTCGTTGGCCGTTGCCCTGGCCCGGCCTGATCGTGCCCAATCCGCCCGATCCCGTTCCTGAGCGCACCATCGTCGGCGCCAGTGTGGAGCCGGTCAGGCTCATCGGTGGAGCTGTGACTGCGCCCGTTGTCGTCGACGAGCGAGCGGTCGCGCCGCTTCGAGCCGAAGCCCTGGCGAGCACGCTGCAGCAACGCGCCTTTCTTGACATCGATGACATCGAAGCGGAGCGGAATCCCGGCGCGGTCTACGGCGTCTATGTGAATCTGCCTCCTCAACCGACAGCTGATGACCTTGCCAGTCACCACGTCGGTAACCTGTCCACCTTCGGAGTGGAACGGGCCCGCAATCCTCGGGGCGACGAACACGCGCACGGTCTGCATGTCTCGATGGAGATCACTGAGGTCCTCGACCGCATGGCCGCGGACGGATCGTGGCACGAGGGTAACCAACTGGCCGTCACCTTCTTGCCCCAGAGCCTGGAGGCACCGGCCGAGGCTCCCGGCATGGCGGAGGAGCTCAAGCCTCAGGGTCATGCCGACCTGCCCATCACGATCGGTCGCGTCAGCCTCCACTTCGCCTGAACTTGATGTCTGGACTCGCAGTCGCCTACGTGCGTCGGGCGGATCTACGTCGGCGTCTGGCTCTCGGTCCGGAGCTTGTGGCAGGCGTAGTGATCGCCGGCGCATGGCTGGTCCTGATTGTGGTGAGCTTCCGCGGTCTCGGGCCGTTCTCCGGCTCGCCGAGCACACCGCAGATGCCCGGCATGTACATGCCACCCGGGCCCGGGAGGAGCCTGCCGTCGACAATCGTCGCCGGGATGCCGCTGTGGATCGTCATGTGCGTGGCCATGATGGGACCCTCGGCGTTGGCGGGAGTGCGCCACACCGGGCTCAACAGCCTGGCGTGGCGCAAGAAGCGAGCCGTGCTGGAGTACTCAGCCGGCTACGTGACCGTCTGGGCGAGTTTCGGGGTTCTCGTCCTCGTGCTGGGCGCACTTGTCCCGACGGATGGCCACTGGTTCGCAGTCGGGATTGCGCTTGCAATTGCAGGCCTCTGGCAGTTCTCCGTCTTCAAACGCCGGGCCCTTCGTGATTGCCACCGGGCCACCTCGCTGCCACTCTGGGGAAAGAAGGCCGAGCTCGCCTCGCTGGACTTCGGCCTGAACAACGGCTCCGCCTGTCTTCGGTCGTGCTGGTGCCTGATGGTAGTGATGAGCCTCGCACCCGGATCAATGGTGCTGTGGATGACGGGTTTGGGAATGGTCATCACGGTCGAACGGCTCGTCGAGCGCCCCCGGCGCGTCACGAGGGCGATAGGGGTTGTCTGCTGGTTGAGCTTAGCGATCGTGATTGTGGTCGCATCACTTTGATCCGGAAGAGCAGGGTCCACTCCCAATGCATTGTGGATCCCGGCAGACCATTGGCCACCATCACCAATTGGCCGATAACTCTTATCGAAGGATCCAACTAGTTCGGTTGAGCCACGTGGAACAGAATGGGTGCTGAAAAGCGTTGTGGCGAACGACCGGAGCAGTATTACGGACGCGTCAGTCCCCTGGCGGCAGGGGACTGACGTTGGCGCATCGGTATGGAGCAGGTGGCGGTACCAGCTCACCGGTACGTCGATTCAACCATATACGCCCGCTTGGCGGTCTGAAAAGGGATTGGCCAGCACCGCCCGAAAGCAGTGCCGACCAATCCCCGATGATCCGCCGCCCTTCGGAAGTCTGCGCTTTCCACGCCGACGGTGCAACACATGTTCCGCAACACCTGTAGCCGGATTTCGCGCAGTTCCGAATGATGGCTTCGTGGCTGAGGTCGAGAAGCTGTGGAGCTCTAATCGGGTCGGTATTCGCGCGCGCAATTCAAGAGTTCGCGTTGTACCTGATCACATCCGCCGATAGGTCCAATGTGGAGAGTGTCAAGGTACAAGTGACCGGCAGGATCCGACATGCACAGCAAGAAGAGATGGGGTCTGTCTGCGAAATGGTTGGACCGGTTGGGGGACCGCTTTCCTGGGGCCGCTGGTTCCCGTGGACTCCGAGTTCGCCCAGGCCAAATCCGCGACGCACCACTAGGGGATCCTGGGAGGACAGTTCCTCGGGGTCGAAGGCGTCGGACCTGAAGATGATGCAGTGGAGGGTCGAATGCGGTCAGGAGGTGGCTGTGGATAAGATGCCGTCGGCCCCATGCGGAAACACCGCCGATATTGCTCGCCCTCAGTACTTGACGCCTCCGTCCGGAAGGCCTACACTGGCCCATGAAGGGCAATGTCTTTCGGTTGGTTGTCGTGCCTCTAAGCACGGAAACTGCGAAGCACTAAATCACTATGGCGGAATTCATATATCGGGATCCAGACCCGACCAGCATTGGGACAGTTCCATGCGAAGTGTGGTCCAACATCGATCCTGCTCAGGCAGTGGCATTCTTGCGTGAACAGGTTCCGGAGGCTCACAGAAATGAATCTACGCTGGCAGGCTTAGCTTCTCAGGCTCGGCTTTCCCCACCTGATGAGCGAGGAAGAGCAATCCTCCACCGAGGATCACCAAAATTGCTGTGGATGCTCCGGCAATATATAGATATTGGATAGCAGGCCGCCCGGCGAATAGCTGTTCAATACTCATCCATGTCTTTGATATTGTGAATGCTGATCGAAACCTGGAGCGCGCGCCGGTCGAAAACGGGAGCACTTCGGTCAGAAGTTACTTGGCGGCCTGAGCCTCGTCCACAGGCGTGACCAGCTTGATCCGGCGTGTCCGGGCCTTGGCGTCGTGGAGCCGGTAGCTCTCGCCTCTGGTCTCGATGATCTTGCAGCGGTGGGTGAGCCGATCGAGGGTCGCCCCGGTCAGCCGCTCGGACCCCAGCACCTCAGTCCAGGACTCGAAGGGCAGGTTGGTGGTCACGATCATGCTGGTCCGTTCATAGGCCGTCGAGATGACGTCGAAGAGCAGCTCGGCACCGACCTTGGACGCAGGCACGTAACCGAGCTCGTCGAGGACGAGCAGGTCCAACTTGGACAGCTGGGTCTTCAGCCGCAGGAAGGTCCGTTCGTCCCTCGCCTCGATCAGCGTGGTCACCAGCTCGGTGGCCCGGAAGAACCGGACTCGGTAGCCCTTCGCACACGCCTGGGCAGCCAGAGCGGTGGCCAGGTGGGACTTGCCGGTGCCCGGGTTCCCGACCAGGAGGACGTTCTCGCGCTTGTCGATGAACTCGCACCTGGCCAGCTCGGCGATCAGCATCTTGTTCACCGATGGGCGGGCGGTGAAGTCGAAGTTGTCCAGGGACTTCATGGTCGGGAACCGGGCCGCCTTCAAGCGGCGGTCGGCCGCCTTCCGTTCCCGTTCGAGCAGCTCCAGCTCACAGAGCTGCAACAGGTAGGCCAGGTGGTCGACGTTGTCGGTCGCTGCTTGGCTGGCCACCTTTTCGCACTCGGCTCCGATGGTCGGCAGCCGGAGGGCCTTCAGGTGATGGTGCAGCAGCACCATGGACTTGGTTTCTTGGGACTTCATGCACTGGCTCCTATCTGGGTCAGGGTGCCGTAGGCGCCGAGATCGGGTGGGTCGATGACGAAGGACTTGAGGTGGGGGTGGCCGTCTAGGCTGAACAGCCCGACCGGCTGCTCGTCGCGGTGGAACAAGATGAGCGCAACGGCGTCGGCCCCGGTCGCCCCGATGGCGAGGGCCTCCTCGATGGCACCGGTGAGCTGGCGGAGTGTCGCCCGCTCCATGAGGCGCAGCACCTTGATGTACTCCCTGGTGCCTGCCCATCCCAACTCGGCCTCCAGCCGTCGGCGGAGGTGGGAGAAGCATCCGGGCAGGTCCCAGCCCTCCAGGGGGCGGGCGTGATCGAGCGCGCCGGGCTTGCGCTCCAAGAGGGCCAGGTAGTGGCGGGGATCGAAGGAGATCTCCTCTTTCGACCAACACCGGGGGTGCCGGGCCACCACCTCGGTGCCTGAGACGATGCGGACCTCCTCGGTGCCGCCGAGCACGGTGACCTCGTGATGGGCATGGGCAGTCGGCACCGAGTAGTCGTTGCGGTCGAAGCGCACGAGCGACAGCGAGTTGGCACTGGCCTGGGCCACCCGACGAGGATCGAAGGACTCGGTGGGAAAACCGAGCATGGCGGCCCGGTCCACCTCCAGGCGCGCAGCCTTCCCCTCCGGCTTGCCGCGCACCGAGCGGTCCATGTCGGCCAGGCACGCGGCCTCCAGGTGGGCATTGAGGTCGGCGAAGGAGTCGAACGAGGGCACCGGGACCAGGAAGTTCCGTCGTCCGAAGCCCACCAGGCTCTCGACGTGGCCCTTTTCGTTGCCCCGAGCCACCCGGCAGAAGTGATGGGCGAAGAGGAAGTGGCTCTCCAGGCGCAGGAACTCCCGGGTGAGGTCGCGGTCGCGGCCCACCACCTTGGTGACGGCGATCCGGGAGTTGTCATAGCTGATGCGGGTAGGCACCCCGCCGAAGAAGGCGAAGCCCGCCACGTGTCCGGCCTGGAAAGTCTCGGTGCACTCACGTGGGTAGGCCGAGACGTGGAAGACGTCCGAGTACGGCAGTGTCATGACCGAGAGGGCCGCCTTCATCTGCTCCCCGGCGATAATCACGGTGGCCTCGCCGAAGTCGAACTGGGCCTCGCCCGGCGGATGGGAGAGCGGGACGAAGACCTCCTTCTGGCGCTTCCTGGCTTGTGCCACCTGGGCCCGGACCTGGGACGAGCATCCCGCATACCCGTGCTCGTCACGCAGGCGCTCGAAGATTCGCTTGGCCGTGTGGCGCTGCTTGACCGGAGCATCGTTGTCGGCGGCCAGGATCTCGTCGATGACGCCCAGAAACTGCCCGAGCTGCGGCTTCGACCGGGACATGCTCTGGCGATATCCGGGCGGTTCGGCGTTGGCCAGGATCTTCTCCAGGGTCTCCGAGCCGATCCGGAAGTCCCTCCTGATCGAGCGCTTCGATACGCCCTCGACCAGCACCTTGCGCCGGATCTCTGTCCACATCTCCATGTCGGTGTGCACCCTTCTCCCGTCCACTCGCTCGACCCTCAGGCAAGGAAGCCTGTGGATGGGTTCGAGCGAGCACGGGGATGGTCAGGTGCTCCCGTTTTCGATCAGCGCGTTGTGAGTCTCAGGTGCTCCAGGTTTCGATCAGCGTTTACAGGAATGTCTTCTCGCTCCAAGTGTTGCGACACAGTGCTTCGGCTAATCCTGAACTGCGCAGCCAATTGGTAGACCGTGGCCCCATCTTGGTACCCCGCCACCAGCTCCTCGATCTCGGCTGGTCGCAGCTGTCGGGCGACCTGCGTCGGTTTTCTAGTTTTCGGCTGAATCGATCCTTTTGGCACAGTTTTGACCAGTGTCGTGAGGCGTTCTCCCTGGTCAGAGAGTTTTGACCAACGTCCCATTACCTCCACCATGGCCCGTTTGGTAGAAACGCCACCAAAAACAACGGTGGCAAGGGGTGCGGTGTGAACCTCGGATGGATCCCCTGCTTCGGCAGGGAATCCTGTTTGCTTCCGGGCCGGAGTTCCAGCGGCGTCCCGGGCGATCAGTAACTCATCGAACGGAGCCTTGAAGTCCGCTCCGGTGATCGTGTCTTCGAAGACGTACAACTTCTCGAAGATGGCCTGGTTGAGTAGCCGTCGTTGCTCTGGTGCCATCTGCCTGTAGAGACCCTGAGGGTCTGCAAGCAGCACCAGGGCGTTCTCAATCAGGGCTGCTCCCAAGGCCAGCTGATCTTGCGTCTGATCGAGCTGGCGAGCGATTCGCCCCCGTTGCTTTCGTATTTCACCGAGCCGTTGCTTGACCTTGGCCGATGCCAAATCTCCGTCGGCTGCCAGGTCAACCAGGTTCTCCTCCTGACTGTCGAGCCGCGACAGCTGACGGGTCAGTTGTTGGTGGAGCAGTTTGGTGGCCTCTTCCTCGTCGTCCAAGATCTCTCGCAAGCGCGTTCGCATTCAAGTGGCCAAGTTGGCAGGGAAGCGGATCGTCCCGTAGAAGTCCAACACAGCGTCCTCGACGGCTTCACATTGAACGAATCGGGAATCACACTGGTGCTTCTGCTTGCGCTTGCAGAAGTAGGAGACGTATTGGCCGCCCCTGGCGTTGCTCAACTGCATGATCATGCGAGACTCAACGTCTTCGTCATGGCACTGACTGCACCACAGAGAGCCCTTCAGGTAGTGGTGATGCCGCCACTGACGAGCACCACTCCCACTTCGCTGGTTGATCACCTTCTGTACCCGTTCGAAAAGCTCGTCGCTCACGAGGGGCTCGTGACGGCCATGGATCAGTTCACCTTGGTAGGTGATGTAACCGATGTAGTACGGATCACGAAGCATCTCAGGGTGATCGGTGGGGACATCGCCCAAGCCGTGAGCGTGTCGACGGACAGTTCCGTGATCTGGCGCGAGGCTGGGGGCATTACGGCGCGAGACCGGATCGCTACCTTCATGCGAATTGATCGACGCTAGTTAGGCCCCACCCTCGGATTGTGTCCGTGAAGGACGAGCAGGTTCGCGAGGCGCTCTGCCCATCCAGCCTGGTGCACGACCCGATCGAAGTTGGCATCGGGATCCGACAGCAAGTCCAAACGGGACCGCTGACTCAAGGTCGGCCAATCCTCGTACATGACGTAGAGGGCGTTCCCGTAGTCAAGATTCTCCAGCGCCACCAAGTCATCACGGAACTTGAAGCCGAAGTATCTAGTGAATTCGCCCGACCCGACGACTACTGCGCCGGGATTCATATTGAGGACAGTGTCGTAGCGCTGTCGCATGTTGCGCATTCGTGGGGTCCCTGGATCAGCGTTGAGATGGCCAGCCACCTCATCAAACGGTCGTGGGGTGCCCTGTCCGATTGGCAGTAGCTCCCATTGAACTCGCTGTCGAGCCAGCCAGTCACCCGCCGTGACGTCCGAAGGGAGAATGCTTGCGCTTCCGAAGTTCTCCCGAACCAGCGAGCAGGCCATCAAGAGGTCGTCCTCTTCAATATCCGAGCGATCGAATACACGATCAACCCTGATGCCGACAACGACCGTCTCATCGTCCGACTGCTGTGAATCAATCAGCAGTGCCAGACGTCGTCCGAACCGAATCTGCCACTGGTAAACCTCCTTGGTGAACGAGACGGGATGGCTACCCCTGTTCCAGTCACCAAAGTTCGGAGAATCCCAACCCCATGACTTCTCAACCTTCGGCAGGTCCTTCCGGCAAACCCGTCGACCTTCCAGGTTCCACTTCGACCAGCGGCCATTCTCCGGTCCGAGGAGTATCGACTCCTCATGCCGTAGCTCACCATCGACTGAGGTGATCCCCAACTCGCCGAGAACTCCGGCCGCGATTTCCGACATCGTGAAGGACCTGGTTCTTCCGACGTAGAATTGTTCCGCATTACAGGCCGTGATCTGCTCACGAATAGCGTTTGGAACCTTGCGATAGCCTGACATACTGCCCGCCTCTCCCATTGTCATTGTCGAATCCAGAGAATCACAGAATCCGATCTTGCTCCTCGCGACTGCCTGTTCTCAATCCTCTGCGCCGAGTCAGGCGGCACCGCTGACCGTAGTCCGCATCCTGCGAACCAGAGGTGTTCCGGGACCGCCCATCGCTCCGTCCCTCAACTGCTAACTTTCAACACCGGGAAGAGTCGGGGTTCACCATCATCCCAGGACTTGCACCTCTTTGGCGAGCGTCCGCTTCGTCGTAATCGTGGCGCCACCCTAGGTCGCTGAAGTGTCTTCATCTATAGCCAACAGACGCGGCGGCAATCGTTGGCTATGGTTTGATCTTCCCGTAGTTGGCGAAGGAATGAGGACTCCACTGTGCCCATGGGCGTCTATACCAGTCGGGTGCCGCCGCTCCATCCAAAGCGCGTCATCCCAGCATTCACTTTGGCGGCAAAGGCAGCCTGGCATGGGGAAGTGAGCGTCTACCCCGATTCGGATGACAATAACTGGGTGATCGATATCAAGCCAAAGCGGGACCACGTTGGATCCATTGATGTCGTGAGTCGGCTTCGCCTCTACCTCTACTTCACAGAGGATCCCGCTGAGGCCATGAATATCGGAACCACCTACGCCACGGATGACGGTGTGTCACCAATGTTGGCATGGTCGATTCACACCAACGCCATGGAGGCGCTCGTGGGGGACTCGGAGTATTTGGACGGCGACGAGGCTCTAATATTATGGGACAGGTTGGTGAGCGTGCTGCCGCCGTCCACTACAGATGACCTTTGACCTTGCTGAAGATCAGTCTGGTGTCGGCGCTTCCTATCCCAATCAGTATGGAGGGCCGACCACCGGACGGCAATTGCCCATTGGAATACACGACGGACTGCATGATGGAGAACAACTCGGAGCGCAACTCGGGTGGCAGTCTGGCTGGCAATCCCGAACTTCGTAATCGGGATTGGTGTCTCTCGATTCAAATTCATCGCGCATTAGCTCTCTCGTGTTCCGCAGTTTCACTCCGCTAAGGACATTCGCAAGGCCACTTTCACGAACGTTGCCTACAGTGAACTCTTCTTGTCTCGAAAAGACACACGGATGAGCTGTGCCATCGGGCATGACCGCCAAGACTCCGTCGGCGCATCGTCCACACAGTTGCGACAAGGGCTCCGTTGGCAGTGACAAGCCACGTCCAACACCCCGCAATCGATCCACGCCAATGCGATCCTCGCCTACACCCAGATCGATCAGTTCCTGCCTTGCAGCTTCTACGTCTTGACTGTCAGTGAGATCGATGATCCCGACTCGCAGTTCAATCCCCAGAGAGACCGCTTGAGCGATATTGCTCTTTGTCTTTTGATGGCTTTGCGTCCGACCGGTGACTAGATCGTGAATCTCACCATCAGTAGAATAATAGCTTGTGGCAAGAGAAACACCGGGTAACATGAGAACTTCCCACACCTCGGGTCGGATCAAGACCAGATTCGAGAATATCTCGACCTTCAACTCTCTCAACAGAGCGTGCCTAATGAGGCTCGGCAATGCCGGAAGAAGCGTTGGTTCGCCTCCGATGAACTGGACCATTTCCACGCCTGCGTTGGCGGCATCATCAATGACCTTGATCCAGTCATCCTCGCTCATTCTTCCATGCGAGCCACTTGGACCGCTATCTGCGTAGCAGTGTTCACATTGGAGCTGACACTTTCCCGTCACTTCAAGCCAGATGAATGAAGTGTTGACGCCCTCAACAGCGCCTGCTTCTTCGTGATCAAGATTCTGCAATAACGACATTCCGCCTCATTTCCAGTTCGAATGGCCTAAGCCAACTTTGTTGGAACTTCCAGTGTCACCCACACATCATCGGGTTCACAAACGAAGATTCGCCGCTCATAAGTGACGCCGGATTTGAGATTGTTACTAGTATCAACTGAACAAGCCTTCAAGGTTTGCTTGCATATAGGGCACTTCATGACACGAACGGATTGTAAGCTTAGGTAGTCCAAATAGCAAGGCGCTCGGCGGACACCGCACCGCCATCGGTGGCCTACCCGTCAGCCGAGTCAACACCCAGGTTGGGCAGAACAGCTAGCTGATTCAGCCATTCCATTGAGATCCAGTTTCACTCGTCATCGATGATTCGGTGTAAGCGTAGGTAGTGGACACTTAGCGACTGCAGATGCTCATCGTCATCGTGGTGGCCATCGCCAGTGAGTGAGGCCGCCGCTCCCACAAGATTGTCGAAGATCGACCCGGCCTCGAAGGCTCGTGCATTCCTCGGATTCCATTGTTCCAGTTTGGCCGTGACCTCTGCTATCCACTCGTCAACGGCTTCTATCGCTTCCGGCGTTCCGTCGTAGTCACGAAGGATTCGCTTGTACGACCTTTCCTCGGCAGCGAAGCTCGGGGGCGGAGGCATGGCGATTCGCGTGTGATCAACCGAGAATGGCTCCGCGACCGAGGTTTCTCGCCCAACATCTGC
>Ga0075522_10001517_pt1 | contig 17568 bp, 16 predicted proteins | sample NGEPerA_FD_74796 | JGI IMG/M metagenome (GOLD analysis project Ga0075522, IMG submission 74796) | Arctic peat soil microbial communities from the Barrow Environmental Observatory site, Barrow, Alaska, USA - NGEE PermafrostL2-A | ecosystem: Environmental > Terrestrial > Soil > Wetlands > Peat ... | reverse complement strand
CCGTGAAATCCGTCCACTCTCCCAAAATGACCGCGGCGCTGCCATCGCCGAAATGCGCCAGATCCGCTTTCCCCGCCGTCACAAGCCACTCCGGCGCGGATTCCGCGCGGCTGATCGACCTGTCCGTTGGGCACAAAAATAGCAGCACGCCCAAGAGCAGGCAGGCGCGGGCAGAGTTTCTATTCAGCGCGCAGAACCATGACTTCCTGGTCTTGTTTGGCGATTTCTTCGAAAAATTTCTTGGCATTTAGGTACTCTGTTGTGGTTTTAAGAGTCGTATTTTTCAGGGAGTATGCGCGCGTGCACGTCACCGTGGTTCCGGCTTGCGTGCAGGAATGCGAGAACGCGCCCAAATCGTTTTCAATTTTCACTTCTTTCGGTAACTGCTCTACCTTGATTTCCGGCGCGAGCTTCCAGATGGATGTGCTCATCCGCTTTTCGGCAAAATTGAAACGCACCGCGGAGTGACGCACGCTCGCCGTAAAAACCGGACGCTCAAACGCATCTCCCATCCAGGGATTGAGCAGCAAACCGCCGCGTTCGAGTTCGTTTGTCGCTTTTTCTTTCACATGGGCCTTCATCACAATCGGCTGCGACGAGTCCCGGAATTCTGGGTGTTCAATTTTGCTAACTTCCGCGTCGGACCGTCCATAGGCGAACATGTCGGTCAATGTTCGTTCCAGTGTTTCCGGCTCTTCATTGACCAGCATCGAGCGGAAATCAATCGCTTCGGCGCCTTTCATCTCTGATTCTTCATCGCCTTCCAGTGACCAGTCTTTGCCAACCTGAATGGTGCTGGTCGCGGTGGAAACGTTTTCATCCAGTGTTCCGGCAGGCAGCATCGCGTCCTGTATTTTATTTCCCTTAATGGCAAGCCCCAGCACACCGCGATCGAACCAAGGCAATTCCCCGAACGGCGCAGCAGCGTCCGCAGGATCGGCAAATCCTGCGCCATCCTTGAAATTCAGCCGCGTGACGATTCTGGAAAATTGGTTATAATTGGGAAACACTTTGACCAACGACCACCAGTTTTGAGTGGCCACCAGCACCATATCCGCATCCACCTTCGCCTCATGCAGCATCAGGATGTAAAGTGCGTTGATCTCGTCCGGATCGCCCCGTTTCGAGGATAAAATTTCATCCGCGGTCCGTCCCAGGCCTACTCCAGCCAAATTGCTCGACTTGACGTTCTGCTGCAAATAAGAATAGATGGCCTGCGCTTTTTTCCGGGGATCGGAAATTTTATCGGTTAATTCCCGCGCCTTGTTTCTGGCATCTTTTTCGCTCTTCTCCATATTCCCAAGTTCGCGTTTGATTTCCTCGGCTATGTCATCCCATCTCTTAATGAGCGGATACACATCGCCGCCAAATCCAAGTTCCGTGGGAGTGAAGAGCACCATTGTGGCCTGATCACGAAAAGGGGGAGCGTAAGGTTCATCCTGAATGGGACGCAGATTCTTGACGTTGTAATTGATCTGGGTGCCCTTTACCGTGGAGGATTCCGCAACGTTGATCTTGGCGTAGACATTGTCCAACGGGAATTGAGCCATGCCCAGCCGCGGCCCTACCGTTACCTGCAGCGAGGAATTTATCGTTCCGATTCCCAGCGTGTCGAAAATCCAGGACGGCGGAAACAAACTGTCCACCGTCTCTTCGAGTTCGTACTCGATGATCGCTCCGGGAGCGACCGACGGAAATGTAAAGCTCGTCTCCAGAATCGCGAAGTTATTCCCTTCCTTGTACGCCACCCCCTGAAATACCTTGGAGGAATCAAGCGGAATGATTTCCCCCGAAGGCAGGATGGTGCGGCCCTCTATTTTGGAAAGCCGGAACCTTTTTTCATGATCGATTGAAATATTGCCCGCGTCCCGCCCCGCGTCGTTAAACACCTTGATTCGCACATACGTCTGAATTCGGGTGGTCCAAAAAAGGCTGGATTGCTCGAGGACGTCAATTTTCCCGCGCTTGAAGAGAACCACGGCGCCCGCGCCCGGATCGATGGGGTTCGCCTTCATGCTCTTTTCGGCATCCGTAACTGGATCCCACTCCACAGCGGCCGTGGCGCGTGAAACCTGGAAAAACAGCATGACAAAAATGGTTAACGGGAAAAGGGCCTTCCGAATCATGGGCATCCTCCGCATGCACTTCAGCGCTGAACTCAACTTCGGCTGAGGAAAGTCGAGCCCGTGCGCAAACTATTCTGAAGCGAGTCCCGTCCGCCAAAGGCGGTTTTGGGTGGCAACTAGTTACTATTTGAGAAGATTCTATGTCAAGTTAAATATTACAGGTATAAAAGTGTTGAGCTATGTTTCGCATTGAGTACTGGGAGTCTTAGAGCATGAAAGGGGCAGCCAAAAAATCCAATCTCGCGAAATCTGCCAATCTTTTCCAGTTATATAAATGCGGGAAGGGCCAGCCCGTTTTACGGGACCGGCCCTTCCGTACTCTAGGGCTACAGCTCGGCACGACTTATCTGGACGTGAGACTCCTCAGACTTCCAACCACTGAGCCTCCCTAAGACTACGTTTATGGAACCACATACGTTGTTTGATAGAAGTTTTGGTTATTGTTGTTGTCCAGTACGAACACTCCCCAAGTATAGCTTCCGCCCACTGTAAGCGCAGAACTGGGGTTCGCGGAATTGTCTGTATTAAACAAGACATTCGTCTGCGTGCTGGGAATACCATTGCCGCTTCCCGACCCGTAGTAGCTCCAGAACTCTTGCGAAGTTCCATTACCATTATAAAGAGTGACGCTATACCAATACGGCTGCGCGGTTGGAAGCACCGCGGGAGCAGTCCACGTAAGCAGCGGAACCGTCGGAGTCCCCGGCGAAGTCGTTTGCATGGTCAGATTCTGTGCGAAGGAAGTGAGCACAGCGCTTACAGTAGCAGTTACCGTCCCTGTCGTCCCGTCGGAATAGGTAACCAGGAATTGGTAGGCATCCCCCACCGTTGGGCTCACGGTACTATTGAAAATTGGGTTGTAGTTGGCATTGTGCGAATCGGCATTCATGTCGTACGGCACGGCCACGTTTTTGCCCGAGATCAGGGTCATGGATATTGGAAGTTTCGTTCCATAGTCCACCTGCACACCGAGGCCGTAGCTATTGGGTTGACCGCTGGATCCGAAAACAGACGTCGGCACGCCAATGGACATCGGGGCGCTGGCGAGCGTGATGTTCCCCGTCGTGCTCCCACTTACTGTAATCGTCGGCGGGTTGCTGTGATTCGTGACGTCAGTAATATCGGGTGGGTTAACTTCGCCGTCGTCATTCATATCGAGAATGGCGAAATTCTGGTATGTGCCGCTTGGAACGCCCGCGATGCTGTAGGCCTGCGGACTCACCGGGCTGGTGATTGCCGTGAAGTAGATACCGTTGTTTCCGTAGACGCCCACATACAACGTGTGTCCAGTTGCCGTTGCAGTAAACGTGACCGCACCGGAAACGGTATTGGCGCCGGACCCGACTGCGAGTGTCGCCGAGACTGGCGTGCTGGCCGCACTTTCCCCGGCGGAGTTCACTGCGGATACTTTGAAATACGTGAGTCCGTTGGGGATCCCTTTGAGGATGAATAGGTCCGTCCCGTGACCTTGAGCTGTAAAGGTTTTGGGACTGCCGGTGCCATTCGAGGCATTGGTATCCGTCCCATAGTAAACCTTATAGGATTTGGCAATCTCCTCACTATTGCTGTCCTCTGGATCTGTGTATTGGATTACGGCCCCGCCGTTTCCTGGAGCTACGCTGACTTTCGTTGGTGTGACCGGCGTCGATGGGGTTCTGTCAATCACACTAAAGTTCACACCAGTAAGGTTTGCAGTCGTGATATTGACAGTTCCCGACGCGCCTTCCGGATTCGACTCGTTGGGAATGCCCGTTCCAATCGTGTCGATTTGTGCGGAAACCACATAGCTTCCGTTTGAGCTCCCACCTCCGCCAGCCGCGGGGAGACCTCGAATGATGTACGCCGTCCCGCCAGCCGCAGGCGCGGATGTGAAACTGGTTCCCGCAATGGAGTCGCAGCCGCCTGTGCATCCGCTGGGGTAGACACGAATGATGGTGTTACCGATTTTTGCCCCGGCGTAAGAGATCGTCCCGGAGATGCTGAACGATGTTACGGCTGACGTCTCAGTAAAGTCCTGCGTCGTCGTGCTTCCTGTCGTGGGGACCGCAGGAGCTGATGGGCTGAATGTATAGCCAGCCAAACTCGGTGTAACGGTATAGGTTCCACCCGCTAACCCAGTGAAGCTATAAAATCCGCTGCTGTCGGTTGTGGTATTTGCGCTCGCCGGACCGCTGAGTGCAACGGCAACGCCCGAGGCCGTTGGTCCGGTCACTGTGCCTGAGATAGTGCAATTTGTGGAACAGTTCACCGCAGTGACCGAGAGCGTGAAGGACTGCGTCGCATTCGATCCCACGCCGTTGCTTGCAGTTAACGTAACTGGGTTCACCGATGCCGAAGTCGCTGTTCCGGTGATAGTAGCTGTGCCGTCGCCGTTATCCGTAAAGTTCACTCCCGTCGGCAACGACCCGGTGATATGCAACGCAGGCGTCGGATTTCCCGTAGCCGTAACCGTGAAAGTTCCATTCACATTTACGGTGAAAGTTGTGCTGCTCGCGCTGGTAATCTGCGGGGGCGCATTCACGGTAACGGTCACTGTGGACATGACATGGCTTCCGGCGGCATTGGTCACCGTCAAGGTGTAGGTCGTGGTGGTAGTTGGAGAGACTGAGACGCCTGTTCCGCTGGTCACCGTGCCAACACCGTTGTTGATGCTTCCCGTGCCGTTGCTGAACGTAGGCGTGATGGTTGTCGAAGTCCCAGACAGAATTGTTGTCGACGTTGCCGTAAAGCTGGTAACCACGGGCGCGGCGACCACATTTACGGTTGCCGTCGCCGTGACCGACGCGGGCGTGGTGGCTGCGTTGGTAACCGTAAGCGTATAGACGGTCGTGGTTGACGGAGATACGGTTGCGGCCGTTCCGGTAGTCACCGCGCCTACGGAGTTGTTCACGTTGCCTGTTCCACCCGTAAATACGCCCGTCAGGGTCGTCGAACCACCGGTCGTAATCGTCGTCGCGGCGGCTGTAAAGCTGGTGATGGACGGCGCAGCCACAACGTTGAATGAGAAGGACTGCGTCGCGTTTGGCAATGTTCCGTTGCTCGCCGTAATGGTGATTGGAGAACTTCCCGCCGCAGCGGCAGTTCCGGAAATCGTCGCGGTACCGTTTCCGTTATCCGTGAAGTTTACGCCGCCGGGCAACGCCCCCGTCTTGCTTATGGCCGGCGTGGGACTGCCGGTGGTCGTGACCGTAAACGTTCCAGCTGTGCCCGCCGTAAATGTTACGCTGTTCGCGCTGGTAATCGCCGGAGCTACAACCAACGCGACGGTCAGCGTAAATGACTGCGTCGCGTTCGGAGCCACTCCGTTATTTGCCGTAATCGTAATGGGATAACTCCCGGCTGTCCCAACCGCAGGTGTCCCGTTAATCGTGGCAGTGCCATTTCCGTTATCGGTGAAGTTCACCCCGGTTGGCAGGGCTCCGGTCCTCGAAAGTGCAGCGGTGGGATTTCCTGTGGTAGTCACGTTGAAACTGCCGATGGCTCCAACCGCAAAGGTAGTGCCAGTGCCACTGGTGATCGACGGCGGTACGTGCACGGTCACTGACGTTGTAGCGGTCGCGGTGGCGGGTGTAGTAGCCGAGTTCGTAACGGTCAACGTGTATGTTGTCGTCGAGGTTGGCGATATGTTGACCGGCGTTCCGCTGGTCACAGCACCCACACCATTGTTGACGCTACCCGTCCCGCCCGTAAAAACTGCGGTCAGAGTAGTGGAAGTTCCAGTAACAATGATCGCGGCTCCAGGAGTGAAGCTTGTAATTGCCGGGGCCGGAACTACGGTCACCGTCGTTGTCGAAGTCGTCGTACCAGGGGTCGTTGCAGAATTCGTTACCGTCAGCGTGTACGTCGTGGTTACGGCTGGAGAAACAGTTACGGGAGTTCCGCTCGTGACGGCGCCCACGCCGTTGTTCATGCTGCCCGTGCCGCCCGTAAAAACTGCCGTCAGTGTTGTGGACCCGCCAGCCGTGATCGTGGCCGCGGCGGAAGTAAAGCTGGTGATCGCAGGAGCTGCCACCACGGTTACTGTAACTTGTTTAGTCGCCGTCGTGTTCGCAGCGTTAGACACGGTCAAGGTGTACGTCGTTGTCGTCGTAGGTGAAACGGTTACTGGCGTTCCGCTAGTCACAGCGCCCACGCCATTGCTGACGGCGCCAGTGCCATTGCTGAAGACCGCCGTTAAAGTCGTCGAGCTGCCCGAGGTGATCGTTGCCGCCGCCGTGACAAAACTCGTCGCCACAGGAGCGGGCACGACAGTCAACGTTGCGGACTGCGATGTGCTGTTGAAGCTGGCCTGAATGTGAGCCGTAGCGGTGCTGACGACCGAAGAAGTCGTCACCGCGAATTGGGCGCTGATCTGTCCAGCAGCAACCGTAACGGTTGCAGGAACTTGAGCTGCGGCATTATCGCTGACCAGCGTCACCGAGTCGCCGCCGGCCGCTGCGGCCGCGGTCAAGGTTAGTGTTCCGGTCGTGCCTGTGCCGCCGGTCACACTGGCGAGCGTGAGAGCAACGGAAGCTACCGTAGGCGGGTTCACCGTCAATGCAGCGGTCTTCGCAACTCCATACGTAGCGGTAATCGTAGCTTGCGTGGAAGCGTTGACCGCGGTGCTCGTCACCTGGAAAGTTGCCGTAGACTGTCCCGCCGCCACTGTTACGGTTGCAGGGACCGTCGCCGCCGGACTGCTGCTGGCAAGCGTCACGGCGGCGGCGGCCGGAGCCGCTCCGCTCAGCGTAACGGTTCCAGTCGATGGCGTGCCCCCGGGTACGGTTGCCGGATTCAAGGAGACAGTCGTAATCGCCGGATTGATAAGTACATCAAGACTTGCGGTCGCCGTGTGAGGCGTGGGAGTCGCGGAATCCGTCACCGTCACCGTAAATGCAAAAGTTCCAAATGCCGTCGGCGTGCCCGAAATCACGCCACCCGTACTCAGCGCCATTCCTGCCGGAAGGGCGCCACTCGTAACTGTCCAAGTGTAGGGCGCAGTGCCGTTCGCGGCCGTCAATGTTGTTTGCGGATACGCGGCGTTGATCACAATCGTTGCCAGTTGGCCAGACGTCGTTGTCACGGCAAACTGCGCGCTGCCTCCGCCCGCACCGCATCCTGTAATGAATACGAGGGCAAGGAGCGCAGTCAATCCCAGAATTTGAGCAGCGACACGCGCAGCGGCAGATCGAAAGGCGGTAAGCATCGACGCATTCCTTTTCGGGCAATCTGGGGCGTCAGTCGATGGGGAAAAACAGCGACCTGAAGCCGGGCCCATAACTAGATGTGAAATAAATCCATGAACCTGTCATTTGTAAAATGTAAAACCAAAAAGCAGAAGTACCTGTTTAAACAATTCTGTTAGAAGCGTGACTAATGAAGCAAAACAATCCGATTCACACCTTGCATGTTTACAAGTTGGAAAACACTATTGTTTACTTGTCACAAAAGGTGGATAAAGATCTCAAGATAGGAGGTTTGTAAACCATTCGACGATGCAATTTTCCGCCCAGAAACGCTCTTCACCGGAGTAGCGCGAAATAAACGCGCAATGGCCTCCGTGCTTTGGTGCGATGAGTTGAATGTGAGGATTATTCACAAGCGCGGGAGCGGAAAAAATGGAATATGGCACGAACGGATCGTCCTGCGCAGTCACGATCATCGCGGGCACGCGAATATCCGCCGCCACGCGCAACGCGCTCGACCTTGAATAATAATCGGTCGCATCCAGAAAGCCGCAGTATCTTGCGGTGATCGCGTCATCGAACTCGCGCAAGGTTTTCACTTTGTTCATTTCACGCAGATCAAATTTTCCCGGATACATTTGCGACTTGCGCTGCATCCGCTTTTTCAGATTGCGGACAAAGTGCTCCTGATAAATAAAATTGTACCGCAACCCCACCGCGTCGGCGCACACCCCCAGCTCAATGCTGGGACATACGCCGGCCACGGCGCGCAGCTGGCGCGGGGCGTTTTCTGCAAATTCGCCGGCCATTTTTAATATCAGATTGCCGCCCATGGAATATCCGGCAAAGAAAATTTCAGGAAGCGAATCGGTCTCAATCAATTCGATCAGCACCGCGCGAAAATCGCTGGAAAGACCCGAATTGTAAAGCGTGGGAGTGAGCGATTCCGTGCCGCCGCAATTTCTTTGATTCAGCCGCACAGCATTCCACCCGGCTTTGAACGCCCGCTCGGCAAGCCCCCGCATGTAGCCGGAATCCGCGGAGCCTTCCAAACCGTGAACCAAAACAAGCGTCGGATGTTCCTGGGGCACAGCCTGCCAGTGGCACTGTCCGCGAATGCGCGTACCTGGTTCCACTTCGAAATCGCGCACGACGCTTGGAGGTCGCGCAGGAAAATGCCTGATCAAAAACGTGGAAGCGAGTGTTTGCAGGTGCGGATTGCGCAGCAGCGGGTGCGGTTCGAAAGGCCTCATGCGAACAAACATCTTACGACAGAATTCCGGGCCGACGACGCCGTCATTGCTTGTCCGCGACGCCGGAATGTTCCGTAGCATGCGTGTCGAAATCCAGCGTCAGTTTCGCCGAATCCGTGGCGTCTGGCAGAAAACGCCGGCCGCAAATCGAACAGGCATACTCGCCCGACCATACGCTCCTCCCATCGCGAGCGGTCATCACGGCGCGCAAGCAGATTTTCTTATCCGGCATACAGAAAAGCCTACAACGTTTGCGCGCCAATCCTAAACAGGAAAAAAACCTTGCACAGCGCGCACGCCGGGGCGCGCTTGATTTCGTCCACCACGACGCATAGAATCTAGATTCACACATGAAACTCAGGCGTCGCGCGTATCTCCCTTCACGTCGCCCAGCGGCCTGCCGCTGGGCTGTGTTGTATCTGGGAGCTGTTTTTTTATCGTTCGTTTTTTAATTATTTGTTTTGGCTGTTCAAGGAGAAGTAAATGGAAGGACCGATCCTCGACGGATTGACTTTTGACGACGTGCTCCTCGTGCCGGGCAAGTCGTCGGTACTGCCAACCGAAGTAAACACACAAACCCAGTTGACGCGCAAAATTTCCCTGAACATTCCGCTGGTTTCCGCAGCGATGGACACAGTGACAGAATCTCGCTTGGCCATCGCCATGGCGCGCCAGGGCGGCCTCGGATTTGTTCACCGCAGCATGACGATCGAGCGTCAGTCCGAGGAAGTGGACCGCGTGAAGCGCTCGGAAAGCGGGATGATCGTCGATCCCGTGACGATTTCGCCCGAACTGACCGTGCGCGAGGCCATGGACATCATGACCAAGTACCGCGTCTCCGGCCTTCCTGTGACGCGCGGCCCGCGCCTCGTCGGCATCCTGACCAACCGAGACCTGCGATTTGAAAAAAATCTCGATCAGGCCGTCAGCGCGGTGATGACCAAAGATAATCTGGTCACCGTTTCGGTCGGCACCACGCTGGAAGAAGCGGAACGCCTGCTGCAAAAGCACAGAATTGAAAAGCTCCTGGTGGTCGATGCGGATTTTAATTTAAAAGGCCTGATCACCGTAAAAGACATTCAGAAAAAATTGGAATTCCCGAACGCGGCAAAGGATGGCCAAGGGCGACTCATGGTCGGCGCAGCTATCGGCGCCACAGGAGATTTTCTGGAGCGCGCCGTGGAGCTTGCGCGCACCAAGGCCGATGTGCTGGCCATCGACACGGCGCACGGACATTCCGCGCGCGTAATGGACGCCATCCGCGCGGTGAAGCATCGCCTCCCTGAAATGCAACTGGTGGCGGGCAACGTGGGAACCTACGAAGGCGCGCGCGATTTGATTGCGCTGGGCATCGACGGAATCAAAGTGGGCATCGGCCCGGGCTCCATCTGCACAACGCGCGTGGTGACCGGCGCGGGCGTACCGCAAATTACAGCCATTCTCGAAGCGGCGCGCGCGGCAAAAGATACGGGCGTTCCGGTGATCGCCGACGGCGGCATCAAATATTCCGGTGACATCAGCAAGGCCATTGCCGCGGGCGCAGCGATTACCATGCTCGGCGGATTATTTGCGGGAACGGAAGAATCTCCCGGCGAAACTATTCTCTATCAAGGCCGCACATTTAAGTCCTATCGGGGCATGGGCTCCCTTGGAGCGATGCAGGCAAGTTCCTCCGCCGCGGACCGCTACTCACAGGAAGGCGCGGCGCGCGGAAAATCCGTGCCCGAAGGCGTTGAAGGCCGTGTGCCGTACAAAGGCTCGCTCAACGCGCTCGTCGATCAATTGGTCGGTGGACTCAAGAGCGGAATGGGCTATTGCGGAGTGTCAACGCTTGCGGAGTTGCAGCAGAAAGCGCGCTTCGTACGCATCACGGTGGCGGGCCTGCGCGAAAGCCACGTACACGACGTGATCATCACGCGTGAAGCGCCCAACTATCAGGTCGAGTAGTGCGACTTTCCACGGCCGCAAAATATTGGATTGTGTCCGCCGTATGGGCGGCGGTCATTTCCATCCTTTCGACCGATACTTTTTCTAGTGACAATACTTCCCGCTTCATCCTTCCCATGCTGCGCTGGCTTTTTCCACGTGCAAGCTTGGAAACCCTGCACATCATGCACGCTGTGATCCGCAAGACCGCGCACCTCACCGAATATTTTATCCTCAGCACTTTACTGTTTCTGGCGCAACGCGGTGACGAGCGCGGCTGGAAGCTGCGCTGGGCCATCTGGGCGATCGCGATGTGTGCTGGATACGCTGCGCTTGATGAATTTCACCAATCGTTTGTCCCCAGCAGAACAGCCTCGCCATGGGATTCGTTGATTGATACGACGGGCGCAAGTGTTGCGCAGTGTGTGATTTGGATTTTGCGCCGGGAAAGAAATACCGTGAATGGTGACTAGCCCCCCGTTTCTCACGGAATTCCGTATTTTCTGGGAACGCCAATCTCCTGATTGGCGGCCGCAAAACGCCAATCGGGAGATTGGCGTTCCCAGTTTAACTCAAAGCTGTTCGTGACAACTGCACTAAGATTTTCCAGGCAGTATCTACCGGATCGCCTTGCTATAACGCGCCGTTGTTACGATTGAAACAAATATTCCGCAGGCGGAATATCATAGGCTTCAAAAACGAAAATGGCTGACTCCTGATAACCGGCGAGAAATTTCGCAAATCGCATCGCGCGATTCGCTTCTCACCAGTCACGTGTCGCCAGCCACTTCGATCCTTTTACGCTACGACTTGTTCATCGCCTTGCCCTTGACTTCTTCCTTGATATCTTCGGCAGTCTCGGGTGCGGGCGTACGATCTTTCTTGATCTTCTTTTTCAGTTTGGAGCCCAGCAGTTCGAGGATGGCGAGCTGCGCGCCGTCGCCGATCCGGAATCCTGCGTGGATGATTCGCGTGTAGCCGCCCGCGCGATCGGAAAAGCGCGGAGCGATGTCAGCGAACAGTTTCTTCGTGGCTCCCGGCGTCATGAGGTACGAAGCGGCCTGACGTCGCGCTTGCAGCGTGTCACGCTTGCCGAGAGTAATCATGTTCTCGACCAGCGGCTTTGCTGCTTTCGCACGCGTGACCGTGGTGGTGATGCGTTCTTTCTCGATGACGTTGGTCACGAGGTTCCGGAGTGTAGCGCGGCGATGAGCCGGCTGCCGTCCGAGTTTCGATCCATAGTTGCGGTGTCGCATACGTGAGTGCCCCGGGCTCTTACAGGCCCGCGGTTTCCTCCGGGGTCAGGGGTGCAGTCTGGCTGGGGAGCGGCGGCCAGATAATTCGGCCGTGCTCGTCGAACTTCATGCCCAGACTCAAGCCCATCTTATTTAGAATTTCCTTAATTTCGTTCAGCGATTTGCGGCCGAAGTTTTTCGTCTTCAGCATTTCGTTCTCGCTCTTCTGAACCAGTTCGCGAATCGTCTGAATGTTGGCATTCTTCAAGCAGTTGTAGGAGCGCACGGAGAGTTCGAGTTCCTCGACCGAGCGGTCCAGGTGCTCGACGCGCGGATCGTTGTAGGACTCAACCGCCTCTTCGACCATTTCGGGCTGCTCTTCAAAATTGATGAAGATGCTCATGTGATCTTTGATCAGCTTGGAAGCGAGGCCGATCGCGTCTTGCGGCGTGATCGCGCCGTTCGTCCACACTTCGAGCGCCAGCTTTTCGTAATCGGTCATCTGTCCCAAACGCGCAGCTTCCACCGAGTAGTTGCACTTGCGCACGGGAGAGTGAACCGAGTCCACCGGGATGTAGCCGATGGGCAGATCTTCGTCAAAGTTGCGGTCGGCGGACACGTACCCGCGTCCGTTCTTCACGCGCATTTCAAGCTGCAGCTTGCCGCCTTCGTTCACGGTAGCGATGTAAACCGTCTTATCCAGCACGGCGAAGTCGGAATCTTCCTCGATCATCGCGCTGGTTACTACGCCAGGATTTTCGACGTTCACGAAAATCGTTTTGGCCTGGTCGTTGTTGAGCTTCAGCGGCACCTGTTTCAGGTTCAAAATGATGTCCGTCGCGTCTTCCACAACGCCCGGGATGGACGAAAATTCGTGCAGCACGCCTTCAATCTTTACGGCAGTAATGGCTGCGCCTTCGATCGAACTCAGCAGTGCGCGGCGAAGTGAATTGCCAACCGTGGTGCCCCATCCGCGCTCAAATGGCTGCGCGGAAAACTTTCCGAACTTGTCTGTCAGCGACTCGAGTTCGGTCGCCAATCGCTTTGGTTTCTGAAAACCTTTCCACATCTGTTAAGTCCTTCCTCCCCGCGGGTGCGGGGCCTTCGAATCTCGGCCAGGTGAAAAAAATCTGAATCTCAAATTTGAAATCTCAGATTTAAATTAAAACCCTTGAATTTGAGGATTTCTATATTGATGCTGAAATCCCAAATTTAAAATTTCGGTTCCGGGATTTCAGATTTGAAAGTTGAAATCTCAAATTTGAAATCTCTTGCGGCTCGCGTCGTTACTTCGAGTACAACTCAACGATGAGCTGCTCGGTGATCGGCGGCGTGGTCACGTTTTCGCGCTTCGGCATTGCAGCCACTTTCGCCTTGAACGTGTCGCGGTCGATTTCCAGCCACGGTACGGCGTTCTGGCTTTGCGCCACGTTGCGCGCTTCGAGCACCATCGCGTTCTGGTGCATCTTGTCTTTCAGCGCAATTTCCTGTCCAACGCCCACGAGGTACGACGGAATGTTGACCTTTTTCCCGTTGATCAGCACGTGGCCGTGCAGAACGATCTGCCGCGCCTGTGAACGCGAGCTGGCGAATCCCGCGCGCCACACCGCGTTGTCCAGACGGCGCTCCAGCATCACGATCAGGTTTTCGCCCGTCGGACCCTGCGCGCGCTCTGACTTTTCCACGTAGTTGCGGAATTGCCGTTCCAGCAATCCGTACGTGCGCTTTACCTTTTGCTTCTCGCGCAACTGCAAGCCGTATCCGGCGAGCTTCTTCACGCGTCGTGACTGGCCGTGCTGCCCCGGAACGAAGTTGCGCTTTTCGATCGCGCACTTCTCCGTGAAACATCGCAGGCCTTTTAGGAACAGCTTCTGCCCTTCTCTGCGGCAGAGCCGGCAAACTGCTTCTCGATGACGTGCCAAATTCGTTTCTCCTTCTCTCTTACTCTAAGAGCGTACTTCCAATTCCGGGTTTGGTTCCACGTCGGGCGAAAAAACCATCTCCCGTAATAATTTTTCCGAGCGTCAGACGCGGCGGCGCTTCGGAGGACGGCAGCCGTTATGCGGAATGGGCGTCACGTCCTTGATGTGCACGATGTGCAATCCGGCCGAGGCCAGCGCGCGCACAGCGGACTCGCGGCCTGATCCAGGGCCCTTCACGCGCACTTCAATCGATTTCATTCCGTACTGGTCGCGCGCAACTCCCGCCGCGGAAATCGAAGCCTGCTGCGCCGCGTACGGAGTGCCCTTGCGCGATCCCTTGAAGCCGATCGATCCGGCGGAAGACCACGAAACGGTGCGCCCGTCCGGCCCGCAGATCGTGACAATCGTGTTATTAAACGTGGCCTGAATGTGCGCCACGCCGTGCGGCACGATGCGCTTTTCGCGCTTCTTCTTGAATTCTTTTTTCTTCTTTGCCGGTGCTTTTCCCGGCGCTATGGATGCGTCAACCTGCGATTCTTTTGCCAAGTCGTTACCCTCTTCGTAGGACAGGCTTCAGCCTGTCGCTTTTTCCGAATTACGATTTACACATAAATTTCAACTCGCGCGATACGTCCACGCACAAAACCCAGACAGGCTGAAGCCTGTCCCACCAAAACTAGCGCGCGGTTACTTTCTTCTTGGCCGCGACTGCGCCCTTCCGTGGTCCCTTTCGCGTGCGCGCATTCGTGTGCGTGCGCTGCCCGCGAACGGGAAGATTACGGCGGTGCCGCAACCCGCGATAGCACTGAATTTCGATCAGCCGGCGGATGTTCATCTGGACCTCCTTGCGGAGATCTCCTTCGACGCGGCCTTCGACTTCGATCGCCTGACGAAGACGGTTCACTTCTTCCTCGGTCAGGTCCTTGATCTTCTTCGTGTGTTCCACGTCCGCCTTGGCGCACAGAGACAGCGCGCGCGGCTGCCCGATTCCATAGATCGCTGTCAGGCCGACCCAAATGCGCTTCTGCGGCGGTAAATCAACTCCTGCAATACGTGCCATGCTTGCTCCTTAATTTTCCTGCCGGCTCGTTCGAGCCCGCACCCATCCGTACGATTATCCCTGGCGCTGTTTGTGCTTGGGGTTGACGCAAATTACGCGTACCACGCCGCGCCGGTGAATCACCTTGCACTTGTCGCAAATCTTTTTTACCGATGCCCGAACTTTCATTTCCTGCTCCTCGCCGTCAACCTTACTCAAGGTTACTCTTGCTTAAATTTATCCCGGCTTTATTTATACCGGTACACGATGCGGCCGCGCGTCAGATCGTAGGGCGAAAGCTCCACCGCCACTTTGTCTCCCGCCAGGATGCGAATAAAATTCTTGCGCATCTTGCCGGAAATGTGCGCGAGCACCTGATGCTTGTTCTCCAGCTCCACGCGGAACATCGCGTTCGGCAGCGGCTCAATCACGGTCGCCATCACTTCAATGGCGTCTTCTTTCGGATTGGACGCGTCCGCTTTGCGTTTTTCCGGCTCAGGTCTCTTGCCCGTGCTGCGCCCTCGCGCGCCCCCTACCATGACGGTCCCTGCATTTCCCGGGGACGCGTCAAGATCCAGGGTCCATTTGCGGTCACAGCCACGGTGTGCTCAAAGTGCGCCGACTTCGTGCCGTCCGCCGTCACAGTTGTCCAGTCGTCATCAAGCACTCGAACATCGGCACGCCCGATATTCACCATGGGCTCGATGGCCAGGACCATTCCCTCTTGCAGGCGCGGGCCGCGGCCCGGTTCGCCATAATTCAACACGTTTGGCTCTTCGTGGATGTGCGTGCCAATCCCGTGCCCGCACAAATCCCGAACCACCGAGTAACCATTCTTCCGCTCGACCCATTCCTGAACGGAAGCTGAGATGTCTGACAGCCGGTTTCCCACACGCACCTTTTCTATCGCATGATCCAATGACTCGCGGGTCACTTTCAGTAGCTTCTCCAATTCAGGAGTAATTTCCCCCACCGGTACGGTCACGGCGGCATCCGCGTAATACCCTTCGCACTCGACTCCGAAATCCAGCGATATGATGTCGCCGTCCTTCAAAACCCGCGCCTTGGAAGGAATCCCGTGCACCACTTCCGCGTTGATCGAGGTGCACAGCGTTGCGGGGAAGCCCCGGTAATTCTTAAATGCCGGGCGAACTTTACGTTCCGCTGTCTTGCGTTCCGCGTATTCGTCCAGTTCCTTGGTGCTCACTCCGGCCTTGGCCAATCCACGCAAATCGTTCAAAACTTCCCAGATGACCAGGCCTGCGCGATGCATCTTTTCCAGTTCCGGCTGTGACTTGCAAACAATCATCGCGGCGCCATCACTCCGTCCAGAATCCTGGAAATGTTTTCCGTCACTGCGTCCACGCCCGCCATGGCGTCGATCGGACTGAGCAACCCCCGCAGGGTGTAATACTTAACGAGCGGTTGCGTCTGCTTGTCATACGCTGCGAGCCGTCCGCCGATCACATCCTCGGAATCGTCCGCGCGGTGAATCAGTGGGCTGCCGTCCAAGTCGCACACGCTGTCTCGCCTCGGAGGACGCTGGTAGATATTATAGATGTGCCCAGCCGCCGTACAGATTCTTCGTCCCGTCAACCGGCGCATCAGCAGCTCAGGGTTGACCACCATGTGCAGCACAATGGTGCAGCCTAACTGGTTGCGCTTGGCGATGTGCTCCAGGTCGTCCGCCTGTTGCAGGGTTCGCGGAAACCCATCAAAAACAAACCCTTTAGCGCAATCGGGCTGGTTGATGCGGTCCGCCACCATTCCCACAACGATTTCGTCAGGTACGAGCTGCCCGCGCTCCATCAGCGGCTTGGCCTTGCGCCCCAGATCCGTGTCGCGATCTATATTATCGCGGAACATGTCCCCGGTCGAAAGGTGCGGCAGACTATACCGCTGCGCAATGCGCTGAGCCTGTGTCCCCTTGCCGGCCCCCGGAGGACCCAGCAAAATTACCGCATGCCCCAATCCCTGAACACCTTCTAAACAACGGCCAAGATCACCCGTAACGTCGGCCACGCAGCTTCCCCTTCTTCACAAAGCCTTCGTAGTTGCGCATCACTAACTGGGCCTCTATCTGCTGGACTGTATCCATCGCCACGCCAACCACAATCAATAGCGAAGTTCCACCAAAGTAGAAATTGACTTTCAACCCTTCCAGAACGAAGCGCCACATATGATTGTCAAACCACGTCCCAACCAAAGGCAGATGCTGAAGGTGAATGCCGGCCATGAGCCACTCGGGCAGAAGGCAAACTGCCGCCAAGTACACGCCTCCGACAAACGTCAACCGCCTGAGTACGCGGTCAATGTGCTCGGAAGTATTGCGACCCGGGCGAATGCCGGGGATGAATCCGCCGTACTTCCTCATGTTATCGGCCAGCTCGGTCGGATTAAAAACGATACCCACATAGAAAAATGCGAACAAAATAATTAACGTGATGTAAACCAGAATGTACCAGGGCTCGCCCCACGCCAGGTTCGTGGCCAGCCAGTCCATGGCTCGAAACTTCTTGCCGAGAAACAAATTAATCGTGCCGGGAAACGTCAAGAGCGAACTCGCGAAAATCGGCGGAATTACGCCGCCGGAATTCACGCGGAGCGGCAGGTATGTCATCTGCCCGCCCATCATGCGCCGGCCCATCACACGCTTCGCGTACTGCACCGGGATGCGCCGCTGCCCGCCTTCCACGAAAACGATCACGCCGATTACGCCGATCATCAAAGCCATCAGGAAGACCAGCGCGAGGCCCGTAAACGGTCCCCACTGCGCCGTGCGGAACTTGTCAAACAAATCGCTGACCGCGCGCGGCAAGCCCACGACGATGCCCGCGAAAATAATCAGCGACATTCCGTTGCCCACGCCGCGTTCCGTAATCTGCTCGCCCAGCCACATGAT
>Ga0075522_10001516_pt1 | contig 17575 bp, 8 predicted proteins | sample NGEPerA_FD_74796 | JGI IMG/M metagenome (GOLD analysis project Ga0075522, IMG submission 74796) | Arctic peat soil microbial communities from the Barrow Environmental Observatory site, Barrow, Alaska, USA - NGEE PermafrostL2-A | ecosystem: Environmental > Terrestrial > Soil > Wetlands > Peat ... | reverse complement strand
CCCCCGGAGTACCGGGAAAGGGAAAAAGCGACGCCGCCGAAACTGTCATGCACTCCCCGCGTTTCGTCGGTTTGATTTCCGCGTTGTCAGGCGCGCCGGATGTCGCTAGAGTTTCGTCGCGCGTCGACACGGGCACAGCGCGTGCCGGGGCAATCGCGAGGCGGGTGGTCTGCGGCCGCCCGTCTGGCCCGGCAATGCACGAAGCCCAGGGAACGCTTTAAGTATGAATTCCATTCAGATCCTCCTCATTCAGATTGCGGTCATTTTGCTTCTCTCGCGGCTGCTGGGGGTGTTGATGCGCGCGATCAGCCAACCGCAGGTGGTTGGGGAGATGATCGCGGGGATCATGCTGGGCCCGTCGCTGCTGGGGTTGTTTCATCACGGCACATCGATGCACCGGCTGTTCCCGCAATCGTCGCTAGGCAATCTCGGCGCGCTCAGCCAGTTGGGTGTGATGATGTTCATGTTTCTGGTGGGCCTGGAACTGGATCCCAAACTATTGCGCGGGCAGGGTAAATCGGCAATGACAATGAGCTTGACGGGAATTGTGTTGCCTTTCGCATGCGGAGCGGCTTTGGCGTATGGATTGATTCATTTACAGCCGGCGGTAACCGGCCCGGTGATCAGCACCCTGGTGTTATGCCTCTTCATGGGGGCCGCCATGAGTATCACCGCATTCCCGGTCCTTGCCCGCATTTTAACTGAGCGCAATCTACAGAGAACCAAGACCGGGGTGTTGGCGCTGACCTGCGCGGCCATGGACGATGTAATGGGGTGGTGTGTCTTGGCGCTGGTGATCGCCATCGCCCAATTGAAGGGCTTTGGCGCGGGGTCCCCGGGCCACTCCGGCGCGCTTCGTAGCGCCCTAATCACCGTTGTGTCTGCCAGCATGTACGTTTTCATAATGATAGTTGTGGTCAGGAAGTTGCTGGCGCGGCTTCAGCATCATTTTGAAACACGGGGTTACTTGTCGCAGAACGTCCTGGCGGCTGTGTTTTTGCTGCTGATTGCCAGCAGCGTCACCACGGACCTCATCGGCATCCATCAGATCTTCGGGGCCTTCATGTTCGGCGCGGTGATGCCCAAGGAAGGGCATTTCGTCAAGCACCTATCGGAGAAGGTGGAGGATTTCACGATCCTGTTTTTGCTGCCGTTGTTCTTTGCCTACACCGGGCTGCAAACGGAGCTGGGGCTATTGAGGTCGCCGATGCTGTGGGCCATCTGCGGGCTGATTATTTTCGCGGCCGCCGCCGGCAAGTTCGGCGGCGTATCCATCGCGGCGCGCTTCTGCGGGATGAGCTGGCGCCAAAGCGGGCTGCTGGGCGTCCTGATGAACACGCGCGGCCTGATGGAACTGATCATCCTGGAGATCGGCCTGTCGTTTGGCGTGCTCTCCAAGCCGCTGTTTGCCATGATGGTCGTGATGGCGCTGGTGACCACTTTCATGACCACGCCGCTCATGCGGCTGCTCTACTCGCCGGCCCGGCAGAAAAAGGAGTTGGAGGACGCCGCCCGCGAAGACGCCGAGAAAGTGCCCGGCGTGCATGTGGTTGTGCCCGTCAGCCTCAAGTCCACCGCGCCCGCCCTGGTGCGCATCGGCGCGATGCTGATGGGCACGGACCCGGGCCGCCTGTACGCGGTTCACCTGGACCGCCCCGAGGAATACGAGCGGCGTTCCAAGAGCGCGATGATCGATGCCGACCGCGTGCTGCAGGTCGCGCAGCGCACCGCGCAGGCGGCCCGCGTGCCGGTCAACACCGTCAGCTACGTCAGCCGCAATATCGCCCGCGACATTTCCGATGCCGTCAAGCGCTTTCACGCCAGTTGGGTGGTATTGGGCTGGCGTAAGCCGGTGCGCTTCAAGGCGGTATTAAGCGGAACGGTAGGCCAGGTGCTTCGCCAGGCCCCGGCGAACGTGGCCATCCTGATCGACAAGGGACTCGAGGAGGTTCAAAACATTGTCGTCCCCTACCTTGGCGAAACCCAGGATCGCGGCGCATTGCTGGCCGCCGAGCGCTTCGGGCGATTGCCCGGCGTGAAGGTGACGATCCTGCATGTGGTCAAGCCCAACCGCGACAACACCGACGAACGCCTGAGCGTGCAAACCTCCGTCGATAAGGAACTGCCCGGCTCAGGCGCGCAAAACGCCGTGCGCATGCAGGTGGTGGAGAGCGATTCGCCGGTGAAGGTGGTGGTGGAGGAGAGCCGCAAGTATGACCTGATGGTGATCGGCGTCGCCGAGGAGTGGAACCTGGAGGCCGTCTCCATCTTTCGCAAGCACGAAAGCGTGGCGCAGCTCTCTCATTGCTCGCTGCTGATCGTGCACGCCAACCCGCTGGCGCCGGTGGTGCAATCCGAGCCGATCGCCAAGAAGCCCGTTGAGGCGGAAGGGGAAGTGGTTGGGGCGTAGGGGAACCGCACGATCATTCAGGGCACATTCCATGGCAGTTTTTGCCCTGAGCTCGCATCGGTCATGCTCCGCGCCAACAACTCCAGATACATGGCCGGCGCTTCGCCGAATTTGGCGGCTTCGCCGATCTCCTGCCGGGCGGCTGGAAGGTCGCCCGACAGCCAAAGGCATCTGCCCATCAGAAGATGTGGAACTATCTGGCCCCCCTTCCGGGCATTTCGCAGCATTGCCAGCGCCCAGTCCGATCGTCCACGAAAGGCATACCATTCCCCCAACGTTTTGAAGGCGATTGCATCATCCGGCCGCCGTGCGAGCCGGGCCGCTGCTTGCTCGAGGCGCCGATCAAACTCGCGATATGCGGCAGGCCTCGATAAATCCCATGCCCGCACCGTTCCATCGTGGCTTGCGGAAAGCAATAAATGCCCATCGCCGCAGAAAGCCAGCGCGGTTATTGGGGCGACGTGAGCGGTGAACGTGCGCGCCTCGGAAAGCCGTTTGAGGTCCCAGATTTTGATCAGCGAATCCTCGGCGCCGCTGGCGGCCCACCGTCCATCAGGCGAGAGCGCGACGTGCAAAATGATGCCGCGATGTCCCTCGAAGGTGTGGAGCACGCGGCCGGTGAACGTATCCCATAGGAGCAGGCGGGTATCCGATCCGGCCAGCACGCGCGTCATGTCGGAGGAAAATGCCGGATTGCTCGTCAATTCCCGTCCCTCGCGAAACTCGCCGAACGTGGGCCCGCGCAATCCGCTGGCCAGATCCCATTGGCGCGCGACGCCATGGCTTGTCGCCGCCAGAGCCAATCGGCCATCGCGCGAAAAGACGAAGCCCGCCTTGAGCGTCATGTCCGAGCAGATAGCGCGAAGGCGCTGTCCCGAGGCCACATCATACACGCCCACGACGACGCCGCTGCCCGCCAGGGCACGGGTTCCATCCGGCGAGAAGACGGCGCCGCGCGGATCGAAATACTTGCCGGTCCATTGCGTTTCGCGCCCTGACGGCAGGTCCAGCAGCCGCACCGATTGATCGGCATTTGCCGTTAATATCCGCGTATCGTCGGGTGATATGGCAAGACATTGCACGATCCCCGGCGCGGCGTGGGTCATCACCCGCCGGCCCGTAGCCGCATCCGCTACGCGCAACTCCGCGCCGGCGCCCCACGCGATCAATCGTCCATCCCGCGATAGAGTGGCCGTGGCGATGGGTTGATCAGTCCCCCGCATGGTCGTGACATCCCGACCGGTTTCCAGGTCCCAGAGCCGCATGATCCCATCCGGGCCGCCCGAGAGGGCGAGGGTTCCATCGGGAGAGAAGCTGACGGCCTCCAGCGGCACTCCATCTCCCCAGATCGTGCGCACTTCCGCGCCGCTTTGCAGGTCCCAGATTTTGACGGTGCCGTCGCGCGAGGCGGAATAGCCGCGATGGGCATCGGGAGAAAAGGCGACGGCGGTCACGTCCGCGGTATGCCCGGGAAAAGTATGGATCGCACGCCAGGTTTTGCGATCGCGGAGAATGACTGCGCTATCCTGCTCGCGGCCCTTGCGAACTTCATGACCGATCAACACAAGTCGGCCATCGAAAGAAATTGCGCACGACTCGGCGCGGCCGGCCTCGAATTGCACCGACAATCGGCGTCCCGAATCCACGTCGAACTCGACAACATTCCAACCAGCGGCCGGCAACAGGCAGGATCGTCCATCCGGGCTGAATGCGGCGCATGGGGGCGCGGCAAGGAGTGCCGTCGATAAAAACGCTCCCTTTCCGGTTCCGGTGACATCCCAAGCGCGAGTTTGATTGTCGCCCACTCCGATGACCAGCCGGTCGCTATTGGGACTGAATGCCGCGCAACTGCACTCGTTGTGGCAGGGAAAAATGCGTATCAAACTGCCGCTGTCGGTTGCCCACACACGGCCCAGTCCATCCTGCCCGGCGGCCGCGAGCAGCCGCCCGTTCGGGGAGAAAGCAAGGGCGTGGACCTGTTGAAGATCGCGGGCGAGCAGATGCAACTGCCGGCCCGTTTGCAAATCCCACAGGCGCACCGTCCCGTCCCACCCGCCGGAGGCGGCGAGGCGTTGATCGGGAGAAAAGGCGGTGCATGACACATTCCCAACATGCCCAACGTATCGCATCAACGGGGGCGGCGCGACGCGATAGGCTTCGAGGAGTCCCAGGTCCGCCGCGAACGGCGACCGCCTCGCCGCCGAAAGAACGCGGTACGCCTCGCGGTACCGCTCCTTGGCCTGCACCCAACGGGCCCCCTGCGCCAGGGCGTCGCCCTGCGCGATGAGGCTGTCGCCGAGGCGCTGCTCGGCGACGCGGCGCATCGCGTCGGCGCCGGCGGCATTCTGGTCCGCCAGCGCCTGCGCCGCCCGCGCCTGCGCGCCGCGTCGCTCGGCCAGCACGCGCTGATGAGATTCGCGGCGCTGGGCGTTCACCGCATCCGTTCGCGCGCGTGCCAGTTGCACGTAGGCGAGCGCGGCGACGCTCGCGAGCGCCAGCACGAGGGCGGCTGCCGCCACGAGATGACTGCGATGCCGCCGCGCCCACCGGCCCGCGAAATACGTCAATGTCGCCCGGCGCGCCGAAAGCGGTTCGCCCGCCGCAAGGCGGTCCAGGTCGTCGGCCAGCGCGCCCGCGGTCGCGTATCGCGCCTCGGGCTCACGCGCCAGCGCTTTGAGTAAAATCGCTTCCAACTCCGAGCTGATCGAGGCATCGGCGGCGCGCGGCCGGCGGATTTCACCGGCTTCCACGCGGCGCAAAACATCCCATCGCGTCCCCGATTGCTCGTGGGGCATCTGGCCAATAAGCAACTGATAGAGGATTACTCCAAGGGCATACACATCCCCGCGCGTGCCGGCGCCGTCGCCATGGCCCGACGCCTGCTCGGGCGCCATGTAGCCGACGGTGCCGGCGATTTCCCCGGCCAATGTCATCATGCTGTCCGCATCGGCATTGGGCTGGGCCAGATTCTTTGCCAGGCCGAAATCCAGCACATGCGGCGCGCCCGCCGCGTCCACCAGAATGTTGGAAGGCTTGAGATCGCGGTGGATCACGCCGCGCTCATGGGCATGCTGCACGGCCCGGCAAACCTTCCCCATGAGCGCGAGAATCCCGTCGCGCGAAAGACCGGCTGCTTCCACATGCCGATGCAGCGGCAGCCCCTCGATCAGCTCCATCGCGTAGAAGCAGACATCACGCGTGAATTGCCCATCGTACACGCGCGCGATGTACGGATGCTCAAGGCTGCCGGCCAGCTCCACCTCGCGCTGAAATCGGGCACGGGCGCGGGCCGAGCCAAAGGCGGACGGGTGGAGGGTTTTGAGCGCGACGAGGCGGCCGGTGTGAATTTGCCGCGCCCGCCACACCGTGCCCATGCCACCTTCCCCGAGCGGATCGACAATCTGGTAGCCGGGGATATTGACCGGCGGCGTGGGGCCCTCGGATGGCCCGATGTCGCGGTTTGCGTTCCATGCCGCGGCGCGGATCAACAGTGCCTGGGTCTTATCATCGATCCAGGGCTGCGCGGCGGCCCACGCCAGTTCATCGCCCAACCGCGCGTGCGACAGCAGCGCCCGGTCCGTCCGCAAGGCGTCGGCGCTTGCCAAGGCGCAATGCAATAGACGGCTGATTGCCGTTGGGACCGAATGCCGAGGATCGTCACGCCATCGCTCCGCGAGCCGCCGGGCCGATTCCAGCGCCGAAATCGGCAGAGCAGAATCATGCAAAAGCGCGCCGAATGTCGGCGGGGCGCTTTCCCCCGCGGGAGCCGCTTGCGGCAAATCGGAATTGCGCTCGTTTGCCGGGTCAACGATCGGACTGGAAAGCTGGTGGCGCCAAAGCGCCGCCAGTTCGTCGGCGGACCACAGCGACTGGGAATCAATGCGCAGCTCCAGCAGCGTGGAAAGTCCGCGCGCGTCCGCCCGCTCCAACTCGATTTCACCGCCCGCCATGGATACCCGCCTGGGAGCCCGACAAAATCCGCCGCAAGTCCTCGATTTCCTCGTCGATCTTCCGCTCGTCGGTCTCGTATTCGCAGACCACTTGCCGCAGACAGCGGATGAACATGCGCTTGGCCGTAATGAGAAGGTTCGACGCCTGCGCGGGAGAGGCCAAGGATAGCCGCTCCACCAGTTCATCATATGGAACCGGCGGCTGCCCCTGAAGCGTGGGCCCAAGCACGCGCACTTCAAAAATGCGTAGAACCTGCGGCCGGCGTCCCAGCTCGCATTCCCGCCGCATCAATTCGATCGCCCGCTCCAGCACCCGCCGCCCCCACGCCACATCCAGAGCATCGCCCGGCGGCCGGCCCCGGTCCGCGATGGCATCCAACTCCTCAAAGGCGGCATCCCTTCCATGCCCACGCTTGATCGCCCGCTCCCCCCGCCGCACATTGGCGGCATAGCGGTCCAGGGCGGTCAGCAGATAATTACGAAATCGCCCTTTGTGCGCCTCCGCCTCGCCCAGCAATTCGTTCTCAAGCACCTGCCGCGCGATAAACCCCTGCGACACATCCTCGGCCCCCGCCTCCGACATCCCCCATGCCGATTGCAGGTGCGCGCGGATGGGCCGGTCGTATTGCCCAAGCACTTCCTCCAATGCCGCCCGCCGCGCAGCATGATCCGGATCCCCCGCCCGCGCCACCAACGACCACTGCGTGGTCGGAAAACGAATCGACGCCTGACTGGACATATCGACTCCCCGCGAATTGCGCCCGTCCAATCTGGAGCATATCCAAGAGGCGTCAAATTGGCAAATAAATCGGCAACTGACTGCGAAACGATCCCGCTTGCGGGTTGATAAAAAAAATCCGCGCTGCGCGCAGGATGCGATGGCATTCGGTGAACCTACGGATGACAGGCCACCTCCACCGAAAGGAATGACATGAGCTTCATCGGCATCGCCATCAATCGTTGGTTCAAACGCCAGAGCCCCATGACCGCCGCAAGCCGAGCAGTCGTTGAGCGCCTCGAGATGCGGACCATGTTTAGCACCATGCCGATTGCGGGGGTAGGGCCGCGCGTTCACAATTCTTCTCCCGGCAGCCATTTGTTCGCTTTCCCCACGCTCGACTTGTCACCGGCCGGCGTGACGGGATCCGGCGGATCGGCATCGCCCGCGGGCGTGACCAATCCCACGCCGATTCCCGGAGCGCTGTCCCCCAGCCAGACGCGGCAAGCTTATGGGTTCAGCAACGTCCTGCTCCCCGACGGCACCCCCGCGACCGGCGCCGGCGAGACAATTGGGATCGTCGATGCCTATCACGACGCCACCATTCAGAGCGATTTGCACGCGTTCGATGTGCAATATTTCGGCGGGGTCGATCCAAACTTCACGCAGGTAAACCTCGGGAATTCGGCCGGCGGGTGGGAAGGCGAGGAGTCGCTGGACGTCGAGTGGGCACACGCCATCGCGCCGCAAGCAAACATCGTCCTCGTGGAGGCCGCCACCAACAGCTATGTCAATTTAATGGCGGCGGTGGACAAGGCCGTCGCGCTGGGCTCAAACGTCGTCTCCATGAGTTGGAGCGGTGGCGAGAACACGTCCTTCGACAGTCATTTCGCGGTTCCCAATGTTACCTTTGTCGCCAGCTCGGGCGACAACGGCGCGCCCGGCGGGTACCCGGCCGCTTGCCCGAACGTTCTTGGCGTGGGCGGGACCAGCCTCGCTCTCGACGCCAACAACAACTGGGCCGGGGAGGTCGGATGGAGCGGCAGCGGGGGTGGCATCAGCAACAACGAGAGCCGGCCCGCCTACCAGCCCACCACCTACAACAACGGTGCGACCACCGGCATCTCGCTGACTCGTCGCGGAATCCCCGACGTGGCGTATGACGCCGCGAATACCAGTGGTTTTTCGACCTATAACTCAACGGCCAGCTCGAACTCCAGCAGATACTTCGGCACGGAAACCGGATGGGGGCGCGAATCGGGCACCAGCGCCGGCGCGCCGCAGTGGGCGGCGCTGATCGCACTGGCGGACCAGGGACGCGCCAAGCTAGGCCTGGCGCCGCTGGGAACGGCGGGCGTCCTCTCGACACTCTATGCCAACCCGGGCGATTTCCATGACGTCGCCAGTGGGACGAGCCTGGGCAGCACGAACTACACCGCCGCTCCCGGCTATGACCTGGTGACCGGGCTGGGATCGCCCCAGGCTCCGCTGGTGGTTTCCTCGCTGATCGGAACCGCGCCGAACGCCGCTCCCGCAAGCCCCAATGGACTGTCGGCAGTTCCGGGAAACGGAACAGTGACCTTGCAATGGAACGCCACCAACGGCGCATCAACCTGGAACGTTTATCGTTCGACCGACGGCGTCAACTATTCGCTTGCCGCCAACGTATCGGGAACCAGCTTTGTCGACAGCGGGCTGACCGACGGATCCAACTATTACTATCAAGTGACGGCGGTGAATTCGATCGGAGAAAGTGCGGCAAGCTCGCCGGTCTCCACGACTCCCCAGGCTCCTCCGGCGCCGCCCGCATCCGCTTCGGCAACCGCCAGCTATAGCATGTACGGCAACAACACCTGCTTTGCCGTGACGCTCCAGTGGGCCGCCAGTCCCGGGGCGACCACCTACAACGTCCTCCGTTCGTCCACGAGCGGGAGCGGCTACGCGGTGATTGCCAGCGGAGTCTCCGGCGCCAGCTACATGGATGCCACGGTCTACGCGGGGGCCAGTTACTATTACGTGATTCAGGCCGTCAGCGCGGCGGGGGCGCAAAGCGTCTATTCCAGTCAAATTACCGGGACGGCATTCCCCGCCGCCCCGACGAACCTCGCCGCGACGCCGGGCAACGCGCAGGTCGCCCTGTCATGGTCGGCCAGCACGGGCGCCAGCAGCTACGAGCTTTTCCGATCGACCACGAACGGCAGCGGTTACGTCCTGATCGCCGGCGGCATCACGGGCACGAGCTATACCAACACCAAGCTGACCAACGGCAAGACTTACTACTACGTCGTCGAGGCGGTCGACGCAGGCGGCCCCAGCGCCAATTCCAATCAAGCCTCGGCCAGGCCCACTAAGCGGTAGTGATGGCGCCACGCATGACGTGGCCCGTTGACCAAAACGCTGATCGGGTATTTCGCGGAAGGATGTTTGCCATGAAAAAGTTGTACTTGGCCGTCATGATCGCAGGTGTTCTTCAATCGGCCCTTGCAATGGCGCAAAGCCCGTTCGACGGGACGTGGAAGTATGACACGAGGACGATGGCTTCGGGCAAAAGGCCCATCGTGCTCCTGTTGCGGGAGGGCGTGTTTGAAAGCAAGACCGCCGTTGCTTTCAAGGTCAAAGCCGACGGGGCCGATCATCCGGGGCTGCAAAATGACACGCTCGTGGCCAAAGTGGCAAGCGATCACGAAGTCTCGGTAAGGAGCAAGCGCGATGGGAGGGTCATCAACACCGCGACCTACACGGTTTCTCCCAACGGCAACGCCATGACCGTCGTGTCGACGGTGGTCTTGGCGCAGGGCACTTCCCCCATCCGGCGCACGACCCAATACGTGCGAGTGGAGGCCGGCCCGGTTGGCTCACACGCCATCTCCGGGTCATGGCGGTCCGTCCAGTTCGACAGCAGCGACAATGGCATCACCTGGACCTTCAAGGTGGTCGGCGACGAGCTGACAATGTCCAAACCAACCGGCATCTCGTACACGGCGAAGCTCAACGGGCCTGAGGCGGTCATGAAGGGAAGTTCCAACTTCAGCCTACCGTCCGTGGCGGTGAAGCTGCTGGATAAGAATAAGCTGCAGATCACTCAAACAATGGACGGGGACGTGGTTGGCATCTCGACCATGACGGTGGCCGCGGACGGCAAGATCCTCAAAGAGATTTACGAGAATAAGCGAAGCGGCACCAAGAGCGAATACCTGGCCCTCAAGCAGGCGCCGCAAGACGACTTTGCCGGGTCGGCGGAAGGCAAGGTGATGGCCCAGTACGTCGGCGAATGGAAAAATGATTCCACCGAACGAGTAACAGGAAAAAAATCCGTCGGCAAACAGTTCAACAGATGGGTGCTCGGTGGAAGATGGGTCGAGGGAAGCTACAGGTCAAGCGACCGCTCCGATTCCGCGTTGGGCATGGCAACGTATGCCAGCGATCGCAAGAACTACGTCGCTTATTTCTTCTACCCCGATGGGACGGCCTGGACTTATCTGGGCAGGTGGGACGCCGACGCGCATCAGATGAAGTGGGAGGGCAGCAGCGCCCAAGGCATCGCAAAGCAAACAGAGCGATTCCTCGACACGAATACTGTCGAAGGCAAAGGCTCAGCGCAGGACAGGGACGGGAAAACGGTCAAGCAGTGGGTCGAACGTGATACGCGCGACCGTGAAGGCGGGAGCGTCAAGGGGGCCGATGGGAACAAGCGCGGCGGCAACAGGAGCGAGCAAGTGGCCTCCAAGCAGGCGCCGCAAGACGACTTTGCCCAATCGGCTGAAGGCAAGGTGCTCGCCCGGCTGGTCGGCCGCTGGCACGGCGAATACACCTACACGCTGCCCACGAAATCCCGGACGAGTGCCGAGACGGTCACGAAATCGGTGCTCGACGGCCGCTGGCTGCGGTCATCCTCTACAGAGAGCGACGGCCTGGAGCAACTCGCGCTGCTGACGTACGACGCCTCCGAGAAGGCTTATGTCCTATTCTTGGCCGGCTCCGATGGCGGAAGCGACACGATCACCGGCCAATGGAACGAGCAGGCGCGCCGTCTGACCTGGACGAAACCGACCGGCAAGACGGGAAAGGGAACCATGACCTTCATCTGGTCCTTCCCAGACGACAAGACCATGAAGTCAACCGTCCGCGGCACCGACGATGACGGCAAGTTAATCTTCGAGCATGAGGGGAAAGACACACGGGTTCAAGATTGAGGCGGCGCCTATCACTGTGATTCCCTCGAGGAAGGGCAATGAAACGGGGGCAATGAAACGGCGGGGGCGCGGCTTGTTTCCGCGTACATGCGTGTCCTTGAGTGAAATAATCGATTTAGAAGCCGCCGTAGCGCGCGGAGCGGAGCAGCCATGCATCAAAGGATTACAATGTGGGTCATTGCAGTAGTTACCGTACCGTCCCTCAAACACGTTGCCTGGAGGTCACGCTCATGTCTCATACAATCCGCCTGCATCAAGTGCTGCTGATTGTCGTGGTGTTGTTCATGCCTGTTGTTGCCGAGGCGCAGGAAACTCCCTCGCCAGAATCCATCGAGGCTCTGAAGCAAGCGACGCAGCTTCATCCGGATTCACCCAAGGCGTTTGATGATCTCTGTGAAGCCTATTTTGCGTCAGGACAGCGAGAGCTTGCCGTCAGCATCGGCGAGAAGGCAATCGCGCTGGCCAAGCGGCAAAAAGACCGCAGCCTGGTGAACATCGAGGAGCACGTCACGAATTTACAGTTCGTGCTCGCGGCTCTCCAGGCATGGTCTGGCCAGGACGCGGAGCTCGCCAAAACCACCCAGCGGGCCATGGACTATGCCGCCGACAGCACAAATCCGGATGTGCTGGACCGCGCCGGCAAGATGGCGCTTCTGCGGCCGATAACGGACAAAGCGCGGCTTGCGACCGCTGTCGCCATGATTCGCCGCGCCGTTGAGTTGGGCAAGCATCATCAATATTTACGCTTTTTCCAAATGGATTTGGGCATGGCCGAGTACCGCGCCGGACATTACCTCGCTGCCGATCAAGCCTTGAGGAACGCGATACAACTGGGTGAGCCGTTGAGCGACGTATCATGCAACTCAACGTTTTATTGGGCGATGAGCCAATTCAAGCAAGGCCACGAAGCCGAGGCCCGAGCACTGGCCAAAGAGGGTATATTCCTGATGTACCCTCTTCCCGCTGATCCGAAGGATCCTCTGGCCGGCAATGTCAACATCGGGAACCTTGTCGTCTGGATGGCATATAAGGAAGCCATCGCATTTCTGAATATCGAGGGGCCAACTCAGTCGGAATTCAATCAGCGCCGCGACGCGTTTGAGGCGGCCAACCGGCTGTTTCGGCGGGCCGATGAGGAGTTCGCCTCCGGCCATGCGCGAGAGGCCATGGCACATCTGGCGAGCGCATCAGTGGACGTTCCCCAAGCCAGTTATATTGCGCAAACGGTCGCGGCGCTTCAAGCATGGTTCGGCGAGGATGCGCAGTTCGCGTCCACCGTGCATCGTGCCATCGAAAATGCAAAAGGAACCCATTATGCGACCACCGCCGAGCGCGCGGCAAAGAGTGCCATGCTCCGGCCTTGTAACGACAAAACGCAGCTGCGGGCATCCCTCGCGCTGGCCCGCCGTGCCGTGGAACTGGGCAAGGACAATGCATACCTCCCCTTCTTTCAAATGACGTTGGGCATGGCCAACTACCGCGCCGGCGATTATGCGGCTGCCGATAAGGCCTTGGGCGCGGCAGTGCGAGACGCCGGACAAAACGAATACATAGCGGTCACTGCGCCGCTCTACCAGGCCATGAGCATGTTTCGCCAGGGTAAGCAAGCTGAAGCCCGCGCCCTGTTCGATCAGGCCTCCAAGAAGATGAAGCCGCTGCCTATCGATCAGAACAAACTACCGCGCGCTGATCTGTGCGATAATCTGATTATGTGGATGGCGTATAAGGAGGCCAGGACATTGCTTGGGCTGCAAGCCGGCACGGCAGCCGGACACTGAAACGGACGCAGCGATTCACTTTGCCTTCATAACAAAAGCAAAGGCCCCGCCTTCCCGGCGGGGCCTTGCATTTGCGATTCCTATGGCGTCGAAAACGACAGCTGCGGCTTTACCGCAGTTGCTGCCAATACTCTCCCGGCATATCCACCGCCAGTTGCAGCGCGCCGTTGGCGCCGGCATACAACGGTTCATCCACGACGGTGACGCGGGCGCCGCCGTATTCTTTCATGGCGTCTTCGATGCGCTTGTTGAGGCCGCGCATCAATCCGCCGCCGCCGGAGAGGAGGACGTTTTGGCGGAGGCGCTCCTGGAATTCGGGGTTGAAGGTGCTGACCAGTTTCTGGATGCCTTCGACGCAAGGATGCACGAGGATTTCGCAGGCCTGGCGCACGTCATCGGTGATGTCGTGCTGGCTGGGCTTGCCGTCTTCGGGGAAGGTGACGATCACGCGGTCCTTGGTGTCGGAGACGAATCCGTACTGCTCCTTGATCGTCTTGCACATGTTCTGCGTGATCTGGGCGCGGGGGAAGCGGTTCATGATCAGCTCCAGCAGCTTGGCGTCGATGGCGTCGCCCGCGATGGAGTAGCTGACTTCGTCCTCATCGGTGGGGACGGTGCCGTGCATTCGGCAAAGATCGGTCGTGCCGGCTCCGATGTCGATGACCAGGATGTCGGCCATCTTATCCATGCCGTAGGCGACAGTGAACGGTTCGGAGACGATCATTACGCTGTCAAGCACCTGGCGGGCGATTTCGAGGATGGCCTGCTTGTTCTTCTGGGTGGCGCGGGAGGGAACGCCGATGACGCCGTAGATCATTTCATCACGGCCGGGGCTGGCAAGATCGACCAGGTACTTGAGCAGCAGCTTGGCGGCCTGAAGGTTTTTTTCGCGGCGGGTGGGATCGTTGTTGGCGTCTTCCGAGCCTTTCACCACGCCATGCTCCAGCGGGCGATACAGTTCGAGGGCCAGGCGGTTGTCGAGGGCGGCCTTGCCGAAGACGACATCCGTTCCCAAAAACTTTCGGCTGACGGCGTCCTTGGGGAAGCCGACGTAGGTTTCCACGGTCTTTCGCGTGCCGTTATAGGACACGACCGACGAACGGCTGGTGCCCAGGTCGATGCCCAGGAGCAGCGCCTTGGCGGTCTTGCCGGTGTCCTGGTCGCTGCCGGACAGGATGGTTTTGCCGGCCACGGGGACGACGGGTTTGGCGGGGGTGTTCGCGTCAAGCATCGGATCGATCTCCTGCAAAAGGGTTGAATGTACCTGTGATTTCCTGACTTCTACGACTCTTCTATGATTATCCAATACGCGGCGGCGTTTGTGTGCGGCCGGATGATTCCTACTGTTTCACCAAACTGACAGATTGTGCCGTTGGGGCAAGGGTATTTGCAAGCGGGCAGCCGCGGGGCAAAGCTATCAGGTGGGGCGGACATTCTTGACGAACCGGTAAAAAGTCGATTTCGTCCACCAAAACCTTCGATTCTCGGCCAAAAACGCGGAAAATTTTGGCGACTTTCGACTTTTTGCCGGGGCGTCATTCTTGTCTGCCATCGGAATCGGGGTGGCGATTCACCAGTCCCACGGCAACCGAGGCGAGTCCGCTCGGGGGGCAGGAATGCCCCCGCTCGCGGACTCGCGGCAGACACGAATGTCTGCCCCACCAAAACGACGCACTCACGAATGTCTGCCGCACCATTATCGTCTATCGTCATTCTCCATCGCTCGGAACTCATTTCACACCGCGTGAGCGTATTATGCCTCGGCTCCGACGGCGGCGTTGACCTTCTGCATTTCGTCCTCCATGCCGCGCAGAAGGTCCATGTTGGTTTTGAAAATTTCCATAAGGACGGCATTCTGCTCCTCGCGGAGCGGCTGGGCCGCCTGTCCCATATTTCGGCGGGGAACGAACCCTCCTCCACCTCCGGCGCCGATATTTCGAATCGCCATTTGCATAGAGGCCAGGGCGTTCTCGAAATTCTTGATGACGTTGGCCAGCCGTTCGATCTGCCGATCGAGATTGCCCGAGCCCTGCCCCCCGCCGCTGCCCGCGGGGCTGGTGAGATTGCGGTTGTCCTTGAAGAGTTTTTCGATCGCGTCGGATACGCTTTCGCGGATATCCGATGCGCTTTCGGTGCTCTTGAGGCTCTGCGAAAGAGTATGATCGACCACGCGGGCGACATTGCGTTTGATTTTTTCGCGGTCGATGACCCAGACTTTTTTCCCGCGAAACCGCTCGGTGAGGGCGTCGAACTCGATCTGCGAGCTGCTGGTGTCCAGCGCGGTGTCGATGGCATTAACGACTTCGGGCGTGCCGGGAATGGGCGTGTTATCCGGCGGCGGCGGCTCGTATTGCGGCACCTGCGACGCGGAATACGCCGGCGCTTGCGCCGCGTACGCCGGCATTTGCGACGTGTACGCCTGCGGGCGGGCCGGCGGCGTCGCGGGGCGCGTGCCGCTCATCATTGCCTGCGCCAACGGAGGCAGCAGCGGCGACGCGGGCCGCGCAACAGGCGCGGCGATATCCTGGGGGCGCGGGTCCGAACGCAATCCCTCGGTAACAATCCCGTTATTGGCCAGCAAATGGAACGCGAACTCCTCGGTGTCCGCCTCCACGTGCCCCTCAACGGGTTTGCCCGTGTCCCTGACCAGTCCTCGAAAACGGTATCGCACAGATGTAGATTCCTAAGTTGTTGAATCGCGGACGCGTAGCCTCGGCCACAGGTATATCGTTCAAATGACCGAATGGAAACCATTTTTCCATGAAATTGAAAGTAAAATCGTTATTTTCATTACAAACCGCCTCTGTTATCGCTATCTTAGGGCATTCCGCGCGGGCCTTAAGTAAGAGCGAAGCGACCGGGGACGAAGGCATGCACTGGCAAGTTGTAGCTTTGTACGATTGCCGGGAACCGTGGCCACGAATCGTAGGGTACGCTTTAGCGAACGCGGTTCTATAATCATGGCGGTAAGAACAGCGTTCGCTGAAGCGAACCCTACGCGTGGTTCCCCGGATGACCTAAGACAACTCGAAATCCAAATGCCTCCCCAAAACTGATTGGACAGGCACTCGTGTTGCAATATTGGGTGGTGAGGAGCATGGTGAACCAATGAAAACATCCTTCTTGACCGCTGCCGCCTGCCAGGCGCTTTTGCCGCTTTTTGTGCAAGGACAAGTGGCTGTTCAACCGCCCGGCCAGGCGGTGGCACAGCAAGCCGCGCCCCCCGCCGGGCCTCCGCGGGTTGATCCTGCTCTCGCCGCGCTTCCGTTGCACAAGCTCATCGCCGTGCGGAATGTGCATGAACGGCGGACCCATTGGCAGAAAGCCGCCGACGAGGCCGTCTCGCGCATTGAGGATTCCAAGCTCAAGGCGGTCGTAGCCCAGCGCATCGCCAAGCTCGCGCCCACGATCGCCGAGGCCCTGATCGGGCACCCCGGCCAAAGCGCGATGTTGACCGTCGCGGTTTACCAGGACCGCAAGGCCGGCACGCAGGCGCTGGCGGCAGTCGCGTATGAGGGACTGGGCCGCGATTTGAATCCCAGCTTTTATCCCCGCGTTTTGGCAGACCTCCCGCAGGCGCCCGGCGGGCAGGAAGACCAGACGCAAAAATTCCAGCTTGATGCCAACGCCACTTCATATCTTTGCTTTTTCCTGGATCACGGCGACCTGAAGGCCGGCGAAATTACGCAGGCGCAGATGAAACAAAGCTTGGGGCTGGCTATCGAACAGGCCCACCGCGATGCGGCGCCGCCGGCTAATGTTGCCGGCGCGGGCAACGCGGCGGCGGCACAAGCACGGGCCGCCCAGGCCCAGGCGGCGGCGCAAGCCGCGCAACAACAAGCCATCGCCCAGCAAATCCGCCAGGCCCGGCTCGATCAGCAGCAGCAGGATCTGAATCAGCAGGCCGCCAACCAAGCCAATGCCACGAATTTCTCCAGCCCCTACTGGAACTCGGGCGGGTGGGGCGGAATCCCCTATGGCGCGGTGGGAGGCAATGGCGTGGGCTTCGGCGGCGTTGTCGGATACGGCGGAACTGGCTACGGCGGAATTGGATATGGCGGCGCGGCAGCGTACGGATGGTCGCCCTGGCTCGCCTACGCACCGGGGCAGAACGGCTACCCCGCCAATCAACCCCCGCATGTGGTCGCGCCCGGGTACATGCCCAATGTGGTCGCGCAGCGCGATCCGCGCACGGGTCAGCCGATCACGCCAACCATCGTTCCCGCGCCCGGCTCGCCGGCCGGTGCGATTGTGCCGCCTTATAACGTGACGCCGGCCCAACGTGATCCCAAAACCGGCCAGCCGATCACTCCGACTCCGCCGGACACCGGGCAGTCGGCTTCGTCGGGATCAGACGATTCAGGAAACCCCTCGAATGCTCCCAACCAGGGACCCACCGGCGGCGGCTTCATTCCCGACCAGCCCTATCGGCGGCCCGGCGCGCCCACCGAACCCGGCGAGCCACGAAACACGGGACATGCCCAGCCGCGTTCCGCGCCATCGCATCCGGCGCCCCAGCCTGCCCC
>Ga0075522_10001515_pt1 | contig 17576 bp, 9 predicted proteins | sample NGEPerA_FD_74796 | JGI IMG/M metagenome (GOLD analysis project Ga0075522, IMG submission 74796) | Arctic peat soil microbial communities from the Barrow Environmental Observatory site, Barrow, Alaska, USA - NGEE PermafrostL2-A | ecosystem: Environmental > Terrestrial > Soil > Wetlands > Peat ... | reverse complement strand
TGCGGACCACTGTTCGCATTAGTATCGCAACGCCGGTTGTGGTTCGGATGCCAGATGGAAGAGCGATTGCCGGGGAGACAATCAACCTGTCGAGCGGTGGGACCAGCATCCGGTTCAACGAGTCGTTGGGACTCGCACCCCAATCCACGCTACGCCTGGATTTTCCTTCCCCGGCCGCAGGCACCGAACTGCCCGCTACAGTTGTTTCTTCGGAAGGATCGGTGTTGAGAGTGCGCTTCGAGGCACTATCGATTTTCCAAGAGGAAGTGTTGACCCTTGTGCTTTATTCACGCGCGGACTCGTGGTTAGGCTGGGGCGAGTCGCGCGAGAGCGACAATGTTCTGCACAGTCTCGGCCGGATCTTCCAGATATCGATGCATGGCCTGGCCTCGACATTCCGGAGCCTGTTTACCAGAGAAGACAATCCGACGAGAAAACCCCCGTCGCTTTCGATTGCCAGTCCGCTCGTGATATTTGCATTGGCCGCATCTCTTTTGGGTGGCGTTCAATGCATGCGTGCTCAGACCCATGCCCCGGCGCAGGTGCCCGCTGCGGCACAGCAAGCAGCGACGAGCGACAAGAACGTTGCCGTTACGCCGGGGCACTATCAGGACTCGTTCACTCTGAACGACGCGGGCTCGCCACAAATTGAACTACATGGCATCGACAGCATGCACAACATCTATTTCACGCTGCCAGAGACGCATGTTGTTCGGGACGCCAAGATTCACGTCTACTACGCCTTTTCTCCGAGCCTGTTGCCGCAACTCAGCCACATCAAGCTGATTCTGAATGGAACGCTGTTCGCTACGATCCAGCCGACGCCAGGGCAAGTGGGCGGCTCGGACAGCCGGGACGCGGAGGCGGAGTTCGCGATTCCGACGGACCTGCTCGTACACAACAACACATTGACCATCGAGTTCATCGGCCACTACACCGTGATCTGTGAGGATCCTGCGAATACGACATTGTGGGCACGGCTCCACCGCAACACCTTTCTCGATTTTCGCGGTGACTTGCTGCCGCTGGCTGACGATCTGAAGCAGCTGCCAATGCCGTTTATGGACCCGGCGGTCATTCAACCGTTGAGCATCCCGGTGGTATTTGCCACGCAGCCATCCTTGAAGGCGATTCAAGCCGCGGGTGTGGTTACCAGTTACTTTGGGCTGATCTCAGAGGCGAGGCCGGTGCGTTTTCCGGTTCACATTGGCGCCATTCCGCAGGGCAACGCAATTGTTATTGCGGACAGTCCGGGGAATTTGCCCGCGGGCCTGGGCCTGTCTGCCGTCAATGGTCCCACGGTGGCGATGCGCACCAACCCCAACGACCCCTACAGCAAAGTTTTGATCGTGACCGGCGGCGACGCTGAACAAATGTTGTTGGCGGCACAGGCCGTGGCCCTGCGCAGCGACATGCTTACAGGTGGGCAGGCGAGCATCGACACTCTCCGGCTGCCCCGTAAGCAACTGCCCGATGGAGCTCCGCGCTGGGCTCGAACCGACCAGACGATCGCGCTTTGGGATTACGCTTCATCGGAACAACTGCAGGGGGATGGAACGGCGCCGCTCAATGTTTACTTTCGCATTCCGCCCGACATTTTCTATCCGGACCGGCCCAATGCATTGCTGAAGCTGATGTACCGCTACAATTCGATTCCGATCGGGCCCATTTCAAGCATGCAGGTGCGGATCAACAATGCCTTTCTGGACTCCGTCCCGCTGATTCCCGGACAGGAGAACTCGCGCAGGACGGAGAAGGATGTTCCGGTGCCGGTGGTGAATCTGCGGCCGTTCTCCAACTCTCTTTCGTTCGATTTCACGTTCCAGTTGCTGAAACCGGGAGGCTGCGAGAACACGACGCCAATCAACATCCAGGGCGCCATTCTGAGCGATTCCTACCTGGATCTCCGCGGCTATCCGCACTACGCGCCACTGCCCAACCTGGAGATTTTTGCGAATGCGGGTTTCCCGTTTACGCGCGTTGCAGACTTGAGTGAGACAACGGTGGTGCTTCCGTCTACGCCCACCGTTCAGGAAATCGAGACCTTCGTCACGCTGATGGGGCATTTTGGCCGGCAGACTGGTTTTCCGGCGTTGCGCGTTACTGTGGCCGGCCCCGATGCCCTGCGCAATGGCGCCGGCACTGATTTTCTGATCCTGGGTACGGGTGACGACCAGCCGGGGTTCGAGAAGCTGGTGAATAACCTTCCGGTTGCCCTGCGTAGCGGCCAGATCCAGGTGCGCGATACGCAGGGATTTTTCGCACCGGTTTTGCATCATGCATGGTGGAAGCTGCGATCCGAAGAACACACCGAGTCCGGCGACCTGAGCGCTTCCGGCACGCCCGACGCAATAATCGAAGGAATCGAGTCACCGTTTGATCCTGGAGCCAATCGCAGTGTCGTTGCCATCCACCTCAGAGACGCAAGCACTGTTGAGCCGTTCTTGGACACCTTCTTGAAGGTGCAACAGGCCAGCGACATCTCGGGTTCGGTTTCGGTTCTGCATGGGACCCAGTTTCAATCCTTCCGGATAGGCAAGAACGTCTATCATGTGGGGGTAGTGCCATGGTGGACGTGGCTTGAATTGTGGCTCAGCCTAAAGCCGTGGCTGGCGGCGGTCATAGTCGTAATTCTGGCGTTCCTAGTGGCCATTTGGACGAGACAATGGCTGCGCGTCAGGGCCAGGGCGCGGTTGAAGATGATTGAAGAATAGAAGTCATTGAGTGAGTGAGCAGAGCCGCTGAGGAAGGCGGCAGGCAGCTCTTCACTGGGGACGAGCTGCCTGGGAAGTGCCGCGTGGGTCAGGTAGTCAATGCTTCTTTATAGAGAGTGGCTGAACCCGGGTTTGTTGCCGGCTATAGAAATCGGCAAGCCACCGCAACCCCCTATTGGAGAACTGCAGCGATGGGCTATCGAATGTCCATGCCCGGGAAACGCTTATTAGCGATCCTGCTTTTGTGGGTGCTCTTTGCCGCAGGCGGGTGTAGGAAGAGTTCGTGGTCGCTCTGGGACTCCTATTCGGCGCAGTTTATCGATTCACAGGGCAGGGTGTTCGACCACAGGGGAGATCAGCACACTACATCCGAAGGTCAGGCGTACGCCTTGTTCTTTGCGCTGACCGCCAATGATCGGCCGCATTTCGATCGAGTGCTGACGTGGACACAGGTAAACCTGGCTTGCGGCGATCTTCAGGCTCATTTGCCGGCCTGGCTCTGGGGAAGAGACAAAGACGGCGGATGGAGGACGCTGGATCCTAACTCAGCGTCAGACGCCGATGTTTGGATGGCCTACACGCTGGTAGAGGCCGGCCGCCTGTGGCGGGTTCCCACTTATTCAGATTTGGGCCGGAAGATGCTTGCGCAGATCGCCAGGAGCGAAGTAGCCGACCTTCCCGGTTTCGGCCCGATGCTGTTACCCGGCCCTGCCGGGTTCCAACACGAAAAGACCTGGACGCTGAATCCAAGCTACCTTCCCGTTTTTCTATTCGAGCGTCTGGCCGCAGTGGACCCAGCCGGCCCATGGCGGCAAATCGCGCGCAACATTCCGCGCATGCTCGAGCAGAGCGCCCGCCATGGATATGCCATGGACTGGGTGGAGTATTTTCCCGGCGATGGTTTTTATCCGGCAACCCGGCAGACGGTCGGTAGCAGGGGTACCGATGGCCCAGGAGGCAGCTACGACGCAATCCGTGTCTACTTGTGGGCGGGCATGCTGGATGGAAGAGGCAAGGTACGCACGGAGATAGTCAATTCTGTTGCGGCGATGAACGCATACCTTGGCACCCACGATGCGCCTCCTGAAAAGGTCAGTGACCAGGGAATCCCATTGGCGCAAGATGGACCGGTGGGATTTTCGGCCGCAGTGCTGCCTTATCTGAAGGCATTTCCCGACCGCTCCCAAATCAGCGCGCATCAAATGATTCGTATGAGTCTGATGCGCGATCAATCGACGGGATTGTACGGGAAGGGATTAACATATTACGACCAGAATCTCGCGCTGTTCGCAACGGGTTTTCTGGATGGGCGATTCCGGTTCGGTCCCGGGGGCGAACTGAACGTAGGATGGATGCGCCTATGAGGGCTGGCTGCGGGGCGTGGAATGGGGCTTCGATTATAGCGGGCTGCCTACTGCTGGCGGTCCAGTTGAGTCTCGCCCAGACCAAAAAGCCTGAAAGCACTATCGAGGCCACACGCATCGTTCTTATCGAAAAAGCTCGCGCCCTTGACGTGCGCGGAAGGCCGGATATGGCCGTTCAACTGTGGCAGCAGATTCTTCTTTCCGATCCTGACAACACTGAGGCTCTGGCGGGTGTGGCCAAGGACTTCAAGTTGATGGGTGCCGCGGACAAATCAAATCAAGCACTGGCTCGTCTGCGAAAGGTCAGTCCGAGCGATCCGAACATCTCCAGAATCGAGGGGCTGAGCAGCGCGCACACTGAGAGCGATGAGCTGCGCCATGCGGGTGAGTTGGCCGGGCAGGGCAAACCCGACGATGCCATGCGCATCTATCGGCAGGTGTATGGCGATCATCCCCCTGACGGAGAGATCGCGATGGCCTACTACCAGACCCTGTATGCAACAGCCACTGGCAAGGCCGCGGCAATCGCAGGGATGAGATCCCTCGCAGGACGCAACCCGGCTGATCAACGATTTGCCATCGGACTTGGAGTTCTGCTTACCTATGACGCGAAAACGCGAGCCGAAGGCATCCGTATTCTCAAGGCGCATCCCAAAGATTCCGGGGCGCAGGCTGCGTTGCGCCAAGCGCTGATTTGGAATTCGGCCAATCCAGCCTCGGCGACAGAGATCCGCCAATACTTGAAGGATCATCCACAGGACACGGAACTCGCCAGAAACCTCAAGGAGAATGAATCGAAGCTCGCGAAGATCAACTCAGGCATTGCCAGAACCGCAGCCGAACGCGCGGCCTTTGCCGCGCTCAACGCGCATCACCTTGATGAGGCGCAGGCGCGGTTTGCAGATTTACTGCAGAAGGATCCGAACAACGGGCGTCTGGCGGCCGGCATGGGATTTTTGCGCATGCAGCAGAAGGACTTTGGCGGCGCCATCAGCTATCTGACGCAGGCAGAACAGAACGGCTATAAGGAAAGAACAGTTGAAGACGCGCTGGCGACATCGCGATTCTGGAACGTTATGGCTGAGGCGACGCAAGCCTTTGACGAGAATCAACTCGACGTGGCCGCAGCCAGGTACAACGCAGCTTTGGTCCTGAATCCCAGCAGCCCAGAGGCACTGCATGGATTGGCCGGCCTGCTGATCAAACAGAAGCAATACTCGGCAGCCGCCGGGGTATACGAACAACTGATCAAGGTTCAACCAGCCAACGTTGACGGTTGGCGCGGGCTGTTTCTGGCTTACGCGCAAGCTGATCAGAACGACAAGGCGCTTGCCACCTCGGCTCGATTTCCAGCGTCGGTGAAGAGTGAACTGGCCAGGGATCCTGAGTATCTGCGTACCCTGGCGAGCATTTATCAGGCCCAGGGCCGCAGCGAAGATGCCCAGCGAGTGCTCGCAGTGGCCCTGTCATTGCCTTTTCCCGAAAGCGGGACTAGCCTCAAGGCGGACACGAAGCTGCAATTCGCCGGAATTTTGATGGATGCCAGGCGGTACGACGAGGCCGCGGCACTGTATGTGCAAATACTCACCGACAATCCCAGCAGCGCCTCAGCGTGGATGGGACTGGTGAGTGCGCATCACAACCTGGGACAGGATACTCAGGCCATTGCCGACGTTCAGAAGATGCCGGCGGCCACTTACGAATCCGCGCTGGCTGATTCGGGATTTCTGTCGGTGATGAGCGCGATCTATCAGCAGGCTAATCAGTATGAGGTAGCACAGGGGCTTCTGGAGCGCTCGGCCAAGCTGCAGATTGCGGCAGGGATCCAGCCCAGCGTCGCGCTTCAGTTGCAATTGGCGGCTATCTACCTGTTACGCAACAACACGGTTCAGGCTTATGGCATTTACAACCAGGTGCTCAAGGACCACCCGAACCGCGCCGAAGCGTGGAGGGGCCTGATTTCAATGTTGCTCGCAACCAACCGCAACTCGGAGGCGATGCAGGAGATTGCGCAGATTCCGGCGTCGACGCGCAAGCAGCTTGAAGGCGACGTTGAGTTTGTGCAGAGCGAGGCGAGTGTTTACGCTGCCAGCGGCGATATTCCCCACGCCGTGGAATACATCAATCGCGTGCAGGCATACTACGCAAGACTCAAGATCCAGCCGCCCGCGAACATCGAGGTTCAGAACGCATGGCTCCTGTACAACACCGGAGACGACCGCGCTCTGTATCTCGCGCTGATGGACTTGGGGCGACGTAACGATCTTTCCGTGGCGCAGAAAGAGATGGTCGAGAACATCTGGGCCAATTGGAGCGTTCACCGCGCCGGAGCCGCGATGGACAACGGCAATGTCCGGCATGCGGTCGATATCCTTGACGCTGCATCGCAGGCATTCCCTGACAATTTGTCCGTTCGCAAGGCTGTGGCCGGCGGATATGCGCTGGTTGGCCGTGCGAAGGAGTCGCTGAATCTGTTTAAGAGCATTCCAATGCAGGACGCGACTTCGGGCGACTTTCAAGGTGCCATTGGAGCGGCGCTCCAGGCCAACGACAAGATGCAGGCCGAGTTGTGGCTGCGCCAGGCACTCGAACGCTATCCGCACGATCCGGCAATTCTGTCGCTCGCCGCCCGCTACGAACAGGCTCGCGGCGACAATCAGCGAGCTGCCGAATACTGGCGCGCCGCGCTGGCGGCGATGCCGGTTACGACTCCTGCAGACAAGCTCGCCCACGAACTTGCCTATCCCGAGCAAGATTTGAAAGCTCATCGCGCAGTTACGGCAGCCGACCTGCAGCACTTGCTTGACCCCGACTATGAGCCCTCTGCAAAGACAGTCAAGGTGCCGTCGCAGCCTCCATACGGGTCAGATCCCTACAATGGCTCTGCCCCGGTTGTGTTGACGGAGCCACAGTCCTCTTCCCAGTCTTCGCAACAACAGTCGCAGGCTCCGACAGGGAGCAATGCTTCTTCCACAAGCGAGGGCCAGTCACCCGCCGCGCCGGATTCCAATCCCGCGGTCAGAGTGATTCCAACTTCGCCTCCGCCGAACCCGCAGCTCTTTCACCAACAGAGCGCTATACATCTTAAAATAGGCAATTCAGTCTCGAGCCAACCTGATGACGACGGACTGGTAGTGCTGGACGCAATTTATCGCCCCGGCGTTTCTGGGCAGCGAGCAACGATCGCGACCCTTCAGCCTGCTTATGGGGGCACCGGGAACGAATGGAATGGGGCGGCTTCGGCGGAGATGCAGCAAGCGCAGTTTTCGCAAGAGGTAGATAGCCCGTCCGTGCCTATCTCGGCGAATGCGCCCCATTCAATGGCTTCCGATGCCTGGAAGGGGTTGATCTTCTCGCTCGTGGCCGACAAGCGCAACGCCGAGGCGCTCCAGACACTGGCAAAGATTCCGCCGGACGTGCGCAGACAACTCGAAGCCGACATCGAATTTGTACAGGAAATTGCAAGCCTCTATGTAGCAGTGGGCGATTCTGCGCGAGCCACGCAATATCTCAACCGGGTGGAGAACTTCTATCGCCTGCACGGGAAAGCAGCGCCAGCTCAGAATCTTCGGCCGTCACAAGGTTTGTCACCCTTCCCGGGATCGCAGGATTCCAATCCGGCGCCCGGACTAAAAATTGCGTCGCAGACCATGGACAGCAGGGCTGCCCAGGTGCAGGCTCTCTTTGCGCAAGAGACCGACAGTCAGCTAACGCAGGACACAGCGTCGGTTGTGCATGTGTTGCGGAACGCACCGGTCAGCCCAGCGGTCAACCAGGCCACGCCAACTGATCATGGCGCGCGTTCCTCAGGCGCGGGGCAGTACGCGGTGGCGCAGTACACGCCCTCTGCCCAGGAGGCGGCGACGGGCGCATATTCCATACCGAAACAGCAGGCTGCACCGCCCAAGAAACCAGCGGCTTCAACTCTGCCAGCCGATTCGCACGTGAAGAGGCCCAAGAAGACCATGCGTGCTAGGCCGCGGACCAATTCTCAGCCGGCGAACTCCGCACAAACTAACACTGAGCAGAGCAATCCGACTCAGGGCAACAGTTCTACATCGAGCAGCGCCCCGGCATTGCCTCCCGCGCCTTCGGCTGGAAACTCGCAACAGTCCGAGGCTCCTTCCAACGTTCAGGCTGAGCCCACTGCACCGGCTTCAAGTGGTGCGGGGCTCTCGGACCAGGAACTCGAGCAGCGCAACCTTCCACCACTGCGCGGACCATGGGTGCGTGTGCAGCGCGATGCAAGGCGCACGAGCCCGCGCGAAGAAGCGGAGTTGCAGTTGCGCTCAATCGAGAGTGGGTACAGTGGTTGGCTCGGAGGCAGCGGTCTCATCAACTACCGAAGCGGCGCCCTCGGCTTTGATCATCTTGCAGCACTTGAAGCCCCGTTTGAGGGATCGACGCCGCTGGGCGGCCACGCGCGGTTCACCATCATTGCCAGGCCGGTGTTTCTTGACTCGGGTCAGGCCGACGGCAGCAGTATGATCTCCATTCTGCAGTCGACCACGGCGGGGACTGTACGGACCTCGATCCCGGAACCGATCGGAACCCTGACCAACACGGCCGCCACGCCACCGCCGCAGCAAAACGCTGTGGGAACTGGAGGTGAGGTCCAGTTGGCATTTCCACATCTGGCGATAGCGGGCGGATATACCCCGGCCGGATTCCTGGTGGCCACCTTCACCGCGCGCGGCACGTGGAGACCCGGCAACGGACCGCTGACCTTAAGCTTTGTTCGCGACTCTGAAAAAGACAGCCAACTTTCGTATGCGGGACTTCGCGATCCTGCCGGGAACACACTCGGGCACCTGGGACAGATATGGGGCGGAGTGGTTTATAACCAGGGCAATGTTCAATTCGCGCGAGGCGATGCGCATTCAGGGTTCTACGTTAACGTGGGAGGCCAGTACCTTACCGGTTCCAACGTGAAGAACAATTCCCGTGTCGATGGCGACGGTGGGGCCTATTGGCGGCTTTTTACTTCGCCGGAGAATGGCAACCTGAGCATCGGGATCAACTTCTTCGGGATGCACTACGCCAATAATCAGAACGCGTTCACGCACGGCATGGGCGGGTACTTCAGCCCACAAGCGTATTTCCTCGCTAACGTGCCCCTCAGCTTTGAAGGCCACTACCTCACCAAGTTGCACTACAACATTATGGGCGGGATGGGCGTGCAGGGATTCCAGGAGAATAAGACACCGTTGTGGCCACTGGCGGTGGATAAGGCGCTCGAGACCAGCCAGAACAATCCGATGCTGCCGGATTTCACCAGCGTGGGTCCCAACTACGACCTGCGCGGCCAGATAGGCTACCTAATCAGCCCGCACTGGTTTGCGGGTGGGTTCATTGCGGCTAACAACACGCGCAACTACTCGTCTGCTTCGGCCGGCTTTTATGTGCGCTACATGTTCCGTTCACAGCCATCCACGGCATCCGGTCCAACCGGAATCTTCCCAACCGACGGCCTGCGGCCGTTTACCGTGCCGTAGGCCTAGATTCAGCGCGAAAATAAGGCGGGGGTGAAAGTACCCGCTCCCTTTTTTCGCTTTTCCAATGAGGAATAAGTTGGTAGTGGTGGGTTGAGGGCGCGGTTATCGGACCGCGAATTTATTGCCCACGGCGCAGGGGCTTGTTCATGGGGACTACCTGCACCGTAACTTCGCGTACCTCGGAAAGGAATCGGTTGAGCACCGAACCACGCCACAGGATATCCCAGCGCGAACGCGCGGACTGACCGAATACCACGTGGGAGATGTTCTCCTGCTGGGCAAAGCGGATGAGGGCATCGGAGACATTGCGATCGGTGAGGTTGACGACTTTAGCGCCCAGATCCTTCGCCATCCGCTCGTATTCCTCAAGGCGGTGAAACGCCTCCGGGTCGCCGTGACCCTTGTCGTCTTCCGGACGGGTTACGTAAACCGCATACCAGTTGCTGGCCAGGCGGCCCGCAACGCGTGCGCCAACGCGCAGCAGCCGCTCGGTTCCGGGCCGGGTGCTGAGGCAGACCATCACCTTCTCCGGGATGGGTGCCTGTTCGAGTCCCTGGGTCCGGCGATATTCCGAGGCGCGGCTGCTCACCTGCTCGGCAGTGGTGCGAAGAGCAAGTTCACGCAGCATGTTCAGGTTGCCCTTGCGGAAGAAGTTGGCAAGCGACTGCTCCACCTTCTCCGCGACGTAGATCTTTCCCTGGCGCAGGCGCGAGCGCAGTTCGTCCACGGTCACGTCCACATTCACAACTTCGTCGGCGCGCTTGAAGAAGTTGTCAGGAACGGTTTCGCGGATGACGGTATTTGCGGAGCGATTGACGGCATCGTTCAGCGTTTCAAGGTGCTGAATGTTGACGGCCGTCATTACGTTGATGCCGGCTTCAAGCAACTCGAGAACATCTTCGTATCGCTTGCGGTTCTTGGTGCCCGGTACATTAGTGTGGGCCAACTCATCCACTACCACGGTGTTGGGATGGCGGGCGATGATGGCGTCAACGTCCATCTCTTTCAGATTGACGCCGCGGTAAGGAATCACGCGCTGGGGCACGATCTCGAGATCGCGGATGCGAGTTTCAGTCTCTGCACGGCCATGGGGTTCCACCAAGCCGATTACGACGTCAACTCCCAACTGGTGCTTCATCCGGTGGGCATCATTGAGCATATCGTAGGTTTTGCCCACGCCCGGTGCAGCGCCGAGATAAATGCGCAGCTTGGCGGCTTCCGGCTTCTTTTCCAGAACGATCTCGGCCATGGCTCAGCCCACCTCAACTGGATGCCGGACGTCACCCACAACGGCTACCGGAAGAGTGAATCGGAATGTAGTACCGTGGCCCAGGCGGCTCTCGACGGCGATCTGCCCGCCCAAAGACTCGACTAGACGCCGGACCAGCGCCAGGCCCAGCCCTGAACCTTTTTCAGAGAAGGTATTGAAGCGATCGAATATGGTGCTCAGCCGTTCCGCTTCGATGCCGCGGCCCGTGTCGCGCACCGTCAATTGGACAAAGTCCTTGATCTCCTCGGCGGCCAGAAGAATCTCGCCGTCCGCTGGTGTATAGCGGAGGGCGTTCGAAAGCAGGTTGTCGAGGATGGAACGCAACGCGCGCCGGTCCGCCTTCACAACGGACAGGTCGGCGTAGGCGTTCACTTCGACGTGGACACGCTTTTGAGCGGCCTCGTCGCAATAACGGTCGCGTGCCTCTCCCAGTGCTTGCAGCGGGCGCACCCGTTCGAGTTTAAGTTCGCGTTTTCCGGTATCAAGTTCGGCCACCTCGATTAGGTCGCCCATCAGATCGTCCAGCTTCTCGCTTTCATTCACGACCGTGGCCACAAGTTCAGCCTGCAATGGAAGCAGCTCTCCGCCGAAGCCCTGGGCCAGCGCATAGAGGCCGCGCCGCAACTGAAGCAGGGGATTGCGCAGCTTGCGGCTGGCGACGGCGATGAATTGCGTCTTGAAGCGGTCAGTATCCTGCAGGGTTGTCACGTCTTCAAGTGTTGTTACGGTGCCGAGCAGGCGGCCTTCGGAGTCGCGCATGGGCGTGGTGCGCAGTCGGTAGCTGCGCTCCTGCTTGCCGATGCGCATGGGCAGCATGGAGGCTTCGTCTTCGGTTGCCACGGCCTTTTGCATGGAGACGGCATTGCGGATGGCGCTCAAAATCTTGTCGCCGCCGGGGGTATTGGCGAGTGCCATGCGGTCGCCGGCGGCTTCGCCGAGAAGTTCTGCGGCTGCCTGATTTACTTTCAACACGTGGCCCTTGCCGTCCGTGACAATGATGGGTTCAAAGATGGACTGAAGCACGGCGTCGGAGAGCTGAAACTCCATCTGCCGGCGGCCGGCTTCGGAATCGCGCAGTTCGCGAAGCCTGACGGCGATGCGGCTCAGTTCGCTGGCCAGCACGCCGAAGTCGTCGCGGCTGCTCCACTCAACACGATGTTCAAGGTTGCCCTGGGCGATGCGGTGGGCGTCGTGAGACAGCGCGCGAATGGGACTCAGTACGAAGTAGATTGTGCAGATCTCGATCAGCAATGCGGCGAGAACAAAGCAGTAAGCCAGAGTAGACTGCCCCGCCGCTGCCAGGGCGCGGTGAGTGACAGCCACGAGCCCGGCCGTGAGGCAGGCGAGTAGCACGCAGCCGATAATCAGTCGCTGAGTAAGGTTGAGCATTGCCCGGTCTCCGTGCCGGTGGAGCGGTTCTCCAGTTACGGTGAATCAAGCCTTGATTGTTGTGTGGCTTCTTACTCCAGAAAAAGCCGCCGTGCACATCCCTTAGAAAAGCCCTGCAAACTGGAGAACAGCTCTAGAGGGTATCTTAATCATTCTCGCGGAAATGGCCTCAATGCGCAAAGCATTTGGACTGTATGGGGTTCGCGAGGCCGAATCGGAGTCACGGAATCTCGCATACTGAGAGGGTTTCATTGTGCCAGCGGCACGCGAGGCCCGCGGGCGCCGGAAACGAGACCAAGACCCAGTCCACGCCAAAGTCGGTCCTCAGGCGCTCGAAGTCAGCAAGGTGGAAGTTTTTCCAACCTTTTTGAGCCTCGACCTGGCGATCCCATGCCGGACCCAACTCGGGAACCTGGGTTACTACCGCCGTGTCCTTGATGGCGTCGGCCAACTGGCTGCGCTCGGCGAGCGCGCGAAAGCTGTGGTAGTCCTCGTCCGGAGCTTCAAGGTAGCGCGGATCAAGGGCAAAGTACGCGTTGGTTGGAGTATTGGCGCGAATCCATGCAAAGGCCTGCAGCCACGGATTAGACGGCTCGCGCCCTGGCCACTCAATATGCTGACTGCTGCTGAACTCAGCACGTTGGGCGGCGAACATGCTGCCGTTGAGGATGAGCAGAAACACCGCCCATCGCCAGACGCTGGCTTTTAGCAGGTACTTTCCCAGCAGGCACCCGGCGGTGAGAGCGAGGAAGAAATAGACGAGGTGAAGGTAGCGCATGGGCTGCAAGGGCGTGAGCCGGACCAGGGATGGAAAGCCAAGCATGAGCATGGCAACGGCCTGCTGGAAGACTCCGTAGGCGAATACAGCCAGTGCGAAACGGGCCAGGACAGTTTCGCCGCGTCTACGTGCGACACGCCACAGCAGCCAGAACAGAAATAGCGGGGCCAGCGCACCCAGCCACTCATACCATTGCCACTTGTAGAGGTAATAGTAGGTTCGCGTATCGAGCGCCTTTTTCCATACCGGACTTGGCGGCTCAAAGATCCAACCCAGAGGCACAAAGGCGGCGAGTAAGGAAGTGTGCCTGGCGCCGCGCCACGAACGAAACCTCGCATGAACAGGCTCCGAAAGGGCCATGGCCAGGAAAAAGCAGAAGGAGATGCCCATTGCGGCCATGATGGGATGCATCAGAAAGGCGAGCAGGAGCAAGAGCACAGCATGCCAGCGCTTGCCTGCCAGTATGCGCGAGACGGCCAGCAGGATAAGAGCAGTAGCTACGTTTCGCGGATGCAAATGCTGGTCGGCCAGATACAGGGCCGTGCCTGAGACTGGAAGGGTAAACATGGCGGCGACCATGGCAACACCAGCCCAATGCGCGCGCTGCTCAGCAAACAACCTGCGCGCGATACTCCAGCAGGCGAAGAGGATAAGCCCGATTGACGCCAATTGCCAGAGCAATTCTGTAGTGGCAATTGAGATGCCGGCCAGGTGTACGAAGCTGGCAACCCATTTGTCAAAGAATGTGGCCTGAAGCTGCAGACGGAAGAAATCGGCATCATGCGGGTAGAGTGCGGGATTCAAATCACTTTTGACGGCGGAGAGGTACATGGCGTCATCTTCGATGCCTGGGTGGTACCCCATCACGGCGAAGCCGAGCATGGTGAAGCCGATGATCAACAGAAGGTTGACCGGGAATTTGCGTGTTAGTACCATAACTCCCGTATACTCAGGCTCAGCATGTCGTCGATCGTGATAGAACCATCGTACATGTCGGTGGACGGCCCGGCAACGCACGCCATGTCATCGGCGGGAGCGGCGGAGTCTACCCCAGAGAAGCTGGCGCTGACGATTCCAACGCTGCGCGAGGCCGAAAATATCAGCGGGCTGCTGGATCATGTACGTTCCGTTCTTGACCCTCTTCGGATTCGCTACGAAATTCTGGTTGTTGATGACGACAGCCGCGATGGAACCGAGGAGATTGTCTCTGCAATTTCGCAAAAGGATCCGCGAGTTCGCCTGCTGGTGCGTAAGGGGCAAAGGGGACTTTCAGGGGCGATTCTTCACGGCTGGCAAAACACCGATGCGGCAATTCTTGGCGTAATGGACGCCGATCTTCAGCATCCCCCAGAGCTTCTGCCCGCATTGATCGCGGCAATTTATTCCGGCCGCGACCTGGTGATTGGCAGCCGGTACACGGCGGGTGGCAGCATGCGCGATTGGAATCTGGTGAGGAAACTGATCTCTGCCGCCGCAGTGTGGGTGACGTGGCCCATTCAGCGGTCGGGACTCCGCGCCAAAGACCCCATGTCCGGCTTCTTCCTTGTTCGCCGCGAATGCCTTGAGAGCATTCCGTTCCAGCGCTCCGGATTCAAACTGCTGCTGGAGATACTGGTACTTGGTCACATCCGGTCGGTAGAGGAGATCCCGTTCGCGTTCGGACAGAGAAACCGGGGCGCGAGCAAGGCCAGCTTCAAGGTTGCAGTCGATTATGCGCGCCTGCTGGCAAGACTCTACGCGAGCCGATTCGGGTTGCGGCGGGATTAAATCCGGAAGCCATCCCATTCCCACGCTGAGCAATGTTCATTTGATATCGACTTAGAGGGCGGGCAATAACATTCGCAGTAATAGAAATGCGCCGACGCCTGCAAAGAACACCAGCGCCATGCGGATGCCGGGCTCACGGTTGACTTCCGGGACCAAGTCAGTAGCACCAACATAGATTGCTACGCCGGCCGAAATGGGCAACCCGTAAGGCAGCCAACTCGGCACTACTTCAATCACCAATACGCCCAGAAGTGTGGCCGCGGCTAACCCAACCGCGGAATAGAAGGCAATCGTGCGGCTACGCCCGCTGGCCAGCATCACAGAGGCCATAGTAAAGCCCTCTGGTGCCTTGTGCAGAAAGATGGCCAGGAAGATGAGCCAGCCGAGCCAGTTGGAAACGACGAAGCCCGAGCCGATGGCCACCCCGTCAAAGAGCGCATGCACGCTGAGGCCGACCAGGACCGCGTTACCTGTATGCCGAGTGACCAACTCCCCGTGGTGCGTCTCTTCGCCATAGTGGAAATGGGAGTTGATGGTGTGTTCCAGCAGGTGCACGACGCAGTAGCCGGCCATGATGAGGATGGGGCCCCCTAGTGGGCTTCGATGCAAACTCTCGGGGACCATCTCAAGCAGGGCGACGGACATCAGGAAGCCGGCGCCGAGGGCTACGAAGTAACGGAGGTAGCGCTCGACGCCGCGAGCCCGCACCAGCACCAGCCCGCCGGCCACATCGGCCAGGGCGGCAATGGCGCCGAGGATTAAAGAGACTTTCAGCATCAGGCTCTAGCCGCTGTGCCGGATGTGCATAACGTCGCCGTCCTGAACAAGGTATTCCTTGCCTTCAAGGCGCAACGTGCCCTTTGAACGCGCGGCAGCTTCAGAGCCCGCGGCCAGCAGGTTGTCCCAGCGGATGGTTTCGGCGCGGATGAAGTGGTGTTCAAGGTCTGAGTGGATGGCTCCTGCCGCTTGCGGCGCTTTTGAGCCCACGGGTACCGTCCAGGCGCGGCACTCGTCCTCGCCGGCGGTGAAGAAGCTGATTAGCCCGAGAAGCTCGTAGCTTTTGCGGATCAGGCGTACAAGGCCGCTTTCGTTGAGCCCGTAGCTACCCAGAAACTCAGCCGCTTCTTCGTCGTCCATTTCTGCCAACTCGGCCTCAACCTTGCCGCAGATGGCGGTTGCTCCGGCGTTGGGCCGACGCGCTACCTCATCCAGCTTCAAGCGGCTGACCGCAGCGTCGAGGTCGGTGCCGAGCGTAGTGCTTTCGCCGATATTGAGGGCGTAAAGAATGGGCTTCTGCGAGAGGAACATGAAACCCTTGATGAGTTTCTTCTCCTCGTTCGTCATCTCCAATTCGCGCAGCGGCTGCTCTTTTTCCAGCGACTCTTTCGAGCGGATCAGGAGGGCTTGCTCGCGCTCCAACTCGCTGGTCCGGCCCTTCTTAAGGTCTTTCTCAAGGCGTTCGAGACGCTTTTCAATTTGAGTCAGGTCGCTGACCATCAGATCGAATTCGACATTCTTGATGTCGCGCAGCGGATCGATTGGGCCGACGTGGGGAATCGACTCGTCCTCGAAGGCGCGGAGCACGTGAATCAGTGCGTCCACCTGGCGCAGGCTGGCGAGGAACGCGGTCTCCTTCAGCGCCTCCTGCCCAATGGCGGCCACGTCGACGAACTCAACAGACGCGAAGGTGGTCTTCTTGGGTGAGTACAGGGCCGATAACTTTTCCAGCCGCTCGTCGGGCACGCGGGCAACGCCGATGTGCTCCTGGCGCGAATGGCTGCGCTCTTCGAGGCGGGCCTTGGTCAGAATCTTGAACAACGATGTTTTGCCTACCTGCGGCAGGCCGATAATGCCGGTTTTCATGATTGTTCCATTGCGGCCCTTTGAGGATGGAAAGCGAGCACGAGGGCCTCTACGATGATACAGGAACGGTTAACAGTGAATAGTGTGCAGTGGATAGCGGTCAACATTTGACGCAGGCCAAGTGGAAGGAAACTGCTGATGCCTAAGATTCTCCTAAGCCGACTCTGCGCGAGCGACAAACACTACCGTCGCCAGTCCCAATAACAGGATGGCTTCTTCGACGTGTTCACTGCGATTGTGGAGCTTGTTGAAGTGCGCGGTGGTTGGGTTGGCAGGATCGGCAGTTTCGATTGCGCCGCCGGCAGCAATGCGGTCGCGTTCCATTGCTGGGATGATGACGAATTGCGAGTAGACAGTGAAGGCGATCATCAGCACCACGAGGCCCATGGGCGCAAGCACCGCGCGCGGTTTGTAGATGCTCCAGGCAGGAGCGAGCGCGAGCAGTGCCAGAGTCACCATTCCAGAGACCAGTCCCATCCCGTGAAGGATGCGCAACAATTGGCCAACGATGATGCCCGCAGTGTGGGTGTCAGGCCGCAGCGTGGTGAAGGTGATGGCGGCTACGATGGGGAAAAATATTTCGGCGCCCAGCCAGACAATGAGCGCGAAATAAAGAAGAGTGCGGAGAAGAGTCTTCAGAATCAGCCTCTAGCTGCTAGCTTCCAGCCGCTAGCTTTGGTGTTGCACCAATTCTACTTCTGCGGCTACGAGGTTCACGTGTTTTTGGGTTGAGTGAAATAGAAATCCAGGTCTCATCCGCCGCGGCGGACCAGACCTGGGAGACCCGCAGTGCTGCACAACTGCGAAATGCTGGAGGCTACAGCATTTTCGAGTTGAGTGTTAACACAACTTCGGGTGCCCCATCCTTTGTGCGTTCTTTGCGCAAAGGGTGGGAGACCACTGACATCCATCGCAACTGTAAACACCCCGGCCGAA
>Ga0075522_10001511_pt1 | contig 17607 bp, 19 predicted proteins | sample NGEPerA_FD_74796 | JGI IMG/M metagenome (GOLD analysis project Ga0075522, IMG submission 74796) | Arctic peat soil microbial communities from the Barrow Environmental Observatory site, Barrow, Alaska, USA - NGEE PermafrostL2-A | ecosystem: Environmental > Terrestrial > Soil > Wetlands > Peat ... | reverse complement strand
AAGAGAGAAGGCAACCATTACGTTGGACCGCAGCAAGGCCGCTGCCGCTCGGGCTCTGCTTGGCGTCGGCTCCACCTCGGAGGCCATCGACGTGGCCTTGGACCAGCTCATCCACGCCGAGCGCCTCCGGGCGGACATCGCGGCATACCAACGCACGCCACCGACGCAGGACGAGGTTGCGTTGGCATCGTTCGGCGAGACCGGCGGACTCGGTGACGACACCGATTGGGAAGCCCTGTACGTCGACGAACTCTCGTGATCGCCGCCGTGCGTCGGGGCGAGGTCTGGCTCGCCGATCTTGACAAGACCCGACCGGTCATCGTCCTCACCCGAGATCCGTTGGGACGGCTCCTCCAATCGGTGATCATCGCTCCTGTGACCTCGACCATCCGGGGCCTGTCCACCGAGGTGCCGCTCGGGCGGGACGACGGCATCCGACACCCGTCAGTCGCGAACCTCGACAATGTCCAACTTCTCTCCCGCGATCGTTTCCATAGACGTATCGGACGGGTTCAGCCTGAAACCATGACGGCACTGTGCGCCGCCCTTTCGGCGGCCGTGGACTGCGGAGTCTCCGGCAATTTGTAGGACGCGAAGCCGGTTTGATTCGACGGACTCGACACCGTGGGGCGATCCGACCGTCGGTCCACCGGAGCGGGCAATGACTCCTGGGCCCACGGAAACCCGTCCGACCACCGACGAGCGCCGTCGTGGCCGATCACCAGGGCCTCGAACCCGTCGAGGGCGCCGATGCGTTCGAGCACGTCCAGTCCGCCGACCGCGAGCGCCGTAGCCAGCGCATCGGCCATGCCCAGTTCGGGCCCGGTCACCGTTGCCGACGCGACGGCCGATGTCGCCCGCCTGGAGCGGGGATCGAACAGGTGTTGACCCCGCTCGTAGGTCCCCGACGTGGCAACCGCGCCGGTGTGCTCGACAACGCATGCGGGCCGGGTCGGGTCGAACGGATCTACGACGGCGAACCGGAACGGGACATCGGGCGCTGGACCACCGAAACTGGCGATGTCCCCGGCGGCGTTGACGACGGCCGCGGCCACGTCCGGGACGCGGAACGCGTCGAGGGCGCGCTCCGCGGCCCATCCCTTGACGTAGCCCGTCGGGTCGACACCTCCGGGGAGGGCCCACGGGTCGAACCACCCGTCGGTCAGGACCCGAGCTGCCCGGCACTGGTCCAGGACGTTCGCCACCTCCGGGGGTACCTGATCCAACGTCACCTCACCGCGGCGGAGCCGGCTCATGGGGCTGTCCGCCTTCCAGGTACTGAATACCTCGTCCGCCGAGTGGAGTGCCGAACGGGCCCGGCCCATGCGCGCCGCCAGCCGGTCGACCGGCATCCCGGTATCCATGTAGACGTCGATCGTGACGATCGTCCCCATCACCTCTTCGCGATGGTGGAGTGCCCGTGAGCGCCGGCGATCGTCGGCATCTCCGATGTCGTCGCTCGACACCGTCACTTGAACCCCAGTTGACTGAGCGCGGACTGCAGCGACTGCTGGAACCCGGAGCTCGTGTAGCTGGCCCCGGACACGCCCTGGATATTGGCGCTCTGCGCCTGGAGTGCCTGCTGCTCCAGGACCGGTATCGACTGCTGGTCGATGGATTGGGAACGGGGGTTCCCACCATCGTCGAGCGATGCGATGGTGACGTTGGTGAGCTTGGTTCCCGAGACGGTCACGGTCACCGACATCACGCCGAAGTTGTAGTTGACCGACGGCCCCGTCGCCGAGCGGGTGGTGGCGGGCACCGTCGTGGTCGGCGCCACGGTGGACGGTGGGCTCGTCGCCGGGACTTGGCCTGCAGGTGTCGTGGTCCGAGTGGGGGGTGGCGGGCCGGTGGGCGGCGGCGATGCACCGGTTGGAGCGGTGGTGGTCGTCGACCGGGATGCCGCGCCTGTCGGGAGTGCTCCCAGGGTGAGTTTGGACGGAGATGTGTGGAAACTCAGCACGCCCACCAGGCCGACGACGGTGGCCCCGATGACCAGGACAGCCCGCCTCATTGCATGCCCGTCCGGCCATGGGGTCCCGCCGGACCCCCGGTTGTCGACCGTCGCGCTGTCCGTGCCTTCAACTGATCTCCCATCAGAACGAGAACGCCTCGACATGGATGCGGTCGCCCGGTACCCCGGCGCGGACACACGAGGCGATGACCAGGTCGTTGAAGCCCTCGGGACCGCACACGTACACGTCGCTGCTGGCAACGTCGGGCACCATGCTCCGCAACGCCCGGACGTCGAACTGCACCGCGTGCCGGGGTCCGAGCAGCTCGAAGTACCGCCCGCCACGCGCCGCCACCAGCTCCGCCACCTCGTGGCGGTGGGCGATCTCTTCCGCAGTGGACGCCCGGATGATCACCGTGGCGGCCACGCCCCGGGGGAGGTCCTCGAGCAGGGCCCGCAGGGGGGTGATCCCGACGCCGGCGCCGATCAGGACCACGCGGGACGTCGCCCGGACGTGATGGGTGAATGCTCCGTAGGGTCCCTCGACGAACACACGTGTCCCCGGACGCAGCGTGGCCACGGCACGGCTCTGGTCGCCAAGGCCCTTGACGGTGACCCGCAGGTAGGGCGCTTGTGGCAGCGCCGACAACGAGTACGGGTGGGCGTGCCACCACAGGTCCTTGGTCATGAAGCGCCACTGGAAGAACTGACCGCCGGACACGGCGAGGGTGGACAGGTTCCGTCCGGTGCATGTGAGGGAGTACACACCGGGAGCCTCTTCACGGATGGCCACCACCTTCAGCTGGTGGCGCAGGTTCCGCGCCACGGGAAGCAGGGCCCGGAACACGAGGACCGTGCCTGCCGTGGCCGCCCAGACCACGATCCAGTAGGCCCGGGCCAGCGGGTGCCCGAGGAAGGCGACTCCGGTAACCACCTGATGGGCGAAGGCAAGGGCGAGTGCCAGGTAGAAGTAGAGGTGGACCGCCCACCACGTCTCGTAGCGCATACGCCGTCGGGCGATGCGGACCGAGGTCACCCCGGCCATGATCAGGAGACCGAACCCGACCATCGCAGCCAGGAGGTCCGGGTAGGTGGTGAGGAAGACCCACAGTTGGCGCAGGAACCCGGTGTGCGACATGCGGGCGTATCCGAGCGTGATGAGGACGACGTGGCCGGTGATCAACCACAGCGCCCAGGGACCGAGGCGGCGGTGCCAGGCCACGAGTCGATCCTGGCCCACGGCCCGCTCCAGCCAGGGCAGCCGGGCGATCAGCACGATCATGATCAGGATGAAGTAGGTGCCGACGAATCCGGTGAGTCGTCCGCCGGCAAGGAGGAGGCCGCCCGGGGCGGCGAGCGAACTGCGACTCTCGGCCGAGACGACCAACGCCAACGTGATCCCGAGACCCAGGCCGGCCAGGCCGAAGAACAGATCGGCTACCCACGGACGCGGGGCGTGCCCGGGCCGCCGCCGGCGCGGCGAGCCAGCAGCCCAGGCGATCCGATCGACAGCTCGGGCCTGTTTGGTGGGTGCCACGCGAACACCGTACGACCAGGAACTAAGTACAACCTGTGTGTTTCCTGTGAATTACCTGACGCGCTGTCCACAGGGTCGTTCCTGCCCAGCACCGGTGCCGGCCCGTGAGGTCGGTCCGGGCGTGGAGGCAGGCGACGGGCTGGTCCGTGTCGGTAGCCCCGGCCCCAAGAATGACGAACTGGCCGGTATCCTGACCACGCCAGGACCCGTCCGGGCCTTGGAGCAGGAAAGTGACACCGACCAGGTGACCGCCGCGCCGTGCCGATCGGCCATGCCATCTGGACCGTAGACAGCCGCCAACGGGACGGCGCTGCTGTCGGACGTGGTCGCCATTCCAGGGCACGATGCCGGGTCGCACGGGACCGAGGACGTCATCACCATGTCCTGGCCACCCGTTCCGTGATGCGCCATCGGAGACAACCCTGAAGATGAGCATTCGGACAGGAAGAAGCCACCGATGACGGGACGGACCAATCGCCGGTCGGGCCGGCTGTCGTCCCGGGGCGTGACCGTAGTCGCGCTGCTGTGCGTTGTGCTGATGGTCGGACTGGTCGTCCCCGGAATCCGTGCCCACCTGCAGCGATGGGCCGCGGCCGTCCACCTCTGGGACTCGACCAACAATGCCGTCCCCTTGGATCCGAGTGCGTTCGCCGCCGGAGCCTGCGAGGCCTTTGCGCCGACCGCGGGCGACAACGGCAAGACCGTGTTCTTCGACGCCGGGCACGGGGGGATCGATCCGGGTGGGGTGGGGACGACGTCCGCGGGACAGCAGGTCGATGAGTCGAACGTCAACCTGGCCATCGGGCTCGACACCGTGGCCCCCTTGCGCGCGGCCGGCTACCGGGTGGTGGTTTCGCGCACCCAGGACTCGACCGTGGCCCGGTTGAGCGCGGCCGATACCTCGGGGAATCTCCTCACGGCGCTCGGAGTCCACGACGATGTCGTGGCCCGGGACGCCTGTGCCAACCTGGCCCACGCCGATGCGCTCGTCGGGATCTACATGAATGCCGCCGTTAGCTCCCGGGGTGCAGGCAGCGTCACGGTGTACGACACGGCCCGTCCCTTCGCGGCGGCGAATCACCGCCTGGCCGGGCTCCTCCAGACCGCGGTGCTCGAAGCCATGAACTCCCATGGCTGGCAGATCCCCGATGACGGCGCCGTCCCCGATAGCGGCTTCGGTTCCTCGGTGGGCGATCCGTCGGCTGGAGGACTTGCCGCAGCCGCGGCCGCGTACGATCACCTGCTGTTGATCGGTCCGGCGGCCACCGGCTACTTCGCCACACCGAGTGAGATGCCCGGAGCGGTCATCGAGCCCCTGTACCTGACCGATCCCTTCGAGGCATCGGTCGCCGTCACGGCGGCGGACCAGGCCGTCGTGGCAGGGGGGATCGTCAGCGCGGTCGAACAGTTCCTGTCTCCGATGGCCGCAGCACGATCCTGACCGATGAGGGGCTGAGTCACGGGGCTCGTCACCTCGACCTCGATGTGACCCAATCCGGGAAGACCGGTGTCCGCGGCCGACCCGCACTGATACGCGCAGCCGGGATCCGCATGACCGGAACGTCGAAGTGGCCTCGGTCCGCTCTCTCGAGCACAGGTGCGCCACCGGCCGCCTACCATCTTGTGCATGACGCCGGAGGAGATAGCCGACCTCGTCCACCTGCGTCGGGCGCGCGACTTCATGGATCGCAACTATGCCGAGCCCCTCGACGTCCCGGTGATCGCCGGCGCTGCGCTGATGTCGCCCGCGCATTTCTCGCGCAAGTTCCGTGCCGCCTACGGCGAGACGCCGTACTCCTACCTCATGACCCGCCGGATGGAGCGCGCCAAGTCGTTCCTCCGGAACGGGATGTCGGTGACTGACGCCTGCGTCACCGTCGGGTGTACGTCGCTCGGTTCGTTCAGCTCGCGCTTCACCGAGATCGTCGGGGAGACGCCGTCGCAGTACGGCATGCGCGACCACCGCGACAGCCAGGTCGTCCCGTCGTGCGTGAGCAGAGTCGTGACGCGGCCGCGGCGTATGGCGACCGCCGGCTGAGCACGATCGGCAGGCGTCGACCGCCCGACATCCATCGGGGGGCCGGCCCTTCCGGTACCCGACCAGCCAGGGAATGAGCAGGATCGAAGAAGCGTGCTCCGGGTCGGTGCCCGTACGATCGTCGTATGCCAGTCACCGTCTCCGCCATGTTCATCCTTGTCCACGACCCCGATGCCGCACTCGGCTTCTATCGCGATGCGCTCGGACTCGAAGTCCGCAATGACGTGTCGAACGGCGAATTCCGATGGGTCACCGTCGGCGCCCCGGGGCACGATGTCGACATCGTGCTCTCCCAACCACACGGAGGGCGTTCGCAGACCGAGGGCGATGCCCTGCTCTCGCTCGTGGTTCAAGGGTCGCTGCAGGCTGCGATCTTCCGTTCTGACGACCTCGACGCCACCTTCGAGGCGGTCCGGGCGTCGGGCGCCGAGGTGCTCCAGGAGCCGGCGACGCAGCCGTGGGGAGTGCGCGACTGCGCGTTCCGCGACCCCTCGGGCAATCTCGTCCGGATCGCCCAGGCGTGACCTCACTGGATGGCGGAGTCCGGGCAATGACCGTGTCGATGAAGGGAAGGTGAGTTCGATGAAGACCATGACCTGTAGCCAGTTGGGTGGACCCTGTGAGTACCCGCACCATGGCAGTGCCGCTGACGAAGTCATCAAGGCACAAGACGCCCACTTGAAGGACGTGGTCGCCGGCGGGGACGAGGCGCACCAGCCTGCCCTGAAGGAGATGAAAGGGCGGTGGAAGCATCCCATCTCCGGCATGGGGTGGTACAAGACGGCCAAGAAGGATTTCGCCTCACTCCCTGAAGACTGAACCGTCGTCGCAGATGCCGACTGGAGCCTGTCACACTCAACTTGGCGAACCCGAACCCACATGGTGCCCCTGGCCAGGCAGGTGACGCACGCTGCCGGTGAGGCCAACTGAGTCTGGACGCAATCGCGAGCAAACGTGCTGCGTCAAGGCGTATCACCCGCTGTAGCCGTTCCGCCCTGATCCCCAGCCGGTGGTGCCGAAGCGTCGTGGTCCACGACGATCGATGTGCATGTCAGGATCGGCAGCGGCAAGACTGGCTGCGTCGACCGACGAGGTCCAATGGGGAAGGCAGACGACAATGGAGCGGAGCAGCGACGCGGAGATCCCTTCGATCGACGAACTGCGTGAGCGGTACCGGCGGGAGCAGCAGAAGCGGTTGCGCCCGGACGGCATGGCCCAGTGGCGCGAGCTGAACGAGGAGCTGGACCGGGACCCGTTCGTCGAGCCCGGCTTCACCCGGGCCCCCGTGGTCGAGGAGACGACCGTGGTGATCGTGGGCGGCGGATTCGCGGGGATGCTGACGGCGATCGACCTCGGTAAACACGGGATCACCGATGTCCGGATCGTCGAAAAGGCCGGTGACTTCGGTGGTACGTGGTACTGGAACCGGTACCCCGGCTGCATGTGCGATGTGGAGTCCTACACCTACCTACCGCTGCTCGAGGAGACCGGCTTCATGCCGTCGGAGCGCTACGCCAGCGCAACGGAGATCTTCGAGTACTCCAAGCTGCTGGCCCGAACCTTCAACCTCTATCCCCGCGCGCTCTTCCAGACCGACGTCACCGGGGCCGTATGGGACGAAGCAGCCCTGCGTTGGCAGGTCACCACCAGCCGGGGTGACCAGCTGTCGAGTCGCTTCCTGGTATTGGCCGGGGGCATCCTGCACAAGGCCAAGCTGCCGGGGATCGCCGGAATCGAGGACTTCGTCGGCAAGGCATTCCACACCAGCCGCTGGGACTACAGCTACACCGGGGGCGGCCCGACCGAGCCGATGGACCGATTGGCGGACAAGCGCATCGGCATCATTGGCACCGGGGCCACCGCCGTGCAGGTGGTGCCCCAGATCGCTCGTGTGGCCAAGGAGCTCTTCGTCTTCCAGCGGACTCCGGGTGCGGTGGGCGTGCGCAACCAGCAGCCCACCGACGTCGAGTGGTTCGAGAGCCTGGAACCGGGCTGGCAGCACGAGCGGATCGTCAACTTCACCCAAGCGGTGACCGGTGCCCAACCCGAAATGGACCTCGTGCACGACGGGTGGACCGAGTTGATGTGGGTCGACACCCAGAAGGCCTCGAATGCCGAGGAAGCTGCGGAACTCGAGCGGTCCGACTTCGAGTCCATGGAGGCGGTCCGCCGACGGATCGACGAGATCGTTGAGGACCCCGAAACCGCTGAGAAGTTGAAGCCGTACTGGGGCAAGCACTGCAAGCGGGTGTGCTTTCACGACGACTACCTGCCCGCGTTCAACCTGCCCAACGTGCATCTGGTGGACACCGATGGGCGGGGTGTCGATAAGTGCACCGAGCGGGGCCCCGTGGTGGACGGTGTCGAGTATCCGGTGGACCTGCTCATCTATGCGTCCGGATTCGAGGTCACCACGGACCTGCACCATCGGCTCGGCTTCAATCCCACGGGCCGGAACGGCGTCACCCTCGCAGAGCGTTGGGCCGAAGGCGCCCACACCCTGCACGGGGTCCTGGCCAGCGGATTCCCCAATCTGCTGCTCATCAGCCTGGTTCAAGGGGGGTTCGGCACGAACTTCTCGCACCTGCTCTCCGAGTCGGCCAAGCACGTGGCGCACATCATCGAGGCCTGTGCCGACCAGGGGATCATCGAGATCGAGCCGGAGGAAGCTGCCGAAGAAGAGTGGCTCTCTGTGCTCCTCGGCGTCGGGATCAGCGGCGCCCGCTATTTCCAGAACTGCACGCCCAGCTTCTACAACAGTGAGCAGCAGGCGATCGACGGGCGGGCGGCCCGGAACCTCACGTACACCGGAAGCCTGCTCGAGTACGTCGGCTACCTCGAGCGTTGGCGTGAGAAGCCCGACTTCGAAGGCGTCACGGTGCGGCGCGAGCAAGCCACCGAAGCCCACTAGCGGCTCCATCTCTCAGGAGTCGCTCGCCTCCGATCAGTGCTCAGCGTGTCCTGGTGAGCGACACTTTGGGCCACGTGGTCGGTTATCCAAGGACCGGCAGCCAGTCGTTGACGAGGACCGGACTGGAAACGGCCTGGTGTATAGTAGGTGTATGACACGCACAAACATCGACGTCGACGACGACTCCTGTCGGGCTGTAATGGTGCGCTACCACCTGTCGACGAAGCGTGAGGCTGTCAATCTTGCGTTGCGACTGCTGGCTGCCGAAGCGCTTACCGTCGACGATGCGCGGGCATTGAGAGGTTCCGGGTGGGAGGGTGACCTCGGGGAGCTGCGGGCCAGCCGAGTTTCGTGATTCTGATCGATTCCTCGGCGTGGATCGAGTTTCTCCGAGACACCGGGAGCCCGACCTGCCTTCGGGTGGATGAACTCCTCGGGGCGGACATCGCCGTTTGCGAGCCGGTGTGGATGGAGATCCTCGCCGGTGCTCGTGATGATCGGCATCTTTCCGACCTTCGGAGCCTGCTCGCTCGGGCCACGCTCTTGGCGACTGAGTCCGTCGACTTCGAGGAGGCAGCGGCGCTCTATCGGATTTGCCGTCGCCACGGTGAAACGCCCCGGAAGCTGATCGACTGCCTGATCGCGGCGATTGCGATTCGATCCGATGTGCCCATTCTTCACGCCGACACAGACTTCGAAGTCCTGGCGCGCCACACCGCACTCAGCACCGACTGAATCCGAGGATCTGGCGGGCTGCACCTCCAGCTGGTCCTCAGCTTGGACAGCTGAGGACGGCGGGTCGGGCGGTTGGCAACCCGTGTCGTCGTGATCGGGCGGCGTGTGCGCGGCCGCTCACAGCAGGTCCGTGATGGTCTTCAGCCCTGACTCGTACAACACGCCGGGGAGCATGCCCCCGTCGATCTCGATGGTGGTGCCGTTGATGTAGTCGACCTCGCCCGAGCAGAGGAACACGCACGTTCGCCCAACCTCGGAGGGATCACCGGCCCGGCGGAGCGGGACACTGGTGAAGTAGTCGGACCCCTCGGGGTCGTCGGCGGGGAGCACGAAGCTGCGGAAGTTGTCGGTCATCGTGGGCCCGAGTGCCAGGCAGTTGACCCGGGCCTTCGGACCCCACTCCTCGGCCAGCGACCGCGTCATGTGGTTGAGACCCGCCTTGGCCGCCCCGTAGGAGACGAGGGTCGGCGCCCCGGCCGGGTGCCCCGCTCCGCTCGAGATGTTGATGATCGAGCCGGTCCCCTCCTGGTCCCGCATCTGGCGGAACACGCGGATGGCGAACCAGAGGGGGCTGATCAGGTTCATCTGGATGGCGAACGAGTGGAAGAGGACGGTCCGCTCGAAGTCATCGGCGGACCTCGGTGCGCCCTGGAACTTCTGGACCAGCTCCGGGATGTCCTCGGCGTGCGGTGCCGGCACGGTGCCGCCGGCGTTGTTCACCAGGATGTCGATCCGCCCGTACGTGTCGACCACCCGGCCCACGAACTCGTCGATGGCCCCGTAGTCGCCCTGGTCGCAGACCCACTGGGCCGAACGGTCGGCACCGCCAGGGATGCCCTCGGCCCCGGGCAGTGCCGGCAGCGGCTTGCGGGAACAGCCCACCACCGTGGCTCCAGCCAGGAGCAGTTCGTGGGCGATGCCCACGCCGACCCCCCGACTGGTGCCGGTGACCACTGCCACTTTGCCGTCGAGCACTCCCACTGGCACACCTCCTGATGGACCGACACGAAAAACATAAATCGTTCTATGATTTCGTGCAAGGAGCGGGCAGGACCGCTCGATGTCAGGGGGTAGCGATGGCTCTGCGGGTGATCCAGTTCTCGACCGGCAACGTCGGGCGCCACGCCCTCCGCCAGCTCATCGAGCGACCCGACCTCGAGCTCGTGGGCGTCCACGCCTCCGGTGCCGACAAGGTCGGGCGCGATGCCGCCGACCTGTGCGGCGTCGACGAGCCGACCGGCGTACTGGCCACAGATGATCTCGACACCTTGGTGGCGCTCAGGGCCGACTGTGTGGTCTACATGAGCCAGGCCGAGACGCGGCCTCACGAGGCGATCCGCGAGCTGACGGCGTTCCTGGCCGCTGGGACCAACGTCGTGGCCACCTCGCTGGTGTGGCTGATCTATCCGCCCCACGCCGATGCCTGGCTCACCGAGCCCCTGGAGGCGGCGTGCCGCGCCGGAGGCACCACGATGTACGTCAACGGCGTGGACCCGGGGTTCTCGGGTGACCTCCTCCCCTTGGCCGCATTGAGTCTGACCGCCGCGGCCGATTCCGTGCTCGTCCAGGAGATCTGCGACTACGGCTCCTACGACGACGCCGAGTTCACCGGGGTCAGCTTCGGATTCGGGGCTACGCCCGACGCGGTCCCAATGCTCTTCCTACCCGGGGTGCTGGCCTCGATCTGGGGTGGTCCGGTCCGACTGCTGGCCGACGAACTCGGCGTCGATCTCGACGAGATCCGTGAGCGCTACGAGCCGTGGGTGGCCACCGCGCCCATCGACTGCACGATGATGCACGTCGATCCAGGAGAAGTGGCTGCCGTCCGCTTCGCCGTCGAGGGCATCGTCGACGGTCGGCCGCGGATCGTGATGGAGCACGTCAACCGGCTCACGTCGGCCGCCGCACCTGACTGGCCGGTTCCCCCCGAGGGTCGGCCCGGCGTGCACCGCGTGGTCGCCACCGGGAGCCCTGGCGTTGAAATCAACACCCACCTCGGTCTGGACGGCGTCGACCACAACGTCGCCGGCGTGATCGCCACCGCGGCGAAGGCGGTCAACGCCATACCGGTGGTGTGCGCTGCCCCACCCGGGCTCGTGTCGCTGCGTGACCTCCCGGTGTCCCAGGTCAGCGGCTTGATGCGATGACGCCGGTGAGGCGGTCGGGCCTTGCGCCGGCTCGGCCGACCCGCAAGATCGGCCGAGCCCAGCAGCGCGGGGACTGGACCCGGCTCGCCATCATCGAAGAGACCGTCCGCTGCATCAACGAGGAAGGGTTCGCTGCGGCCAGCGCCAATCACATCGCGGCGCGGGCCGGTGTGACGTGGGGCGTCATCCAGTACCACTTCGGGGACCGCAACGGACTGCTGTCGGCGGTCATCGCCGACGGGTTTCAGCGCTTCCGCCGGGCCATCGAGTCCGTCCCGGTGCCAGACGGACCGTCTCGCCAACGGGTGGAGGCAGTCGTCGAGGCCGCCTGGGCAGCGTTCTCGAGTCCGGAGTCACGGGCCAGCTTCGAGATCCTCATCTCGGCCCGGGCCGGCCGGGACCAGGAACGGGTCGACGAGCTGGAGGACATGGCGCGGGACATGCGGGCGTTGAGCAGGGTGCTCGTCGGGAACGGGATCGATTCCGGAAGCCAGGACGCCGTCGTAGGGGAGGTGCTGTGGGCGACCCTCCGCGGGTTGGCGATGGCGCAGATGCTGACCCCACAGCACGTCGATACCTCGCGGGAGCGGTCACTCCTCGTCGAACTCATCGCGGATCGACTCGACGGGTTCGCAGCCTGACCCCGACCCGAGATTGTGCCTCGGTCGTCGGATCGTAGGCGACCGGTCCCAAATTATTGCCCTCTGTGCGCATCCCGCTATAGGACTGTGCCACCGAGAGTCGTGGTGCCGGTGCAGGGCGGACTGGGGGCAATCACCTCCATCGGAATCGGGTCGGGGACAACAAGCCCACGAGCTGGTCGCGTGGGAACCGGCCTGGCTCCTCCGTCCACCGGCAACCGCATTCCTATCGATTCTTTGACCTCCCCTTATCCTGTTCTTGGATTCGATCCGTACCGTGGGTGGTGGAGGCGAGCAGATTGCCCGACCGCTGCTCGGAACGCCATGGACTGGATCATCACCGTGCCACTACTGGCCGTCACGTTTGTCTGTGCATCGATCCCGGTGCTCATGGGGTCCGGCCGCAGGCACTGACCGGTCCGTCCCCCGTGCGCACACGTACCCGCAATGTGTGAACGCCACGTTTGTAGTTTGACCATCGACGTGTGCGACTTCGGGATTGCCCCTTGTATGGACACCATTGACGGGTCTACCGTTAACAAGTGGTGGATACACATGAGTACGCACCAGAGCCGCACGACGGGCTCGCTGGAAGGATCCGTGCCTACCGTCATCGGCACGGGATGACCCAGCGCGAGCTAGCCGACCAGCTGGGGGTCACCCAGCAGTCGGTCGCCCGGTGGGAGCAGGGCTCGCCTCCGAGCCGGCACATGGTTCGCACGCTCGAGGTCCTGGTCGACGAACCGGACACGGTCGGCCAGCCCGGCGACATTGCCGAGATCATCGGCATCCGCCCTCCAGCGCCGACCCTGGTGCGCACCCGCGGCCTCGACGAGGCCCGCAAGGCCTATGTGCAGGGGTGCCTGAAGCTTCTCGAGCGGGGGGAGCGCCTGCCCAACAAAGTGCTCCTGCTTCTGGCCGACGAACTCGGCTGGCCCGTCGACGACTGAGCCGACACCGCGAGCCGGCTGGGCTGCGACCGGGTCAACAACGGTCCCGGTGCGGTCGAGGCCACCAGTTCGGCCGAGCATCTGAGGGCTGCAATCGGCTGCAGCGGAACAGTCACCGGAATCGGAGGCCGCAATTCCGTCACCGGCTCGCCGGCGACCATGGAATCAGCTGCCCGATCTGAGGGCGACGGATGCCCGAGGAGGAAGTTGCCTGCTTCTCAGGACCGATACTCGGGATTCGGGAAATCGAACCTCGACCCGGCATCCCATTCTCGACGTTGATTGCCGTACGAAGGGAAGCCGCCAGCAGTCTTGAGCATGCCGGCGAGATGAAGGAGATTCCAGGTCATGAAGGTGGTATTGCGATTGGTGAACTCGTTGTCCACGCCCGCCCGGCCACCACCCTCGAGCTCGTCCCCGTAGCTGGGGCCGGGACCGGCCTCGCCGATCCATCCGGCATCTGACTGGGGTGCGATGGAGTACCCGATGTGCTGCAGGCTGTAGAGAACATTCGACGCGCAGTGCTTGATGCCGTCTTCGTTTCCCGTGATCAGGCATCCTCCAACTTTGCCGTAGAAGAGCCATTGGCCCTTGTCATTGAGCTCGCCGGAATGGGCATAGAGCCGCTCGATCACCTTCTTGGTCTCGCTGCTGTTGTCGCCCAGCCAGATCGGGCCGGCGATGACAAGGACATCCGCAGCCATCACTCGCTCGAAGAGTGCTGGCCACTCGTCCTGCGACCAACCGTGTTCACGCATGTCCGGGTACACGCCGCTGGCGATTGCATGATCGACGGAGCGGAATTGATCGACCCGTACGCCCTGCTTGGCCATGATCGAAGCGCTGCTGTCGATCAGTCGCTGTGTGTGACTCACGTCCGGCGACCGGGTCAGCGTTGTGTTGATGAACAGGGCAGAGAGATTCGAGAAGTCCGGGCGGCTATCGGTGTCCATGGAGTCCAGTCCTCCCATTTGCCCTCGGCGTTACGAATCATTGTCGGTGACGGGGGCAGCTGTCCATGCACTCCGATATCAGCGGCCCAAGCTGAACTACACCGAGACTCCCGGCATGTCCGACGTGATCCCTGTCCATGCCCCGGGGACTCTCAGTCCAGCGCCTTGGACAGCAGTCCTTGCAACTCGACTCGCTCGCTGCGGGTGAGCAGCGCCAGGACGTCGTCTTCGACACCCTCGATCGCCTTCTCGGCACTTCCGAATGCGCGGAGGCCCTCTTCGGTGATCTCGACCAGGTGCCGGCGACGGTCGGCTGGATCACGACGGCGGACGGCGAACTCTCTTGCTTCGAGGTCGTTCAGCAGGAGCACCAGGTTGTTGGCATCGACGCACAACAGCTCACCGAGCTCGTGCTGGGGAATCGGGCTGTGGTCGTGCAGCATGGCCAGCGTGGAGAATTCCTTCAAGCGCATGCCCAGCTGCTCTTCGGACGTGCGTCGATAGATGAGCTTCGTCAGCTGGGTCAACAGGACCGTCACCCCGGGTGTCGTGCTCTTCGCCATCGGCTCGATCATATAGCCATTCGCTCCTGAATGGGCGACTACCACCCTAGCTTGACACTCACTACAACAGTGACTATCAATGGAGAGGGAACCTTCACTCCCAGAGACCGAGGATGCCCTTCATGCCTTCTTCCATCCGCGGCTTCGTCCATGAGCGCCGCCGTTGGGTCGCACTCATCGTCGTCTGCTTCGCGATGCTGATGAACACGCTCGACCAGACGATCGTGAACGTGGCACTGCCCACCATCCAGCACGATCTGCACTTCACCCAGGCGTCGCTGGCCTGGGTGATCGACGCCTACCTGATCACCTTTGCCGGAGCCCTGTTGCTGGCCGGTCGACTCGGCGACCTCATCGGACGGAAGAAGGTCTTCCTGGTCGGTGTGGCGCTGTTCACGCTGGCCTCGGCGGCCTGTGGCGCTGCCGACAGCCAGGCCCTTCTCATCGGGGCCAGATTCGCCCAGGGGCTGGGGGCCGCCCTCTCGTCGTCGGTCATCCTGGCGATCATCGTGGCCGATTTCCCCGTTCCCGCGGAACGAGCCAAAGCGATGAGCTCCTACATCATCGTGGCCGTGGGTGGTGGGTCGCTGGGCCTGCTGGTCGGGGGGTACGTGACCCAAGCACTGAGCTGGCACTGGATCTTCTTCATCAACATCCCCATCGGCATCGTCACGTTCGCGCTCGGAACTGCGTTGATCGACGAGAACGTGGGACTGGGGATCCGGGCGGGACTGGACGTCGGTGGCGCCGTGTTGAGCACCGGCGGTCTGATGCTGGCGATCTACGCCATCGTCAGCTCGAGCCAGTACGGGTGGAACTCATCCCACACCCTGGCGTTGGGTGGGGCAGCGATCGTCGTGCTGGCCGCGTTCGTCCTACTCGAGAGCCGATTAACCCATCCGCTGATGCCCGTGCACGTGCTTCGGTCCCCGGGCCTATTGACCTCGAGCCTGGTGCGGGGCCTGATGGTCGTGGGTATGTACAGCACGTTCTTCATCGGCGTGCTCTATTTCCAGCGCGTGCTGGGTTACAACTCGGTCTCCACCGGACTGGCGTTCCTGCCCCAGACGCTCATGGTGGCCGTGATGTCCACCGGTATCACCAACCGCATCATCAAACGGTTCGGCCCCAAGCCCACGTCGCTCGCGGGACTGGGGGTGGTGGCCGTCGGGCTCGCGCTGTTCGTCGGGTCCGGCCCCGATACGGCCTACTTCCCGCAGATCTTCGCAGCGGTGCTGCTGATCGGCTTCGGGGCGGCTGCGGCGTTCACACCACTGCTGACCATCGCCCTGGCCGGGGTGCCCGCCAAAGACGCAGGCATCGGGTCGGGCATCGTCAACGTGTCGCAGCAGGTGTCGGGAGCGCTCTCGGTGGCGATCCTCGGGGCCGTGTCCACCAGCCATACGGCTTCGCTGCTCGCGTCGGGAAGCTCGACCATCGACGCCCTGGACGGCGGGTACCGACTGGCCTTCATCGTGGCTTTGATCAGTGTCCTGGTGGCGATCGTCCTCGGGGCCGTCATCCTCAGGCAGCCCAGCGCACCACCGGAGCCTCCCACGGTCGTCGACAACTCGTTCGAGGCGGAATCCGAGACGCTGATCGTCGAGATCATGTGAGCGCTCGAGTGGTCACCGTTGGCACGCGCGCTACATGGCCCGCCATGGCGTCCTTGATCGGTTCCAGAGCAACCCCGACCTCGAGGCACCATACGCTCAACTCTGGCGAATCTGTTCGGCTTCCCGAACTGAGGATGCCTACTTCCCACCGTCGGAGTTCCGGTGCTCCTCAGTACGGTGCCGAGAGGTCAGCGAACATCGGAAAGTGCCGCACGTTGCACGTGAGTAGGCGGGCATCCGCTCGTTGGGCCGTCGCCGCGATTACGAGATCGGCACTATCGATGGACCGGTGACTGGGGAGCCAGGCCCTTCCGAGAGCACCGGCGTCCTCGGCCACAGCTGCGTCGACCGGGTGCCAGGTCAGCGTGTCGAGAAGCGCCCGTGTGGCCACCTCCTCGGAGGGCCGCATACCGGCCAGGATCTCCAGGCGGGTCATTTCGCTTGCATGCAGCGATGCTTCGGCTCGCTCCTGCTCGAGTACCTCGGCTGCGCCGGGATGTCCCCTGAGGTAGTCGATGAGCACCGAGGTATCCACCAGGGCGGTCATGAGTCCTGACGCTGTACGCGCGCTCCGGAACGGCGCTCCTCGACCCACTCGGCGCCGTCAGTTGTCCGGCCGGTCCACGATCCGAATGCCCGGCGCATTGCGGCAAGGTCGTCCTCGGTCGACCTCTCCGTACCGTAAACGATCTCGACGGCATCGCGAATGAGCGCCGAGATAGATCGGCCGGTCCGAGCCGCAACTGCGTCGAGCGCACGCCGCTCCTCTGCGGTGAGTGAGATCTGCGTACGCTGCATGATGTAAGTATACATCACACAAGATCGGCCAGTTCGGCCAGTTCGGCCAGTGCTCGAGCCAGTGCTCGATCCCGTACGTCGGTCGCGTGCTGGTACCGGAGCGCTGCCGCCTGGGAAGCGTGGCCGGCACGCCTCATCAGTTCGGCCACGCTTGCCCCCCGTGGCTGCCGACCAGGTGAGACCCGAATGCCGCAGATCGTGGAAGCGCAGATCGTTCCTGCCGATCGTCGCCCGAGCCGCTGTCCAAGCGACGCTGAGTGACCGGTCTGACCCAGAAACCACGAGCGAACTCTGATCTGCTCCCACATGGGTGTCGAGGTGCCCCGTGACAACCTCAAGCGCGTTGGGCGGGATGGCAACCGTGCGTTTCCCGGCCCGCGTCTTTGGCTCCTTGACGATCGTCCGGCCGGACATCGCCGTCGTCCGGGTGACGTCGATGGACACCAGGCCATGTTCGAGGTTCACGTCCATTCGGCGCAGTCCTCGGACCTCTCCCCTGCGGAGCTGACACCAAGCAGCCAGGACGACGGCGATCCGGAGGTGCGAAGGCATGAGCTCGACCAGTGCGTCGACTTCGGCCATCGAAGCGATCGGCCGTTCTGGGGCCCGCTCCACGGAGGCTCCACGGATCTGGCATGGGTTCTTGTCGACCATGCCATCCGTCTCCGCAGTTCGCATGATCGAAGACATCAGCCGGTAGGCCTTTGCTGCCGTAGTCGGGTGGGTGCGGGCGATTCCGGCATACCACCGGCGCACCGCCGCCG
>Ga0075522_10001509_pt1 | contig 17623 bp, 2 predicted proteins | sample NGEPerA_FD_74796 | JGI IMG/M metagenome (GOLD analysis project Ga0075522, IMG submission 74796) | Arctic peat soil microbial communities from the Barrow Environmental Observatory site, Barrow, Alaska, USA - NGEE PermafrostL2-A | ecosystem: Environmental > Terrestrial > Soil > Wetlands > Peat ... | reverse complement strand
GCAATTTGACGGGCGCTTACACGGCTGCCGCTGGGAGCGTGGTCAATTTTAGCGCGGGCACGTTTAGCGTTACCCAACCCCTGCTCCTCAATGGCGCCGGGATTTACGAAATGACCGGCGGCACGCTCACTTTGACCAACAGCTTGATTCCTAATCTCCAGTTGCTGGGTGGCGTTATCAACCTTCCGCCCGGCTTTCAAGGAGGATCCATCACCAACCTGGTTTTGAACGGCCCGAGCATTGGAAACTCGAACCTGGTGACGGGAAGCCTGACTGTCATTGGCAACATCAATGCGCCTCTGGTCGTGGCCAGCAACGCGACCTTGTCGTGGAATGGCACCGTCAGCGGTCAGATTACGGCCTTGCCGGGGGCCACGCTCAATTGGGAGGGAGGCACCATTCTCACTCCCCTTTTCATTCCAACCAATGCGGTGCTCAATGCGACGGGAGTGGGTTTTATGCAGTTGCAGAATTGGATGACCAATGCGGGAACATTCAACTGGACTGGTGGCCAGATGCGTCCTTACTGCGGCTATGGCTATTACAACCTGACGGGCGCAACCTTCAACGTGGAGTGCGACCAGTCGATGGATGCCTATTGCGGCACCGAGGCCTTCTACAATGCCGGACTCTTTCGCAAATGGATGACCAGCGGTTCCACCGGCTTTGATATCGCGATGAATAATACCGGGGTGGTCGATGTGGAAAGCGGCGCCATGGATTTCCAGAATACTTTCAGCCAAGCTGGCGGCACATGGGAATTGGGCCTCAACGGCGCGGGCAATAACGGCCAGATAAATTTCTCCGGCGCGGCCTCGCTGGCGGCCAGCCTGATGGTCCACCTCAACAATGGCTACATGCTAGGCTTGAGCAATTCGTTTACGCTCTTGAACTATCCGTCCTACACCGGAACGTTTGGCGCGACGAATCTGCCTCCCGGCGGGACTTCCTGGAAACTTAACGTCGGTCCGAGCGCCTCGACGCTCGTGCTGACCAACTTGAATGCACCGCAGAACGTGGCCATCACCAGCCCGGCCAACAATCAGCCGTTCACCATTCCCGTCAACATCCCCATCACCGCCACCGCCACCGATCCTTACGCGCCGATCAGTTCCATTCAGTTCTATCAAGGCACAAACCTGCTCGGCCAGGTCTTAAATTCGCCCTACACTTTCACTTGGAATTCGGTCCAGCCTGGAACTTACGTCCTGAGCGCTCTGGCCACAGATACTGCCGGCGCGGTTGCCACTTCCGCGCCCGTTACTATTACGGTCTATTACAACCACGCGCAAACGACCAACTACACCTGGACGGGCGCCAGTTCGACCGATTGGTTCACGCCGGGCAATTGGAGCCCCAACGGCGTTCCCGGCGTGCTTGACAATGCCACCATGGCTAATAACGGCACGATCAACCTTCTCAACAATGTCAGCATCAATAATTTCACCTTGACCAGTGGAACCCTGGCAGGAACCGGCATCCTGACGCCAACCAACGCCACTGTTTGGAATGGCGGCACGGTCGCGGGCTCGGTGACCCTGCCCGCGAATTCAACGCTGACTGTTTCCGGCGGGGTCACTCTGAACGGTTTGCTGGTCAACAATGGCACAATCAACCTGTCGAATGGCACCGTTTATGGCAACGCCGCCGGCACTATTACCAACAACGGCCTTTGCTGGTCGCAATCCGGCAACAGCGCCCTCAACAACGGCGTAGTCGTCAACAACGGCATTCTTCGCGTCGCGGCGGCCAACGGCAACCTCAGCCTGGGTGCCAGCCAGACATTTCTCAACAATGGGACGGTCGATGCCGAAAACGGCTCCATCATCTTTTACAGCGGCGGCACGCTGGCCGGAACCTATAATGCCGCACCCGCGGGTGGAATTTATTTCAGCGCAGGCACGTTTGCGCTCGGCGCGTTGCCCATCCTGAGCGGAAGCGGTATTTTTCAATTCAACGGCGGCACGCTCAACGTCGCCAGCACCGTGCCCCCGGTGTTGCAATTGGCGGCGGGAACCGTGGTCCCGGGGCCAGTCTTCCAAAACGCCGGGGCGATCAGTAACCTGACCCTCGCAGGTTCAACTTTGTATGGGACCAACACCATCACCGGCACGATGAATTGGACGGCGGGCAGCCTCAACGGACGGTTGACGGTAGGTTCCACCGGGGTGCTAACTGTGAGCAGCGGAAACAATAAATTAGTTTACGGCTCCTCTCTGGTTAATTCCGGCCAGATCATCTGGACCGGGGGTTACATCTACGGCGACGGGAATTCGGAGATGACCAATAACGGCGTCTGGCTGGATGAGACGGACGGCCAGATCGATTTCGGCAACGGTAATTCCACTTTTGTCAACAATGGTCTCTTCGAAAAGACCAACAGCGCCGGCACGACTTATTTTTACAATCTTGTCCTGGTCAACAACGGAACTCTGGATGCCGAAAGCGGCGCCATCGTCTTTGAGAACGGGGGAACGCTGGGCGGAACTTACAATGCGGCTGCAGGGGCCGCGATCGACTTTGCAAGCGGCACGTTTACCCTTGGCGCCTTCCCTGTCCTCACCGGCGCGGGGATCGTCCAGTTGAATGGCGGGACGATGAATATTGCGACCAACATTCCGCCCAACTTACAGTTGAAAGGCGGCACGTTCACCCTCGGCCCGGCGTTCCAAAACGGAGGCGCGATTAACAATCTGACTAACCAGGGCGCCACGCTTTCGGGCGCATATACCGTAACGGGTACGATGACATGGTTGTCGGGGGCGGCCAACGGCTCGCTGACCATCGCCAGCAACGCCACCCTCAATCTCCCGGGCTCGGCCATCGAACTGGGCAATTGCGCTTTCACCAACAACGGCACGGTCGTCTGGAGCAGCGGTCAAATCCACGGAAACGCCGCCACTCTCTTTATCAATAACGGGCTTTGCCTGGCCTCGGCCAATAATTATTTTGACAACGGCGATGGCGGGGTTTTCGGCGCGACCAACAACGGGGTCTTTCGCAATCTATCTGGAACCACCACTTTTTCCGGGGCGACCTTCGCCAATTTTGGCCTGGTCGATGTCGAAGGCGGCGCTGTCACCTTCAATTATGGCGGGACGCTGGCGGGAACCTACAACGTCTCTCAATATAGCGATCTTTATTTCAACGGCGGCGCGTTTACCGCCCAAGCGCCACCGGTCATCACCGGGCCGGGCCTGGCGCAGTTTACCGGCGGCACTCTCACGCTCCTGGCCGACCAGATTGCGGGCCTGCCGCTGGTGGGCGGAAACGTGGCCATAGCCCCAAGTTTTCAAAACAACGGCGCCATCACTAATCTTACCATCGCGGGGAGCACTTTAATCGGCACCAACCTGATCAGCGGCACGTTGAATTGGACGGCGGGAGGCCTCAATGGCAGCAGGTTGATTGTGGAAACCAACGCCGTCCTTAATCTCATGTCGGGCAACGCAAAAAATCTTGGCAATTCCGTCCTGGTCAACAACGGCACGGTTCTTTGGTCCGGCGGCGCGCTGCAAGGCAACAGCGGCACTTTTATAACCAACAACGGCCTGTGGCTGATCCAGACTGATAACGCGATCAATAACAACGTTTGCTGCGGGATGCCGACTTTTGTCAATAACGGCACATTAACCAAATCGGGCACGTTCGGCACCACAACCCTCAGCGAGGTTTCGGTCATCAATTCTGGAACATTCGACATCGAATCCGGCGCAATTTCCCTTATCAATTCCTCGACCTATGGCCAGACCGAGGCCACGCTGACGGTTGGGGTAGCCGCACCCAACCTGCAGGGCCAACTCATCGTGCCCGGGCCTGTCAGCCTCGACGGCGCCCTGAACGTGCATTTCCTCAACGGCTACACGCCCAACGCCGGCGATCTTCTTCAACCTATCTTTTACGGCTCCAGTTCGGGCGCGTTCGCCAATTTGAATTTGCCCACGCTGGCGGCCGGGCAAAGCTGGAATTTAGAGTATGGCGGCGGCAGCGTCAGCCTGACCGTCATCGGGCCTTCGACCAACGCCACGAATACGCTCCTGATAAGCGGCTCTGTCACCGGAACCGGCAATCAGGCCATTTCAAATGTCACGGTTTATGCAACCCTCAACGCTTCCAACCTCATCCAGAACGGAAGTTTCGAAGAGCCTTCCATCGGCGGCACGGCTTACACTCTTTATTCGGTGGGTTCCACCAATGTCACCAACTGGACGGTGATCGGGCGCGCAGGGGCCAATGTCGCTTTGAGCAGCTTCAATTGGATAGGTCCGGCTGAGGACGGCGATCAATTTATGGACCCGACCGGGAGCACCGGCGGCGGCGGCGTTGCCCAAACCTTCGCCACTGTTGCAGGCACGAGTTACAACATGACCTTCTACCACGGCACCTACAGCCACACCGGCCTGGCCAACTCCCTGGCGGTCGGCGTGGGGACTAATTTGTACACCTTCGGTGAGACCAGCGGCGGGGGCGGCAATCTGGATTGGCGGCAAATCGTCATTCCTTTTACAGCCACTTCCAATTTCACCACCCTCTCTTTCTCCGATAACACCGGCTACGATGCCAACGATAACTTCGTGGACAATGTCCAGGTTCTTCCAGCCGGCGCGGGTTCCATCGCCCAGACCCTTACGGATAGCAACGGCAATTACCAATTGACGGTGCCGAACGGCACATTGGTTGTCGGCGTCAGCGGCCTGCCTGCGGCCGGCTATAACCCAGTGGCGACCAAGATGGTGAACATGGCCAACGCCAATCAAGTGGTCAATTTCACCACGACTGCGGCGGCGGTTCCGCAACAGTTCACTATCACCACCGCCGTCCTTCCTGCCGGGGCGGGGACTTCCTCCGGTGACGGAACATTTTCTTCGGGCGCCACGGTCACGGTCAATGCAACCGCGATCACCACCACGCTTCCGTATAGCTTCTCGGCCTGGACGGAAAATGGCGTTTTTCAAAGTTCAAGCGCGAGCTATTCCTTCACCGCCATTCGCAATCGCGCGCTGGTGGCTAATTTTGTCCTGCCCACCTTCACCGTTTCAGTCAGCAACAACCCGGCGCCGGCTGGAACTATTTCGGGCGCCGGGACTTTCTCCTACGGCGCGACCAATGTGCTGACGGCGACTCCCAATTTCGGCTACTTCTTTACTAATTGGACGGAGGGCGCAACGATCGTCGGCACCAATTCCGCGCTGACCAACGTCATTTTTGCCAACCATACCTACGTTGCCAATTACACAGCCGCCAATGTTACCCACGTAGTCACGACTGCGACCTCGCCGCCGGGCCTGGCCGCGATCGCGGGCGCAGGCACCTATATCAACGGGCAGACCGCCAATTTCAACGCACCGCTTTCCATCATCAGTTCGCCGAATATCTACACCTTCCAGGAGTTCACGTTAAGCAACACGCTGGCCAGTTACGCGAATTCCTTTGGCAAGACCTTTTCCACGCTTGACCCCACCAACTTGCAGTATGTCGCCGTCTATGCCGCGTCGAGCATTCTGCCTCTCCTGACCCATGTGACTGTCAACTATGCGCCGCTGGTGCCCTCGACGACCAATTTTGTGCTCCAGCTTCAATTCAACCGCTCGATGCTGACCAATATTTCGCCGATCATCGTTTTGACCAACAGCGCGGCCGCGAACCAACCGGTCGTGGCCACCAACGGCTCGTGGTCTGGCACTCTCATCAATAACGACACCTATTCCACGCCGCCGATTACGATCTCGCCCGGCATGGACGGCACGATGCAACTCTATGTTTCCGCCGCACAGGACACGAACGGCGACGCCCTCGCTCTGACCAACGCGGGCCAATTCACTATCGAGGCCACACCGCCGGCTAATCCGATTTTGACGCAAGTTTCCTCGAACAGTTCGTCGATCGCGGTGGGGTGGAGCAGTTACAACGCGCCGGCGGATTTAGCCGGATTCCGTGTCTATATTCAGCCGGCCAATTACTCATCCGCCGCCGGGCTGTCTGTGTTGACGGGGTTAAGCCCCGGCGCGCGCAGTTACCAATTCAACAACCTCTCCCTGGATACTTCTTATTACGTCGCGGTGCAGGCGGTGGATACGGCTGGCAACAGTCTTTCGGCCGTGACGCCCCTGAAAATTATCCTGCCCAGTTCGCTGCCCCCGGCGGTTGGCATTAACGTGGCGGCGGTCGGGGCGTCCTCCGCTCTTGTTTCCTGGAATAGTTACAACACTTCGGGGCTGCTTGGTTTTGCCGGCTATTATGTCTTCTACCAGCAAACCGACTTCACCTCCGTGGCCGGCCTGACGCCGCAGGCCACTTTGGGGCCGTCGCAAAGGTCCTATCAAGTCAACGCCCTGGACCGCACCAAGACGAATTATTTTGCGGTGGTCGGATTCAACGCGGCCAGCAATTTCTATCCCCTGGTCTTTACGACGGCTTGGACTGACCCTTACGGCGGCGCCATCAGCGTCAACACCACCATTGGCGGCAGCGCGCCCGGAGTGGTCGCCATCTACCACAGCATTACCGTCGCCAATAATGCGACGCTGACCATTCAACCAGGCACGACTTTGCTCTTTACCCCGGGAACGAGCCTGACCGTCGCCCAGGGAACGCTGAATGCCGCCGGCACATCTCTTGCGCCCATTATCATGGACTCAGCGAATGACGTGTCGGGCAGTTCGCCTGCGCCGGGCGATTGGGGCGGCGTGACCTTGAACAGCGGGGCTGGCGCCTCCAGTTTGCAATTTGTCGAAATTCTTTACGGCGCGGGGCTGACCCTAAACGGTTGCTCCCCGTCCGTCCAGGCCTTGACTGCGAATTTCAACACCCCTACTGGCCTGCTGGCGAAAAACGGCGCAACGCTGACCACGGCGAATGCGTTGCTTTCAGGCAATCAAGTCGGCGCGCAACAATCCGATACCGCCACGTTGAACATCGGCGGGTCGGTCATTCAAAACAATGTGACCAATGCGTGGGCTGCGGGCAGCGCCTCTTTGAACGCTGCTTCCGATTGGTGGGGCACAGCCACTCAGAGCAGTCTGACGCCGCTGCTGGCCGGCAATGTGGCCTACACTCCGTTTCTCACCTCCGAGCCGGTTCTCACCCCGGCCATTGGCACGTCCAACGGCGTCACCCAGATCGGCGTTTCACCAGTGATTCTGCAATTGGCCTGCCGCACGGCCACCTCGATGCGTCTGAGCGAAGATTTTACCTTTAGCGGCGTTTTCTTTACGCCCTTCTCCAATTACGCCGCGTTCCCGCTCTCCGCCGGCGGGGGGTTGAAACACATTTTCGCTCAATTCCGCAGCGTCACCGGCCTGACCAATACTCCGGTCGAACTGGATGTCACCTTCATCACTCAAGGCCCGGTCATCCAGTCGTTTAGCCTGTCGGACGGCGAGAATCTCAGCCGGCCCTTGACCATCACGGCCTCGGCCACCGCGACTCTCGGAATGTACGACGTTGAGTTTTACCTCGATGGGGTCGGAGTGGCGACCAACTTGGGCGGCAGTTTTTCCTATTACTTTGATGTCCGCACGTTGAACAATGCTGTCCACCAGACCGAAATAATCGCCCGCGACACCGCCGGCAACATCGCCACTCTCGAGGAGGGCGTCATCGTTGCCGTGACACCGCCGCTCGCGCCGACGATTACCGCTCCCAGCTCCGATTACGTCACTAACAATAGCAACCTCACCATTCGCGGGACGGCCGAAGCGAATATCAACATCCACATGACGGCCAACGGGCAGATCCTCGGCTCGACGACGACGGACGGCAATGGAAACTTCAGCGTAGCCAGCGCCACCCTGTCGGAAGGCCTCAATTCCATCGTCGCCGTGGCTTCTGACAGCACCGGCTCAACACCTTCGCCGACACGGCACATCACCGTTGAAACCATCCTGCCCGTTGCGGTGATCATGAACGCGCCCGCCTACAATCAGAGCACGGGGTTGACGATTTCATGGTCGCAGGCGGCGTCCGGCAAGCAGCCATCGACGTTCCAACTTTTCTGGGCCACGTCGTCTTTCACTACCACGAACCAGGCGACCGGCCATTCCGTTGCCTCCAGCAGTTTGTTCGACACCCTGCAAGGCTTGGCCACGGGGACCTATTATTTTGGAGTGGTGGGGTTTGATGGAGCGGGCAATCCCAGCCCGCTGTCGGCGCTGGTTTCAAGCGTCTATGATCCCACGCCTCCTTCCCTGAGTATTGCCTACGGTTCGCCTTCTCCGGTGGGAGTGGGAGTGGTCAATATCACCCTGGCCTCCAGCAAAGCGCTGGCGGGGGTGCCGTCCCTGACGCTTCGGCCCAACGGCGCGACCTCGCCAAGCCAACTGACCCTGACCAACGTGGCCCTCAATACTTGGCAGACGGCATTTGTCGTGACCAACTCGACGCCTTCCGGTGTCGCTGCCGTCGCCGCCACTGCCCAGGATCAAGTCGGTAATGTCTTCAATGGCGCACCTGCGGGGGCGATGCTGGTCATTGATACCACCCCCCCTGCGGCCAACATCGTGACTGCGCCGCCAGGCCCGGTGCAAACGATCAGCGGCGCCAATGTGGCCGTGAACCTGACCCTGACCAAGCCAGCGGCGCAAAGCACGACGCCCACCTTGTCATTCAAGCCGCCGCAAGGAGCGATTGTGCCGCTGACGCTGGCCGGCAGCGGAACCAATTGGAATGCCACTCTTGCGTTGACTGCGGCGATGGGTTCGGGCTTCGGCCAATTCGCTTTCAGTTCTCAAGATAGCGTCGGAAACGTCGGCACAAATATCACGACCGGAGGCCAGCTCGAACTTTACAACACCGCCAACCCATCGCCGCCTGCGGCCCCCACCAACTTCGTCGCCACGAGTTTGCCCGGCGGATACATCGCGTTGACTTGGAATGGGGTTGGAAATGCGCAGATTTACCGGCTCTATCGTGAGGCGGGCAAGAATTTCGTCCTGCCGGGCACGCTGGACGTCGATAACATTACCGCGACCACTGTCACCGATCTGCCGCCCGCCGATGGGTTGTATAGTTACGGCATCAGCGCCAGCCGCCTGGGATCGGAGAGCGCCATTTCCAATGTCCTCGTTGCAGTGTCGGATAGCACCCCGCCTCCCGCGCCGATCAACGTCGCCGTCCAACTGGCCACCGCCGGAGTGCAAATTACCTGGCAGCAACCGTCGGGCGAGACACCCGATCATTACGTCATCTACCGCAACGGTGTCGTCATCCAGTCAGTCGGCAGTATTATGCCGGTGACCGATTATCCCCCTCGCGGCACTGATGCCTACATCGTCGCCGCCGTCGATCTCGTCGGCAACCAAAACCCGAGCATAGCGGCTTCCATCCAGTTGCTGGTCAGTCCCGTCAATAATCTTTCCGTCCTCGCCGCCGTCGGTCAGGCAGCCGCCTTGACGTGGAGTTCCACCGACTCGACCGTCACCGGCTACAACCTTTATCGCAACGGAGTCAAACAGAATTCATCGCCGCTCACGACTCCCGCCTACACCGATCTCCTGCCCGTCAACGATGTCGTCTCCTATGGTGTTACCGCTCTCAACGCCTCCAGCCAGGAAAGCCCGCCACGGGTTGTCCATGTCTCGCCGGTTGGCATGGGATTGGCCGCCGATGGAGGACAGCCGCTGCTGGTGAATTATTTTGACAGCGTTGTGGTGACCATTACCAATCTCAGCCCAACGGCCCCGCTGCCTTTGACCCAGTTTGTCCTGAACCGGGCGATCACCGGCGTGGAACCGCTGGCGGTCACGCAAGCCGTCACGTCGATCAACGCCTCGGCCAGTTCGTCGCAAGTAGTGGTTTTGCCCGAGTCTTCGGTGGTGGCTAACCAGACGATGACGGTGAATGTGTTTCAGCAGACTGATTCCGAGGGCGACAATGTCGTGTATCAGCAAACCTTCCAGTTGACCAACAGCCAGTTGCCGGGCACCGAAATCGCCGTCTCCGCCAACCAGTTGCCTCTGGCCGGCGGGCTGACTTCGTTCCAGGTGAATATTATCAATCAGGGTTACACCCCCATGCAGGTCATTGTCTCGCGCGGGTTTAATGCCAAGCCCGGCGACGTCTATATTTCCGTGCGCAATAATCTGGGGCAGGAAGTCAGCCGCACACCCTTCCAAGGGACGCCGCCCGGCACGACCTTTGCCAGCGATGGAATCGGCTACATCAACATCGCCACTGGTGCGTCGTTGTCCTTCGCCGTGCCCAATGTGCTGACGCCCGAAGCGCTGGCTGGGACAACCAATGTCATTTTCGCCGCGGTGGCCAGCAATATTTACAATCAAATCGAAACGCCGGCGCAAGTCGTTTCCGGCCCCCTGAGCGGCACGATGGTCGCCGCCAGCCTGGCCTTGCCGCCATATTACGGGACATCGCAAACCGACCATACGGGCTATTCGAACGCGGAACCCGTCGTGATCAGCGGCCAAGCCATCAGCCAGTCCACGGGCCTGCCTGTGGCCAATGCCGCCCTGAATATCGGCTTCGCCACGCGCGGCTATCAGTGGTATCAGGCGGTGACGACGGACGCGAACGGTAATTATCAATACACCTACAATCCCCCGCCCGGTTTCGGCGGCACGCTCAATATATGGGCGGCCCACCCGCTGGTGGTGGACAAGTTGAATCAGAACACCATTACGGTTTCCCGCATGTATTGCACCCCTTCGGGCGAGGACATCGAAATGTCCAAGAACGGCACGCTTAACTTTTCCATCCAATTGATTAACCCAGGCGACACTGCCTTGACTGCCGTCACGACCGATTTCAGCGCCTATCAAGTCTCTGGCACCAACCTGACGCCCATCACCAGCGTCCATGGAACCAATCTTACCGGCTCGAGTTTTACGATTGCGCCCAACCAAAGCATGACCGTAAACCTCGAATTGGCCGCCGATACGACCGCGCCCAGCAGCGTGCAAGTTGACTTTACCTTTACTTCGGCGCTGGGCGCTTCCGTGACGCTGGCCGGGAGTGTCGATCTTTTGCCCGCAGTGCCCGTTTTGACAGTCCCCGCGCCCTCGACCGGCTATCTTGAAGTCAGTTTGAATCGGGGCGACCAAACCAGCGGCCAGCTCACCGTCATGAATAGCGGTTTGGCTACTTTATCGGGCATCACCGTCCTGCCGCCGACCAATTCATGGATCGCTTTGAATCTGCCTGTTTCCAGCGACGGCTTGATTCACCTGCCCGATTTGGCCGTCGGGCAATCGAACATCATTGGAGTCGTGTTCAGTCCGCCGACCTCGACTCCGCTGGCTTATTATCCTGATACCGTAACCGTTCAGGCGACGAACCTGGGGACGCCTTACGCGATCAATGTTTACGCCCGCGTCACTTCGGACCTGACCGGCGGGGTGCAGTTCGAGGTGGACGATATTTTGGGCGAGCAGGTTTCGGGCGCATCGGTTCGGCTGAACAACGGCCTTCTCGCCGCCAACGTGGGGCCTTTCTACACCGATACCAATGGTCTTGTCACCGTTTCCAATCTCGAAGAAGGAACATGGAATTGGGAAGTAACAGCGCCGGGTTGTTCGGCCAATGTGGGCACAGTCACAGTTGTGTCCGACCAAGTCGCCTATCAGCCGACGCGCCTCAATCGCAGCCTCGTGACGGTCAGTTTTAGCGTGGTCCCGGTGCCGTTCTCGGACCAATACACCATCCAAGTCGAGCAGACCTTTGAAACCTACGTTCCGGCTGGCGTGCTGGTCTTGCAGCCGCCCGCGGAAAACTTTAACAACGTGACGGCGGGTTTCCAGGCCAGCTTCATCTGCGCGGCCCAAAATTACGGATTGGTGCAGATGACCGACCTTACGATCGGCGGCAGTCAAAGCGGCCAGGCAGTGATCACGCCGCTGATTACCTACATCCCTGTGCTGCTGCCGGAACAAATCGTGGACATTCCAATGGTCTTTACTTACGGAGCGACTACGGGAGTCAACGCGCCGCAAGGGGCCGCGCAAACTCGGCAAGGGGCGAACGTGGTGGGTTGTGTTGGGGGCGCGATTGCGGGCGCATTTGGATTCGGTGATGTAATGGACCCGAGTTTTGTCGGCGGGCTGGCGGCCATCCTGAATGCGCATGAGCGGTGCGTCAAAGATAACCAATTACAAAATGCCGGGGCCGCGCTGGCCGCCCTCTATGGCTTCGCCCAGTTGGCCAATGATTTCAGCGATGCCGCCAGCGTCGTGGCTGGCGTCGCGGCGCAAGCTGTCGGCTGCATGATCGGCAATCTTCTTGCCGGCATCGGGGGCAGCACTCCGGGCTCTGGTTCTTACGGTAATTCGCCCGACACTTTTATCGGCCAGCCCGTGGGCTGTTTTGCTCCAGATACCCTCGTCCGCATGGCCGATGGCACGGACAAACAGATTTCCGCCATCAGCACCCATGACATTGTCAAGACGGGATTGAATCCCTGGGATGTGGCGACCGTCGAGCAAGTGCTGACGCTCTCGGCTGAAAATACGTGTTCGATTCAATTTTATGACCCCGCGCCCGGCGCTCCCGACCACATCGTCGCCACCCCTGAACATTTGTTCTGGGTCGATGGCCAAGGCTGGCGGCCTGCGGGCACGCTGAAACGGGGGGATTGGCTGTTCAACGCGCGAGGCGAGCGCGTGCGCGTCGCCTCCAATACTCCACTGAGCGACAGCATGAAGGTCTATACTCTCGGCCTCCTGGGCGATGGCGCTTTCTACGCCAATGGTGTGCTCGTCCACGATTTATGCGGGGCTGCGGCGCGGACGACCACGGTTCTCCAAACAAAGGAGGCGGCCAAGTGAAACTTCGCGTCTGCCTCATCTTGTTGTGTCTGCTCATGCGTCCGTGGAACGCCTTGGGCCAGGAGCAACAGCAGGGAATTTGCAGCCAGATCAAAATGGTCATTTCGCAACAGTTGACCTTGGAACGAATTGGCTTCCAAGCCACTTTAACGATCACGGATAACGACGCGAACAACGCCATCACCGGTTTTGCCGCCAACCTGACCTTCCAAAATCCGCTCCTCGCCTCCAACGGAGTGGCCAATGACTCCTCCACCTTGTTTTTCGTCCAGCCTCCCACGTTGCAGGGAATTTCCGACGTCAGTGGCAATGGCGTCATTAATCCCGGGCAGACGGCGACCGTTACTTGGTTTATCATTCCGACCGTGACCGCAGGCGGCACGACCCCGGCGGGCATTATCTATCAAGTGGGCGCAGGCTTGAGCGGGCAAATCAACGGAACCGCCATTCCCGCCTCGTCGCTTGTAGTGGCTCCGGCGCCGATCACGGTGCAGCCGGATGCGCAGCTCCAGATCACTTATTTCACCCCGCGCGATGTCACGGGAATGGACCCGTTTACTGGTTTGGGCAGTCCCATTCCATTCACGTTCGGAGTCCTGGTGCAAAACGTGGGCTACGGCGCGGCCAACAACGTGATGATCGTTTCTCAACAGCCCAAGATCGTCTCCAATGTGCAGAATACTCCCTTGGTGGCGCAATTGCTCGGTTCTCGCGTCAACGACTCGCCTCTGTCCAATGCCAACCTGACGGTTAACCTTGGCACTATAGAGCCGGGCCACGCTTCCAAAGGCGCCTGGGACATGATTGTGACGCTTTCCGGCACCTTCCTGTCGGTCAGCGCCAGCTACACGCACTCCAGCGCTCTGGGTGGACAGGAAACCTCGCTCATCCAGTCGGTCAACGCCTATCTCTTTCTTCACGAAGTGCTCGATGACACTCCGGGACGGGACAACGTGCGCGATTTTCTGGCCGACACTTCCGGGAATCTCGACTCGGTTCACAATTTGATTCCCGATTCTCTTTACGAAAGCCAGGGGGGAGTTTATCCGGTCAATGTCCTCAGCAATGCCACTTTGTCGGGTTCTGGCCTTTCCTATCTCATCAATCTTAACGCCACTTTTTCGGGCTGGGGCTACCTGCGGCTGACCGACCCCAACCAAGCCAAGCTGCCCATTGCCAGCGTGGTTCGCTCGGACGGCAAAGTCCTGAATACCAATAATTTCTGGACCAGCCTCCATTACGAACCGATTACGAACTTCAAGGATACCTATTTGAGCATCCTGGATCAGGTCAATTTGGGCGCTTACACCTACACCGTCACTTATACCAATCCGCCGCCCAATACGAACGCCCCAATCACGACGTTGCAATTTGCCGGCACCGCAACTTACACCAACGGCATCTATTACGTGACCCCCCAGACACAAATGTATTTCCTCTCGCAGGACGCCGCGCCGGTCACGATCTACGACAGCCTGGCGGGCGGTGCATTCGCGGTCGCGATTCCGTTCAGTTTGAGCAATCCCGGCTCCTACCAACTTTCTTACTACGGCATCGACACCAGTTTGAACCAGGAAGTCACCCACACCGTCACGCTAGTGCTGCCCGGACCCGGTTCCTTGGGATTTGCCGAAGCCGCTGTCCCATCGCAGCCCATTTACAATCCGGGGGGGGCGATTTCTGTACGGCCTGGGACTGTCCCCATCAGCTTCCAAGCCTCCAACAGTCCGACGCTGGTCAGCGCGCAAGTTGACGTTTTTGCGGGAGTGGTTGGCTGGGCCACCATTTCCAATACGCCTGCCTCCCCAACGGCCAGCACGGCGGCGTCGCTCAACATCGCCGGCCAGAATGTTGACTTCTATATCTATCAGTTGAACTCCAATCCCTGGAGCGCGGAGTTTCCGGCCAGTTCGCCTCTCGCCTTGTCTGGCTTGGCTGCGGGCACCAATACGGTTTCCGTCCTGGGACGCTCCAAATACGGCAGCTACCTGGCCGCCAGCAACGCGGTATCGGTCAGTTGGGTCGTTTCCGCTTCGGCGCCCAGCACCACCGTGATCGGAGCGCCCGCCACACCCACGGCCAGCGCCTCAGCGCAATTGGTCGTGGGCGGACCTTCGGTGACCAACTATACCTGGACCATCGACGGCAGCTATTATCGTCCGCCCACCAATTCCGCCGCCGCTTTGGTTCTCTCGAATTTGACCGTTGGCCCGCACATCATCAGCGTGTTGAGCGAGGCCGCCGGAATTTTTCAATCAACCAATTCGCCCACCACGGTCGGCTGGACGGTCAATCCGGTTTACGGCTATGACCAAAGCGCTTTAACCAACGTTCTCTCCTCCCCTTTCACCAATGTCGGCAGCGCGCCGATGACTTTCAATTGGAACGGACTCAATGGCCGAGGGGTGGTGCAGCCGCCGGGCTGGTATAGTGTGCGCGTCACATTGAACGATTCGCTGGGGAACACCAACTTTTTCGTTGGGTTGGCGCAGGTTGGCGCGCTGGCGGGCAGCAACAATGTCCTCGCCGGCTCCAATCGCGGGCCAGCCAGTCCGCGCGCGCGCGGCCGTTGGGCTCTTTGGCAGGACCAGAGCGACGGGAACTGGGAGATTTACGCGCGCGACGTGACCTCCAGCAGCGGCTCCATTACCCAGTTGACCCATACGGCGCTGAGCCAGGAAAACCCCCGCACCGATGGCCGTTACGTCGTCTGGCAAGGGCAGGAAGCCAACGGCAACTGGGACGTGTTTATGTATGACATGGAGACCAGCGGCAGCCTGCTCCAGTTGACCAGCACTTCAGCCAACGACGAAATCAACCCGGCCATCGACTGGCCGTGGGTCGTTTACCAATCTCGCGCCACCGGAAACACCAACGCGCCGTGGCAGCTCTTCGCCACCAACCTGGTCAGCGGCCAAAATTTCTTCGTTTCCCCCTCCACCCAGGACGAAATCGACCCCGCCGTGCAAGCGGGACGGGTGGTCTGGGAAGACTTCCGCGACCAAGGCCCGGGCGAGATTTATTATGGCGATCTCCAAGCCGCCCAAGTCCGGCGCATCACCACCAATATTTACGGGCAATTCAATCCCGATATCTATGGCAATTGGATTGTGTGGGCGGACAATCGTAATGTGGAAGTGGACATTTACGGCTTCGACCTTTTGCGCAACGCGGAAGTCCGCATCACCAGCACTCCCGAAAACGAAAGCCAGCCCGCCCTCAATGGCCCTTGGGTGGTCTGCATGCAGGACGCGCTCGGGCCGCAGACCGGCAACGCCCGCTTGATTCATTTGCCCAGCCTCGTCGCTGTGCCCATTACGGTCACGCCAACCATAAAAACCTTCCCCTCGGTGGCCGATGGCGCGGCGGTCTGGCAGGAAACGGTCAACAATCAGTCGCAGGTTGTTTCCGCGAGCCTCCCATCGTTACAGCCTGTCTTTCAGAACCGCAATATTGTGGTCGTCACCCCGGCGATGGTCTCCTACGCCCAGGACGCCTATGGCTTGCTTTCGCTCTGGTCGTCCAACGGCGTGCAATCTCTGACCGAATATACTTCGCTCATTCCCCAAGTGACCCTCCAGACGGCGGCTCTCTCCAATAACGCGCCCATCGGACCGAATTTCCCGCTCGTGGCCGGATCGTTTCTCTGGATCCAGTTCAACAGCGGGCAGGTGCTTGACTTGGGCGTCAATAATACTTCGTCCATCAACCTTTCCGCCGGGGCCAATGTGTTCGGCTACACCGGTTTCCCGGACGCCTACAACGCCTTCACGCTCTTGCAGCAGATTGGCCTGAACAATGCCCAATCCGTTCGCATGCTGGACTCCCAATCAGGCCGATGGCGCGTCGCGCAGGTGCAAGGTGGCGGGCTGGTCGGCGACAATTTTGCGATTCCTGCGACGGCTGTGCTTATGGTGAGCGTGGCCAACCCGGTCAACCAATTTGTCCCTCAATCCCCGTAACCCATGCGTCGCACCCTTTCCAAATTTATTTGTCTGGCCCTCTGGGCCGCCTCGGGCGCTGGAGCGATGACGGTGGCTCAATTGCAGGACCAACTGGCGGCGGGCGCGAAACTGACTATTATCGATATCCGCTCGCCGGCCCTCTACGCCAAAAGCCATGTGCCCGGCGCGATCAACGTGCCGGAGTCTGTTTGCCCGCAAAAAGCCCTGCCGCCGGTCGGGCGGACCCTTGTTTATGACAGCGGTTTGGACCGAGGCGACGCCGCCGCCCAAAAAGCCGCCGTTGAACTGTCCGCCAATTCGGGAGTCAAGACCGAGGTTCTGGACGGCGGATACGCGGGTTGGGAAAGTTCCCACGGCCTTACCACCCGCGGCAAAGGCGCGAAGCGGGAAAGCTTCAATTACATCACATACGCGCAATTAAAAGCGGCGCGGGCCGGAGATGTCGTGATCGTCGATTTGCGCCGCCCGCGAGCGGACAAGCCTCTCAGCGATTTAGCGCAGGAGTTCCCGGGCACGACCCAGGTGAAATCGACCGCCGAAAAGGCCGCTCACGCGGTCAGCGGCGGCGCAGCGCCGATGATCGTAATTATTGACAACGTCGATGGCACGGCGGAACAGTCGGCGCGCATCCTCAAGGCCGATGGTTCCAGGCGCTACGCCATCCTCGCGGGCGGGGAGGCCATTGTCGCGCGCAAAGGACAGCGCGGCCTGCAGCGAGATGGCGCCGGTTCCGGCGTGCGGCCCAATCAAAATTTCCTTTCCACGGGGAGCGCCAAATGACCACACTGTCAATATCCTGTTTTAAACGGTGGCGCTCCTGGCTGGCGGCGCTGGCCGCATTGGTCCTGGCCGCCCTGCCCGTTGCGGCCCAGATCGTCATTACCA